>PDWI01002708.1_pt1 | contig 26213 bp, 30 predicted proteins | sample 1430891 | NCBI WGS metagenome assembly PDWI01 (sample SAMN01162508, study PRJNA174530) | Oral metagenome, whole genome shotgun sequencing project. | biome: Marine environment; feature: Marine mammal; material: Swab sample of the gingival sulcus; isolation source: swab sample of gingival sulcus...
CGCCCGAATGTCCGCAAGGCTTGCGCGAAACGACAAAATAACACTATAAACACCAAGTTCGCGCGCCTTGCGAGCAATAAGCTGCGTATATTGGCTACCGTAATCGAGAATGACTAATGTTTCTTGCGGAATTGGTTGTTTGGTCACGAGCTTGTCCCTTCTGGCGCAGGCACCACAACAAAGCGACTCCCGCGTACTATATACAATTCAGTTGCCGGCCCCAAAACTGTAGAGGCCGCGATGAGCCAAGCGATGTCTTGACCTAGGCGACGCCGACAACAAACAAGAAATGGATGTTCTGCGGGCAACAGACGGCCGCCCAGCTTACGCAAGAGAGATATTTGTTCCATGGCTTATTCTACCGCACTTACCCGGAATAATAAATGACGGTTGCTCACCCAAAAAATCACCGTCGCGCTGAATACTTCAGCTCGGGTAGCCGCCAAGCCGCGCCGTGGTTGCGGGCCGTCCGAACCGCCACCGGTGGCCGTCCCTGCGACCTTTCAACATCAAAGCTTGGGGGTCCTTCTACAAGAAAATAACCCCATCTTTCGATGAGGTTATTTTCTTGGTAGCGGGGGGAGGACTCGAACCTCCGACCTTGTGGTTATGAGCCACACGAGCTGCCGCTGCTCTACCCCGCGACATCTTATATATAACAGGTGCAGAGTATAGGCGCCTGACATCAAAATGTCAAGGCGCCTATAGGGGTTCGTTTGCTAAATCGTCTTGTCGGGGTCTTCGGGCACGACCGTGGAACCCGGAGCCGACGGTGCGGGCATACTCTCCGCACCCTCGCTGGGCACAACGGCGCCAGCAGCAGCCGGTGGCGGGACAAGGTTTTCATCAACGGCTACCGCGCCCGCTGTAGACGCCACACCGGCAGCGTCGCCAGCAACCACGGGGGTCTCGGCTGGTTGCGGGGTGTCAGCATCACTAGGCGCATACGGAGCAACGTTGCGCGGCGTATTCAAGACGTGACGCGCCAACTCAGCGCGCTTACGCACGTTACCGCGTAGGATCAAAAAGCCAGCTACCAGTGCTAATAACGCTACCGTTCCGCCCGCCGCGGCCACCGGCGATACAGGCAGCGCGTTTTTCTTCTTTGGCGGCACAACGGCCGTGGTCTGCGGGATCGAAACATCGCCATCATCTGGGGTCCCCGCATTATCGGAGCCGACAACATCGCTAATTGGCACTGTCTCTGTCTGTGAAGGGTCATCAGCCCTCGGCACGGTCACAACAGTACCTGGATTTGCCCTAGGAATGTGCGGAGCTGGGCGTGGCTGAGGTTGCGGCTGAGGCTCAGGCGCCGGCGGAGGTGGCGGTGGAGGAGGGGTCGTACCACCGCCCCCTACCGTTACTGATGCGTTTTGCACCGTGGCAGTCATGTGATCCGAACCACTTGTATCGATCGCGTCCGCCGCAGTAAGGGAGACAATGCCAGTACCAGCAGTGGACGTCGCCTTGGTTATAAACTTACCTATGTAGTACTGGGTTCCGGGCGTTCCGCTCCTACCGACAAACCCAGCAATGACCGTTACCGACTTGGATCCAACGGAGTCGCCAGAAGCTGGCGCTACCAACGAAAACTGCGTCCCGCTAGAATCGAAGTTCTGGTACTGCAATTGATCCGGGAAGTTAACAGTCACTTCGGCAGACTGCATATCAACCGAACCGCTCGGCGTGACATACACTGATATCTCGTGTGTTGCTCCGCTCGACAGGTTGACACTATTGGGCTGCGCAACGAACTCTACGGCACCCGCAGCGTAAGCCCTGCCAGGCATGGCGAATAGCGCCGCTACGGCAAGAAACGCCGTCAGTCGCTTAATGTTAATCGTCATTCGTCGCATAGAAGCTTCTCCCACTAGCTGTCCCAGTTAATTAGTAATCGCGTAAAGTCGCTCAGTCCTACGGTGCCATTTGCGTCCAGATCAAGCTCTATATCGTTGCCTCCCCAGCCCAATGCCATCCGCGTAAAGTCCACCAGGCCTACTGTGCCGTCTCGCGATATGTCGGGGTGGCGTGACCGAACAGTTATAGTCTCGTCCAGAGAGTTTCCCGCAGCATCGGCAGCCGTCACCCTAAAAGCATAATCGCCGTTCTGATTAGGCAGCGCGTGCTCGCCATTCGTCAACGACACCGCTGTACCGTTGACCTGATAGGACTCGCTCGTTACGCCCACATCATCGGACAGCGCCGGACGGACAACAACCTGCGGTATGCTACTGATAAGAATCGAGTTACCAGACAGCACTTCGCTAGCACCAGGGAACGTAAACGCTACCACCGGCGAGCTATTGTCATCCACTGTCACCGTGCTACTAAAGGAGTTGTTGGACTCATCAGACTCGCTAATGGTGTTTGTATTGTCTACCATCGCGGTTACCGTATTTGTGCCAACTACCGCCGTCCACTGCGTACTAGCAGTCACCGTCGTGCTAGCGCCAGCCGCCAATGGCCCAGTATAGGCACTGGAAACAAGAGTGGTGGAACCGATAGTAAACTGCACCGAGTGCGGCGTACCCGAAGGAGTTGCCAAGTTTCCGCGGTTCTCTATGGTGGCGCTAAAGGTAACCTGTTGGTTTGGCGATGGAGCGGCCGGACTAGCGGTGATAGAAGTCACAACCAGATCAGGCTGCGGCGGCGGGTTGACCGTGACACTAGCCCCCGACGTAGAGACCGTCATAAAGTCCTCGCTGGGAACCTGCGCTTCTACGTCAGTCAATGTAACCGAACCAGAGCCTAGCGTTGTCGCCGTCGTCACCAACTTACCTATGTATAGCTTAGAGCCAGACGGACCGCTACTGGTGCCCGTATAGCCAGCTACCACCGTAACCTTTGTGGAGCCGACACTGTCACCGCTTACAGGACTGGCCAGCGAAAAGCTAGAACCAGATGAATCAAAGCTCTGATACTCTAGCTGCGACGGTATTGTCACCGCTACCTGCGCTGATTTAATATCAGAATCGGCCGGTGTGACATACAACATCAACTCGTACGTCGAACCCTGACTGACAGCACCGTCGACTGGCTCCACCGTAAAGACCGCCGTACCAGTAGCCGCAAAAGATCGAGCAAACAGGTAGGTCAGTACAGCAGCTAGAGCCACTAATCCACCTAGGCGTACCGGAGATAAGATTGATTTTCGTTTGATTTTTTGTATGTGATCTGTCATTTACTTATTCGCCCCAATGTAGAAGTACCTTTGTAAAGTCACCCAAACCTACGCTGCCGTTGGCATCTAGGTCAGATTCAACATTCGAGCTACCCCACTGCAGCAACAAGCGAGTGAAGTCGCTCAGCCCCACTGACCCATCTCGATTGATGTCCGGGTGCCTGGAGCGTACAGTGATCGTCCTGTCCAGCGTGTTACCAGCTGCGTCAGACGCGCTTACCCTGAACGTGTAATCACCATTTTGATTAGGCAACGTATACTGACCACTCGTCAAAGAAACGGTTGATCCATTGACCTGATATGTCGCCGAGGTGACGCCGACATTGTCCGTCACTGACGGCTGAACGACCGCCTGCCTGACACTACCAATAGTGATAGCGTCCCCGACTAGCGACTCCGAAGCCCCCGGGAAAGTAAAGTTGACGGTTGGCGCAATCGTATCTCCAGGCGCTGGCGAGGCACAGTTGTCGCCGACACCAGATGGTACGCAAGAAGTATCCGAGGTCAAAATCAGTCGATCCACCGCAACACTCGGTTCGGTGCCAATCAGCTTAATGGTATGCGTGCCAGCACTCAAGCTAACATCTATTTTGTTTGACGAGCTGCCGTCGCGGTAGTCAACCCACGACCAGCTGTTAGCCTGCAAAGAGCTAGAGTCGCCCACGACAATACAGTTGCCGCCATCAATTTCCAGCGAGTACGAATTGTTGTAGTTGTCGGGCGGCATAATGCGGCTCCAGACACGATAGGTGGCGGCGCTGGTAACATTTACCGAAAGCGTTACGGTGCCATAGTCTACAGACGGGGTACACGCTGCCTGTACTTGGCCGCCCGGCACCACATACAGCAGGCTGCCCATCGCATAGAGACCCAGAATTATGTTTTTGTATGATGGAATAAGTTTTGTTATATGCACGTGTTACCTCACACAATTCAGTGTACAGACAGTACTATACGTCATAATGCTTATGAGTACAAAGGTTTGTTGTTTTTTGTTGTTGTCAGCGTACCAAGACCTGGCGGTTCAGTATAAAATCGCGCCATGACTCTAGATTTCGCTGATAGGTCGGCTTGCCCGCTGGCATCTGTTTCGGTACAGCGTTTTCTTGTTTTGGCGCGGAATGCTCCAGGGCCACCTCTTCGGGCACCAGTATCAGTGTTTCGCCGGGCAACGCCTTGCCGTATTGTTTGCGTGCTACTAACTCTTTGTATTCGTCGGTTGCGTAGTATTGATTACGCAACCGCAGGTTCTCGTTACGTAGTTCCGCCACCGCATTCTCCTGCTGTAGCTTGGCAACTTTTTTCTGCAACTCAAAATTGGTCTGAATAACACCAACTCCGCTGTAACTGACTAGCAGTACAATAAATCCAAATACAATGAAGCCCACCACGCGCACGTCTCGCAATTGACGAGCCCGTTTACCGGCCAGAAGGCTGTGTATTTTATCTATCATGCACCTTTTAGTATATCTGCTAATGCCGCAAAAACGCACACAATCCGCGTGCCGCACCCATACCCTCTATACGTTTTGATGGCCATATTCGTGGTAAATCTGCTATACTCCCTTCCGTTAGCACTCTTAAACCGTTCCATAGCAACAGTGACAAGAGCGTTCGTGTGTGCGGGGCTGTAGCTCAGTGGTTAGAGCAGTCGGCTCATAACCGATTGGTCGCTGGTTCGAACCCAGCCAGCCCCACCATTATTATCACCCAGAGCAGCGGTCCATAAGGGGCGCTATTTTTATGCCTCTGCATAGTCTATTACAAGACGCTATCAACAAAGAGCGCGGCCTAGGAAAAGTCGTTAAACACCTGCAATACACCGTCGCATAGCCCCAAAATCCCGGCACGTTAGCGCAAAAAACACCGCCCACCACTTGCAAATATCGCCGTTAACGGTTATAGTTTACGTGAAATACGTGATTATACACCTGCGCTAGGTATATCACTTTCATTGGCAGCAGTGCGCGCGCGATATATCGCAAGGTTCTTTGCGTGCGCCAAGTAGCCAAGACAATACTAAACTAACCAAGCAAAGATAAAGGCCGTTTCGTCGCGCATGACCACCAGCGTAGCTACCAGTCCCGAGATAATAAAACCCCGCCTAGAGGTTCTGCCAGGCGGCGCCGAAGACAGTGTCGAACCACTCCCCGTCGACAGTCTGGCCACCCAGAGCTTCGACGCCATCGCCAAAAGTACACAACACCTTATTGCCGAAGAGTTTTGGGCAGACGGAAGCGTACTAGAACATGAACCAGGGTATTCGCGCGCTACATTCCGAGTACAGACAGCCGGGGAACTCGTACTGCGGCCCCTACGGCTACTCGACAAAGACGGATGGGAAGAGGATCGCAAGGCATTAGCCGAGCTATACGGCGGGACAAAGGCCAGCTACCCCAACGGCTGCCCGGCTAGAAATCACCGTTTCATGGAGCCGCTCGACGACGAGACCAAGAGCCAGCGCTTCTTTAATCTACCGTCAGACGAGATAGCCATGGATATTGGCTTCAGGGCGTCTGGCCTAAAAACTCCCGATCAAGCCTTAGACCTAGTCGCCGAAGATCCGGACACCAGACAGTTTCTGGCACACGTGGGCCTTGGATTCTTGGGCTCAAACACACTACAGGGCGCCGAAGCTCATATGATCGTCAGCAAATGGGCGCGCAGAAGCGGGCTAGCCAAGACAATGTACCTGGGCGTACTGGGCATGATGTCTTACGCAGCTGGCCCCCAGGAGACCTCAGTCGAATCACTCGTCAACTACGACAACAGATGCACCCTGGCAACACTGAGCCGTGTACACAACACCTTCAACTCGATCAGCAGCTTCCCACACGCACTAACTAACAACGAAGAGCAAATGATCGACGGCGGCACCCGCGAGGTTAAAGTCACCCTAACCCCGGTGTTAGACCGTAACCTAATCGAAGCTCGGCAAGCAGCCTAGTCTGCTCATTGGCGCTTTTGTACATAGCGGCGAATCACCGGCTTGCTGCCAAAGAAAAACAGGACAACCGAATCATAGCAAGTATTAGGGTCACTAATGAGCATACCATCGGTGGTATAAGTTGACGATCCAACGGTGCACGCCCCAAGTGAAGCAATGATACTTGCTGATTCATCAGTAGAGTTGTTCCGCCAGCTATTTTAATAGGTGTATGCTATGCTTGGTGTATGATAGCTGAAAATCAGATTTACATCGTAGTAGACATAGAAGCAGACGGACCGGCAGCAGGGCTGCACTCCATGCTTAGTCTGGCTGCCGTGGCAACGTCGGCGGAGCGCGAAATATCGCAATTTTACCGAAAGCTACTTCCACTCCCGGAGGCCAAACCCGACCCCGATACTATGGAGTGGTGGCAAGGTTTCCCGGAAGCTTGGCAGGAAGCAAATACCGACCAGCAGAATCCCGAGATTGTGGTGCGCGATTTCTGCAGATGGTTGGCTAGCCTGGGGGCAGAACCGGTATTTGTCGCAAACCCAGTCGGCTTGGACTATACGTTTGTAAGCTGGTATCTATTCCGTTACGCGGAAAGTAACCCCTTTATGAACGAGAAGCACGCTATTAGGACAATCGACCTCCGGTCGTTCATTGCAGGCAAATACGATCTATCCTTCAATAATGCGAGTCGAGCCAACCTTCCTTCTGCGCTGACGCAAGGCATGCCCGAACACACACATAGAGCTATCGATGACGCCGTAGGCTATGGCGTACTGGTAAGAAATCTGCTCAAGATTAATCACCTAGTGTGACCTGGCGCTCTGATTAGTAAAACAATGCGGATTAGTTGACCGAACCGGCGTGTATCTCCAAGCCGCTACAACACAAAAAGCATGCTACAATACACCGCATGAAACGATGTTGTCCCCACCGCCCGTAGCTCAATTCATCAGTACGACAAGGAGTCAACATCATGAACAACAAACGTCCACGCTTACCACAGCGCGCCGGATTTATCGGCGCCCACCCCGATGATATCGAAACCATGCTAGGCGGCGCAGTGTATCGCACGCCAGAAGCGTACGCTATTATCGCTACTAATGGCGAAGCCAGTACGCTAGATTTCCGCTCGAACCGTCTTTGTTGATATCGACAACCGTAAGATAGCCCAAGATCTGGGACAGATCCGGGAAGAGGAGAGCCAGCACAGTCTGGCAGTTTTAGGCGTTGAGCACCACCGACAGCAGTACAGTCGCCTACCGGACACTAAACTTGTTAACTATACTGGCGCCCTCGCCCTGTCTATTGCATCGCACGCGATAGAAAACGACCTGTACGACTACTATACGCTCGGAGAGTACGGCTACGACGGACACCCCGATCATCAGGCAACCCATCAGGCAGCCCGCCTCGCAGCTGCTATACTGCGCCTGACCCAGAGTCGGCCCTTGCAGCTGTGGAGCCTAACGGCCGATATCGATCACGCTCACACAACCATCCCCACGACCACCACGCCAAAGCTCGCAGCGCTGAGCCGCCACGAAACCCAAATGCCGCTACGCCATGATACACAGGGGAGTATACACATCACCGACGGTACATACTGGGAACAGTTCGTAGATCAGTACGGAACACTGCTGTACGAAAACGAGCACTATCTAAGCGGCTAGGCGGTTTAGCGTTGCCAGCAGCTCATCGGTAGACTGAGCCTGCATAAGCTGTTCTCGCCAGTGCTTAGCATCGTCAAAATCGTTTATGTATACTTTGCAAAACTTGTTAAGTGTTTGCACTGGTCGTTCGCGACCTTGCCACGTTTCGGCAAATAGCTCGATGTGCCGCCGAAACAGCGCGGCCTTTTGCTGGCTGTCATATTGCGCCCAAGGACTGTTAGCCGCAAAAACAAATGGGTCGCTAAATATACCGCGGCCAATCATAACACCGTCCAAGCCATAGCGTGCGGCTAACGCCAGTCCGTGCTTCCTGCTCGCGACGTCACCATTACCAATAATTAACGTGTTAACCTTTAATGCATCGCGCAGCTGCCTTGCCCGACCAATCAATTCCCAGTCTGCAGGCACCGCACTCATTTGCTTTCGCGTACGGCCATGAACAGTTAACACATCAAGGTTTTGGCCGAGCAGCCACTCTATCCAAGACATATCAACCGTATTGAACCCCACTCGCGTCTTAACGCTTACCGGCAGCCGGCCGTCAGCACCCTCTTGTACCGCTCGGATGATAGCCTCCGCTTTAGCCCGATCGCGTATATGACCGGAGCCGCAGCCGTTATTTACAACTACCTTTACCGGGCAGCCCATGTTAATATCTATGCCCGCAAAATTAACATCGCTCGGCAGGCCCAGCTCACGAGCGAAGGTACCGTCGGCAATCTGCCGCGCTGTTTGACGATAGTTATCGGGCTCTCGACCCCACAACTGCGCCACCAGAGGGCTTTCCTGCGGGGTAAAACGCAGTTTCTTGAGCAGCTTTGGGCGACCAGGACTTTGCAGGCCGTCCACATTAACAAATTCTGTAAAAAACACATCCGGCGGGGCGCACGCTGCTACAACCTGCCGGAACACACTATCAGTCACATCATCCATCGGCGCCAGAACCAAAAGCGGCCGGTCAGTCATTGCACTCCACATAACTCGCCCTCCTTATTAAACCTACGCTGCCGCTCTGCGGCTAGAGCCGCCCCTGCTGGCGTCAACGCTGCTGAATTTTTTCCAGTCGCACTCGACCACGCCTCGGTACCGACGCTCGGAAGCAGTAAGCGCTGTTGCGTCGGCGAGGTGCTCGGCACCGTACGCCGTATAAAACAAGCGGCGTGCTGCCGCCAATAGACACCCTCGTTTGGCAATCATATTCTCTGGCACGCTGTCATCACCGTCATACTGCGCAGCTATATTGTGCGCTACGTGCGCTACACTCGCCCCGCCTAGACGCCTCGCCTCGCTCACTCTGCGCTGAGCATCAGCAAGGTAGGCCTCGCACTCCTCCCTACCGGTAGCAGCCATTGTCATCGGCACCGCAGGATACCTAAGAAGACCGTCCACGAACTCCATGTGACCCGGCGTACCACGCATGACTTGCTCCGGGCTATAGGCAACCGGCGAGTTCACAAAACCAAGCGCCTGAGGCGTATTCTCAAAAAAGTCCGCGCCCTGCGGCGAAGGCCATTGTTTATCCATATAGGCTATATTATAACATATAATGGACATGTACACCACACCGACGTCCCGCTCCCTACTCCCAACGGAAGAACCTGAACGCCAAGGCATATATGACTACGATCCAGGCTAACATCGTTGCTATATGCGGGCCCACCTGTACTAGATTTTGACCCTCGGCAACAATCAATCGCGCCCCATCTACAAAGGGCGTCAACGGCAGAAACGCAGAGATTTTCTGTAGTAGGTCTGGCATCAAGAAGCGCGGCCAGAACGTCCCCGATAAGAACATCATCGGGAACACGACTAGCTGGCCCAAGGGAGCAGCCTGACGTTCATTGCGCGCCCATCCACCCAATGCCAGGCCGATCCCCAGCATCAGTGCAATACCAATAGTCACAAACACCGCCAACTCGGCAAGATTGCCCGCCATTTGCAGGTCAAAGAAGACACGAGCGGCTATGAATAGCGTGGCCACCGACAGTAGCCCAATCACAATGTTTGACAATACGCTGGCCAGAAAATACTGCCAGACGCGCAAGGGCGTGGTCTGTAGCCTGCGCAGAACACCCTGCTTTTTCAGCTCCGGAAAATAGCTGATTGGGCCAAAAATCCCCAGACCAATCAGCGAGAAGCCCAGCAAACCAGAGAACAGATAGTCCAAACTACTGAGACTCTTGACGCTCAACTGCTCCGACGCAACCGTAAATGGCGGTGTGTACGGCGCAAGCTGATTATTGATATCTTTGAATATGCCAGCCATGATGGATTGCAGCATCTGCGCGGCCTGCTCATTGTTTTGCGTGTAATACAGCTTGGCCTCGCCAACCGGATAGCCCTGCTCGCCCGGATCGCCAAAGCCCTCTGGCAACACAATAGCCGCACTCAGCTGCCCGCGGCTCATACGCTCTCTGGCCGCCTCCAAACTACTGACATCATCGGCCACTTTTAGGGTCTGGTCATCCTTGCTAGACGCCACAAATTGCTGCGCAAACTCACTCTTGGACTGGTTAATAAGCGCCACATCAAACGAAGCACCCGAGTCATTGCTAAAAATCGCCCCGAATACGAAGAGAAAAAGCAACGGAAACAAGAACGTAAAAAACATGGCTACCTTGTCGCGGAATTGGCGTCGAATAGCCACTTTGGCAAACACTATTACTGGCAAAAAATCTGTTTTTCGCACCATACGTTTTACTCCTTCAGGTCTTTGCCGGTCAGATTTATAAATACATCCTCCAGATTGGCCTGTTCAACGTGCTGTTTTTTCTTGAAGCCGCTTTTCAGTAGTTGCTTGACAAGGCCTCTGGGCGTATCCAGCGCAATAATCCGGCCGCAATCCATGATAGCCACCCTATCGCACAGCACCTCCGCCTCTTCCATGTAGTGAGTCGTCAAGACCACGGTGGTACCCCGATCACGCGTTTCCCGCACTAAATCCCAGAGCTTGTGACGCGCCTGCGGATCCAAGCCGGTCGTCGGTTCGTCCATAAAAAATACCTTTGGCCGATGGACCAAGGAGGCCACAATGCTAAAACGCTGCCGCTGCCCGCCCGACAAAGTCTCGACGTATGATTTGGCTTTATCGACCAACCCCACTTCCGCCAATAGCTGTCGAGCGCGAACATGCCTACCATACACCGATGCCAGCTGTTCTAGGTGCTCCACAAGCGTCACTTTGTCCATAAACGCTGCTGTCTGCGGCTGTACGCCAATAATATGCTTAACCGCATAAGGATCCTCAGCGACGTCTATACCGTCTATGGTCACACTGCCGCTATCAATAGAACGCAACGTTTCTATCATCTCCAGAGTGGTTGTTTTACCAGCGCCGTTGGGACCAAGAATGCCAAAAATCTCGCCGGTCTTGACCTGAAAACTCACCCCGTCAACGGCCACCTTGCCACCATAGGATTTCTTCAAATCCTGTACGTCTAAAATTACTTCTTTCATGCTAGCTACTATAGCACGACCATCGGTGCCAACCCGCCGAATACAGGCTCATCAGACAGCACTAGCCAGCACGATTAGCTACGCATTCAGCAGAAAGCAAAACCGGCTCCGCTAATGGGAGCCGGCCGCAATACATTACTCTTGTCTAGAGCAATAACTATTTCTTGACGCGCTTAACGGTCAAGAAGCCGTTGTTTGGGTTCTCCGTAACGGTGTAGCCGTCAGGCAGATCAGTTGCCTCTGGGCGCTTGTCCTTGCTGAAATAGTAGATTGACTGCTCTTTACCACCGCGTAGGACGACCTTCTTGGTGTTTAGGTAGTACGTTACACCTTTTGAATTCTGGTGTGTGTATGCCATTGCTATTACTCCTTATTTTACCTTGGTTCAAGCCAGCCGCCAGCACAGGGCGACAACTGGCACCATGCTACTTGCGCTTTAGGGTCAAGAAGCCATTGCGTGGATTTTCCCCGACCGTATACCCGTCGGGCAAATCGCAGCCGCTTGGCCGTTCGTCCTTACTGAAGTAGTAAATGGTCTGTTCTTTGCCACCGCGCAGGACAACTCGCTTTGAGTTTAGGTAGTATGTCACCCCCTTTGAGTTCTCATGCCTATAAGCCATGCACTCATGCTCCCTCTTGTTACATAGTAGTGGTACACCTACCATACTCTGGGACGTTTACGGTTGTCAACAGATAGCTTCTTCCTGGATAACAATTACCGCGCCAGTCTCGGCGCCACGCACGAATCCGGCCCCTCTGGTCACACCCACTGTACAGTAGGTGTATTACCCGTAAAACTGATTTGATTTCAAGAGCGCTTATGCATTAAACTGACTCTTGTATATCGATCTAAAAAGGTGGAGAAACTGATAAGATGGATTGGACCAATCGCGGTAACCGTCAGGCGCCAAACAACGTCCCTGGCATGGCCGCACCCCAGCAGCAACCCGCGCCACAAGTCCCTGACCGGCCCGCTCCGGCACCAGCGACTTCCGCTAAAACGCCCGACCCAAAGGACGGACAAGACACCAACAAGGTTATGCGTATTGTTAGTGTGGGACTAATCTTCCTCGCAACCGCACTACTGTTAGCACTGCTAGCATCAATCATACTTGGCGGCGGCAAGAAAACAGCCGGCCAAGACAAATACGTAGAAACCAAGCAGATGCAAGCCGTATTCCTCAACGGAGGACAGGTGTACTTCGGTAAGATATCCGACATCAACGACAAGTACATCAGGATGAACGAAATCTACTACCTGCGACAGGTTCAGCAAGTACAACCAAACAACTCTCCAGGCGTTGGACAGGATATCTCGCTAATCAAGCTAGGATGCGAACTCCACGCGCCAAGCGACCAGATGATCATCAATCAAGATCAGGTCATATTCTGGGAGAACCTGAAGTCTGACGGGCAAGTCGCCAAAGCTGTTGAGAGATTCAAGGCCGACAACCCTGACGGTCAGAAGTGCCAGAGCGCACCTCAAAACGCAGCCACCGAGCCAGCTGCCACAACCGAAGAATCGGCCACCGGCAACTAGATCCATCAAGCCGCACAAAACCCTCCGCCCACAATAGCCGTAGCGGAGGGTTTTTGCTTAGCGACACCTACGCCAAGCACTTCTTACGCAGAATTAATTTTACAAACGCGAGCACGAAAAGACGGAGTACAATAAATACGTATGAGCCTTCCGCACGACCCACCGCCTCGACGCAAACTACACCACACACTACGCAACCTGCGGAGGGTTCCGCTGTGGCTGCTAGCACTCTTGCTGGTTGCGTCGCTTGTCGTCTTCGTACTAGCCTATCGCCAGAACAATCTGACAGCGCTACAACTACGCGACACCTTGCTGCAGGTCGACAAAGACAACGGGGACGTGGAGGGCGCTTTGCGCGATCTACGCGAGTTCACCTATTCACACATGAACGCCGGGCTAGCTGCAGACAACGGCGTCTACCCGCCAATACAGCTAAAATATCGCTATGACCGGCTGGTTGCCGAAGCTAACGCCAAAGCCGCCGAACCGCGCGACGACCGACAGATCGCCATCGACGCTGCCAACCACTGCAACACACGCGTTGGCGTGCGTAACGACTGCGTAAGCGCCTACCTAGAAGCACGCGTCACCGCACAGCCGCCAACCATACCCGACGCTCTGTACAAGTTTGACTTCGCAGCCCCCATATGGTCGCCTGATCTGGCCGGCTGGAGCTTAGTGGCCGCCGTGTTCTTGGCTATGACACTCGTTATAAAAATCGCCAGCCAACGATGGCTAGAAAGCCGCATCCGGAACCACGCCTAACCCCCCCTAGCGCACCAATCAGGGCGCGAAAACGCGCCCCCTTGGGACTACGATATGCCCCGATAGCGCTCTTGCGTGACAATAAGCGACAATATGCCGGCCAGCACAAAACCGGTCGCCACAATCGCATAATCACTCATCAAGCCGCCAGCCAGCACCAGCAACCACGCAACAGTTGCCCGTGCGGTATTACCAAAAAACTCCATGCTTGCGACGTACACAATACGCCGGCTAGACAGATCGTCAGCGGTTGCGTACACACCTTTGGTATACGGCAATGTTATTCCCACCCGCAGGGCGTCGCCCACAACATTTACCCCTATTATTTGCGCAAAGTTATTAACCAGCGGCCTCAGGATATGCAACATCGCGTTCAAAATAGCGCTAAAGCGCAGCAAAAGCCGCCCCTGCGTTCGATCCACGAGCTTGCCAACAGCGTACGTGACGCCAATCGATACGATTATCGACGCTGCCGATAACAGTCCCAATTTCAGGTATACACCGCCAGTCAAAACAAAAACGCCAACCAACAGCGGCCACAACGACTTGGTAAGCATATCTTCGGTAGCAAAAGCTGCATACGAAATATAACCACGCAACAGCCCGTCCACACGAAACGAACGCAACTTGAGCCGCTGGTGCAGCCTGACTGGCTCGGCGGTCTGCAGCAACGGCAACATACCCAGCAGCAGCAAAATCGCAGCTACCATAAAGGTATAGCGCGCGCCACAAAGCGTCGCGACAACACCGCCTAGCAGCGGACCGATTGTTAGGCCAACTTTCTGCATAATCTGCATGTAGCCGACCTCTTTGCCGCAATGATCAGGGTGCTTAACCTTAGAAAAATCCACATGATACGCCACAATGAACAAGCTCGATGCAATACCCCACGCCGCGCCCAAGACAACTAATGGCCAGCGATGCGTCGGCTGCGTCAAGAACAGCAGCATCGACACTAGCTGTACGGCATAGCTAAGTATGATAGTGTGCTTGGGGCCTACGAGCGCCACAATACGCGCCGAGACAAACGTCGCCAGCGCCTGCGCCGTTGCAAAGTAAGCATAGGCCGTCAATATCTCCATTATCGAATAGCCCAATCCGTGCAGATAGACCGGCACAAACACATTGATGCTGCCAATAGCGACGCTGCGTAGCGACATGCTGATATACAGCTCTGTCAGCTCATCAAACCCAGCTTCGCGCCAAAAGTGACGCCGCTTCACGACCCGACGAATAAGCGATCTTAGCATTTTTGTTTCCTAGTTTTACAGCTTGGATTATAGCACATCCGCGCTAGACACCGTGCTGCTGCGACTCTAGATATTCACGAATCTTTAGCGCAGCTGTAGCTCCCTCACCCACCGCTGTAGCAATCTGCATGGTTGCACCGCTACGCACGTCCCCCGCCGCAAATACACCCGGCATAGCCGTCTGTAGACCAGCGTCAGTCACCACAAAGCCAACATCGTCAAACTGTAGCTGTTTTACCTGACGCAAAAAGGCAGTGTTAGGGCTAAGACCAATAAACACAAACACGCCATCAGTAGACAACGAAACACGCTCGCCAGACTGCGTATTCGTGCCCTGCACCGTAGTCACCTTGCCGTCCTCGCCCTCTATCCGGTCAGTCGTTGTCTGTAGGTGCACGGTTATAGACCCGGCTGCCACCTGCTTATCCAGCTCGCGCTGCAGAACATCAGATGCGCGTAGCTTACTGCGCACCAACAAATCAATATGCGACGCAAAGCGCGTCAGAAACAGCGCCTCTTGGACCGCCGAATTACCGCCGCCCACCACAACCAAGCGCTTATCGCGATAAAAGGCGCCGTCACAGGTGGCGCAGTAGTGCACGCCGCGAGCATAGAACTCTTCTTCGCCCGGGATGCCAAGCTTCTTATACTCGGTTCCTGTTGCAATCAACACTGCTTTGGCTACGACGTCGCCGTCCACCGTAACCAAGCGGGTGCAGCCATCTTCGGACGCTATATTCGTTACTTCCGTGGGGCGAATCTCTGTGCCAAACCGTTCAGCCTGTTGCCGTAGATCGTCTGCCAGCTTCATGCCCTCTACACCATCCGGAAAACCAGGGTAGTTATCTACCTTGTCGGTTACTGCTATCATGCCGCCGGGGATGCCTTTTTCTAAAATGACCGTGCTTAAATCCTCGCGCGTGGTATAGATCGCCGCCGACAGTGCCGCCGGCCCGCCGCCAATTATCGCCAAATCATATACTTTCTGCGGTTCTGCCATGCCATACCCTCCGGTTTATTACTACGGTTATCAAGTCGTGTTCTCGACAGCTTGCCACCAGCTACTTATTCTGGCTCACAACTGCCCTAGATTGTACTATTATATGCCGACCAGGGCCGTAGCCCAAGCCCACGCTGGCCACGGCCATGTGATACACTCTGAGGTATGCACATATTCTTTTCTGGCATTGGCGGCACCGCCATTGGGCCGCTAGCCATGATCGCCCACCAACTTGGGCACCACGTATCGGGGTCAGACAAGCAGCAGTCGCGCTACCTAGACTACTTGCGCGAGCATGGCATTAGCAATATCCACGTCGGCCAGACAATCGAAAACATCTCATCCCTACACCAAAAACAACCTATCGACTGGTACGTTTATTCTTCGGCAGTCATGATAGAAAACCCGCAGGCTCCGGAGCTAGAGTTTTGCCGGCGCCAAGGCATCCGCATGTCTAAGCGCGACGAACTGCTCAACCAAGTACTGCAAGACGCCAACCTCAAACTTATTGCCATAGCCGGCACGCACGGCAAAACGACTACAACCGCCATGGCGGTGTGGCTGCTAAAACAAATCGGTATCCCCATTAGCTACTCCCTAGGTGCCAAAACATCGTTTAGCGATATGGGCGAATATGTGCCTGGCAGCGAATATTTTGTGTACGAGTGCGACGAGTTTGATCATAATTTTCTGTCATTCAGCCCGCATATCTCTCTGATAACAGGGATTGACTGGGACCACCCCGACATTTATCCCTCGCAGCAAGAATACGACGCAGCATTTCAGCAGTTCATAGGCCAATCGCGGACGGTAGTGACCTGGCAAGACGATCTACCGCACATCAAATCGGCCCTACAGAATCACGCCGACAGCCACGTACTCGACCCCGCCGACAAGCACATCGATAAAATCACCCTGCCAGGACTCGTGAACCGCCTCAACGCGTGGCAAGTCATTCAGGCGGCTCGACAACTGCACCAAACCGATCTCGAAACCCTGATTGACCATATGAACCGGTTTCCTGGGCTATCGCGCCGGTTTGAGCAAATCACCCCGGGACTATACAGCGACTATGCTCACACACCGCCCAAAATCAATGGAGCGTTGCAGCAGGCCAAGGAGCTAGCCGGCGACCGGGTTGTTGTCGTCTACGAGGGGCTACACAATACCCGGCAGCACTTTATCCGCGATGAGCTCGCCACTTTGTTCGACGAAGTAAAGCAGCTGTACGTCGTTCCGTCTTATCTCGCACGCGAAGACCCGTCGCTGGCACTACTTAGCCCAACCGACCTGATCGATCGCATGAGCCAGCAAACCCGCAGCCACGCAGCACCCGCACAACTAGACGAGTCCCTACGACGGCATATCGAGCAACATCTACAATCTGGCGACAGCGTAGTCTGTATCACTGCAGGTGGTGGTGGCAGTCTAGACGAGTGGCTACGCGCCCAGTTTACAGACGCGCCAAGCTAGCCTAGGGCACCAAAAACACGTCTAGCTAGTTAGCAGAGTCCAAAAGGCGACCAGTTTTTTCGTCAACTCGAACAGCGCCTTGGCGTAAAACCTCCACCGAGCCATCTACGATCCGGACAATAGTCGACGGCAGACTGCCTGATCGATCACCACCATCTACATATAGAGCAATTTTATCGCCATAATACGCCTGCGCCTCGGCCAACGTGTTGGCGGTAGGATGATCTGGCCAGTTGGCGCTGGTTGTCAGCAACGGCCCTACCGCCTGCAACAACTCAGACAACTCGTCCGTAAGATGCGGGATGCGAAACGGCAAGCTCATCACACCCTGGTGGATATACTCCATGTCTGACGAACACGGCAAAATAACACTGATCGGATTGGGCCACAAGTGCTCTACGGCACGAACAAGACGAGACTCAACACCCAACGCAATGATTTGCTCTGGGCTCGATGCGATAATCGTTCCCGGCTTGCGATCCCGAACCTTAGCGCGGTACAACAAGTCCACCGCCGCCGGCATATCGGCACGGCAAACCAGCCCGTAGACCGTATCTGTTGGGATAATACCCACTTCGCCACCCCGGAGGAGCGAGATGACTTGCGGATCAGCTACTGTGTTGGATATGTATGCACTCATTGTTGACACCAAAAAAGGCCTAGCTACGCCTCTGTGCGGTTTACAGTATACCGAATTTTAGCTATAGCCCAAGTGCTTCGTCGCTAATCATCTGATCCAGCCCATCTGGTTTGTTGAGCTGCTGCGTGTCGTCTCGCAAAGCTTTGATGGTTTCGTCTATATCTGAAACAGTTATATCGGGCAAGTCATGACTATTGTGACCAGAGTCTGCAACACTATCTGAGTGCAGATATATCATTACAGCAAACGTAGATAGTGCAGCAGCAACTACCACGGTAAATACGATGGCAACAAGCGTAGGACGGGATACGCGTCCATGAAGGCCGCCGTGATGAATAGCTGCCGACTTATCAGACCTGGAGGAGCTGGGAGAGGGCCGCTCGGCGGCCTGGGTATTCGAGGCGGCCGTACCAGCACCCGAATGAGGCGTAGTAGACTGGGGCGCAACTGGCGATTGCGACGACGCGGCCGCTGCCTGAGCCTGAGCCTCACGCGGAGCAGCCGGGGCTTCCGCTGGCTGCGGCGGCGTAGCCGTAGCAGGACTGGCCGGCGGCGCACTTGTCTCCGTCCGCGGCGGCGCAGCAGCAACTGGTCGAGATGCAGGCGCTACTGGCCGCTGCTGAATCGGGCGGATGTCCGTAATAGGCACGGGCACCTCCGCAGCAACCGACCGTTGCGTCTGTGGCGAAGGCGGCTGTATCTGGGGCCGAGGTTGGGGTTGGGGCTGCTTTTCTACTTCCACTACCGATCTCCAGCTTGTTGATCAATGGTGCTTCTCAGCTGCGACAAATAGCCCTGAATGTCGTTATCCACATACATGGCCGCCTCGTTACGAGCTTGTGTTGCCTCCCCTAGGGCCTGCCGAGCCTCTTGCAGAGCCGCACTGAAGGCGGCTGGGTCAGCCTGACAATCCAAGCTATAGGCATCAGACAATGCTAACTGATGTGTTGCTAACTTTTCTTTGTAGATGTCGTACTTTTCTTTGAATGTACTTATATGCACCTGAACGTCCGGGACATCAACACCCTGAGTCGTTAGCCGCGAACGGAGCACAGACAGCCGAGCAATAACTGCCCCATACGCCAACTGAGTAGAGTCTTCGGCCGTCGCCGAGGCTTCGCCCGCCTGCAAAAGCAGCGCCTGAGCAGCTACGCAGCGCTGCCGAAGTCGCTCCTGCATAGCCTCAGAAATAACGGTCTCCTGGCTAGCAACGCGGTTAGCAATCCGTTGTAGCGCTACATCACTCAACGCCGGCCTTCCCAGAGCTTGCTGCGCCCATACACCATCAGGCTGTAGCGTCCAGGAGAAAACCAGCGCCGCAATAATGCCAAACGCAAAAATCGTGTGCCCTCTCATATCAACTAGTACTATACCACGACCCCGCCCACGCTAGCCACAGCCAGACGCCGAGACGCCTACAGACAATAAACGCCGTCACTCAGACGTATCATCTCTTCTGCCATCAGCGCATCCAAGACTTCTGGCAGCCGCGGATCCTCGATAGATATCCGCAACTGCGCGACAGTAAGCGGCCTCTGGCCAAGCAGTCGCAAAACCTCGCCACGTATTTGCCGCCGCGAGCCCTCAAAAGGAGACTGCCTAGTGTATTGCTTGCTGCGCCGTGATACGTTGCCTATCTGCTGTTTTAGATACGCCCCGTAATCCATGAGCGCCCAATACCACTCGCGAACCGAAGCGTGTTCGTCACTGCCGTCTGGCAATGTAGCAGCTATCAACGGCACCAGCTGCCTGTCATCAACACTGGAAACACTGGGAAAACAATGGTGTATAAAAACCGTCCGGATATTAGTCTCCACAAAAACCACCGGCTTATTAAAAGCGTACGCCACCACCGCCCCGGCAGTGTTGCGACCTACGCCAGGCAACGCAACCAACTCCTCTACCGCAGCAGGCATCACCCCACCCCAGCGCTCTTGGATAATACCTGCCGCCCGCCACAGATACTTCGCTCGACGGTTATACCCCAAACCACTCCATAGCCGTAGCACATCCGCTAACGGTGCCGAAGCCAACGACACCGCATCAGGAAAACGCTCCATGAATACCCGATACTTCGGTATTACCCTACCAACCTGGGTCTGCTGCAGCATGAGCTCCGAAACCAAAATAGCATATGGGTCATACGTGCCAGCTGGGCCCGGTTGACGCCACGGCATGTCTCTAGCGTGCGCGTCATAGTACCGCCAGGTAGCCGCCTGCAAAGACTTCAGAGCCAATCGGTGTGTGTCAACATCCAGTGCCGCCGACGATACCGAGGGGTGCGGACTAGTAATAGTACCACCTATCAACCGAGTTGGTGTGCGTCACATCGCGCACTTTAATTGGATCGCCACCTTCGATACTGAAAGCATAGTCTGCATTCTCCTGGTCGGTATCAATACGATACACCACGACGCTGTTCGTCAACCAACGGATAGGCTTTGACAATCCGCTGCGGCTGATTAGCGGCTTTTCCGTGCCATCCTCGTTGTCGCGTAGTAATAGCACGCCCTTGCCGTCGCGCTCCTCTACCCTGATACTGCGACTACCGTCGGGGCTGTTCGCATAATGCTTAGACTTGGTATCGGAGGGCTGCGCTTCGACCTCCGTAGCCGCCGTTGCGTCCAGATGAAAATCATACCACTTGCCCGCGGCGTTAATAGCAAGCGTATTATAGTCCGTACGAATAATCGTCCAAGTCTCGCCAGAGATGACTGTCTGCAACTCGTTTCCATCGGGCTGTACACGGAACAAGCCGTTAACCGCCGAAGCCTGGTAGTTAGAAGACGGCGCGTAAAACACATGCTGGCCAGCCACCCCGACCGCGTTGAAATAGTTAGCCGACGCCAACTGCTTGGAGTCGTTGGCCAAAAAATCATAACTCATCAGCCGCTGCCGACTAGGGTTAGTAGCACTTGCACCAGCCGCAACCTGCAAATAAACCAATCGACTACCCGACCAACCAATAATCTTGATGCTCTCCGACTGAGCAACCGAAGCCACATCACCACTGCCCACATTAATGACACTTAGCGTACTCAACAGATACCCGTCGTCGTTATGTTTGCCGTCACGAGTCGAGACCACTGCCGCAAAGCCATCAGACGGGTGAATAGAAATCGCTATGTCGTCACGCTCGCGCCCAGTACCCTCTAGCACTAGCTTCTCGTTGGCACCGTCAATATCTATGGTGTATACGTCGTACTTGCCTGCGCGCTGCGACACAAAAACATGCTTTTTGTCGGGTACCATCCTGACCGCAACCGCGTCCCGCGTATCAGCCGTAATCGTCACCGGCTCATCGCGATAACCCGGAGCCTGAACCGTTGCCTCAATGGTGTCTGCCGTCGAATGATCGACTGTCAGCTTGGCGACACCCTGTTCATCAGCATTGGCATCAGCGTCGCCAGCGTTAACGCTAGCAACCTCGATAGGTGCACCAGACAAATAATCATTAACCGTAAAGGTATACTGACTACCGATAGGATTAACCTGGCGGTCGCCGAGCGGATTGCTACCCCACCCCAATACACGTGTTTCGAGCACTGGGGCAAAAGCCCTTTTCTCGATAGTCATAATAGTCTTACCGAGCGGCAAACCGCTAAACGTAGCCATGCCTTCGGCGTCGGTATCTACTGTAACGCCCGCTATCTTGACGTGTACGCCCTTTAGCGGCTGCTGTGTACTCTGGTCTAGGATCTTAACCGACGCGCCAACTCTAACGCCAACGGCATTCAGTACGCTGTAGCGCGAACTCGGAACCGCGGCTACGCCAATACCACCCAGCACCAAGACCACCAGTACCGACCACACAACGGCAGGCTTGCGCAAAAAAGCCCAAAGCGGATTGCCGCGCCGGTGCCGCCTTGCTGGAACCGGAGAAAACTCAGACCCCCGCCGAGCATCCTCGGCAGCCAGCAGGTCGTCGCTCTCCCGAGCGACAATATCATCAACCGCCCGCGCCGTGCCGCTGTCTTCGACAGGCTCTTCAATATCCGTCGCCAATCGAACTGCAGTACCTGCCGCAGGACTTATGTCGCCGAACCGCAACACACCAGATCCCAGCGCCATCGCGCGCCTGCCTGCACCGCCAGTAGCGGCCGGCTTGCGTATCGCATCCCTACATACGGCTAATGGCGACGCCGCAACTGGTTCTGGCGCCACAGTCTCGGGCTGGTGGTCAATCGGCAAATCTGGCGGCCCAGGAACCCCAGAAACAGCTTCTTGCTGCTCAGTCCCTTGATCCGAGTGATCTTGATCGTCTGCATCTACAAACGATACGGCTATTTGTTGCTTACTGGGCACTTCTGGCGCACCAGCTTCTTGGTCAAGCTCGCCCTTTTTGGTCTTATCGTTATCATCGGCCGCGCTACCATCGCGTCCAGCCGCCGCAGCGGCAGCCTGATTATCAACTTCGGCGCTCAGCTCGACATCTGACACTTCTGATGCGTCGTCAATGTGTTCAGTGATGGTGATTTTCTTGGCAGCCTTCGCCTTAGGCTGCTTCGCAGACTTACCCTCGCCCAAGTTCCCCGTAGATTCTGTCATGTCTTGTTACCCCTTGCCATGCACTGCACTAGCGCCGCTTGCGCCGTTTTTGCCGTTTTGCAGTCTTCTTTTTTCTGCCCGCGTCAGGCTTCAGCGACGCATCATCATCGGTCGGCGATTCGGTCTCACCCCGTCCTGACACAGCCTCAGCCGCCACATCGGTCTCAAATGGATCCTCGAGTGCATCCGTCTCGACCGCCACAGCTAGCGACGCCTTGCGTGAGTACACCCATAGCCAAGCACCCACCGCAAACAAACCCACAATGATCAGCAGCCATAGCGCAGTAAAATCAGTCCCAGCGACCGTCGTCTGCGACCGACTAGATGAAGAACTGGAAATTATGGTTTGCGAATCACCAACACGCAAACCGGCAGATTGCAGCTCTTGCTGAGACAAACCGGCACCAGCCTGCTGCGGCGCACCCGTAGAAATACCGCCCGATGTAGACTGCAAGCCAGTCCGCGACTGCTGCAACACAGCACCCGCTTCCGATGACGGCGAATCGCCCGACCGCTCCCAACGAGCATCAAGCATAACGTTTTTGCTCCATCATTAGCATTACCATGTATTATCGCAGTATTGCACCCCGCGCACAAGTCCGCCCGACACACAACCGCAAGGCCGCCCAAGACGCGTCTTAACCCTCGTCGCGGCCGCCAATCGTTGGCAGCACCACAGCCACCAACTCGTCAGACTCGCGCCGCTTGCGCTCCTCTTCTGTCTTGATACGCGCTCGCTCTGACCTACGCGCCCTGCCAACCTCAATAAGCGCCCCAACAACTATTGCAACCACCAGACCAATTGCGAATGCCATATATCCGACCAACCTATTATCTATGCATCATTTGCTCGTTAACTATAGCATCCGCCTTGTGCTTTGACATCCAGCGCCTTTGTGTTACTTTTGGCTCGACACTTTAAAGAAAGCACACTTAAGGAGAAATTACGTGTTTGCCAGTGACTCAACCATGTACCCATTCGTCGGCTTAAGCCTTGCTCTTGTTGGCACCATACTCATAAAAGCATTTTTTCACAAAGACAACAACCTGCCAAATCACCGGAAAAAATCGATCCACCACGACGACAAACTGCGCGCTCGCTACTCAGGAGGCCGCACGATCTTTCTCCTCCTCGCGCTTTCATCGGTCACACTCTGGGGAGGATGGCAGCTATGGAGTATCCTCGAAGACCACTACACCAGTTTTAAGCCGTTCTATATTCTTTTCGGCTCCCTCTTCGTCGTTCAGCTTATTATTGCGGCAACGCAAAAAGCTTTCGAGCTTCGCCGCACACACGATCTAAGCGCAAAATACAACACCGCCGTAATTATCCCTGTCTACAACGAAAGCGAAAATTCTCTTCGGGAGTGCCTTCAGTCGCTGTTAGACCAAACCATCTTGCCACATGAAATCCATGTCGTAGACGACGGTTCAAACCATCACTATTCGAAGACAAAAACGTGGTTCCTTAAAAAATCAAAGAAACTGGGCATAGACGCCTCATGGGAAAAGCAAGAAAATGCCGGTAAACGCCACGCCCACAACTGCGCCATATCATCCATTAAGCGCAACGACAACTCGACCATAATAATTACGGTTGACTCGGACGGTGTACTGGACCCCCATGCAATCGAGGAGGGACTAAAGCCGTTTGTGGATATCCGCGTTCAGTCCGTCGCTGGAGTCGTACTCGCGAAAAACGCACAAACAAATTTGCTCTCGCGTATCACCGACCTAATCTTTGTGTCAGCCCAACAGCTCGTGGACCGTTCAGCGATGTCCCAATTTGGTAGCGTCCTAGTGAATAGCGGCGGGTTGGCATTTTACCGCTACACGACGGTTCGCAAAGCAATCGAGAACGGATACACGACCGAGCAGTTCTTTGGCCGCAACATCGACTTCTCCGACGATTCATATCTGACACTTTTTGCACTTCTTGACGGCAAGGCAGTTCAGCAACCATCCGCAATCGTCTTTGCAGATATGCCCGTGTCGTTCAGTCATCACCTTCGTCAACAGCTTCGCTGGAATCGCGGCTCGTTCATTCGTAGCTGGTGGCGCCTACGCCATCTGACGATCAATAGTTTTGGTTGGGTGCGGCAAGTTGTTGGTCTCGGCATATTCTTTAGCATGACAATCATTCTTATTCAGCTACTTGTAGTTATGCCTCTCACCCAAGGCGTATACCCGCCAGCAGAACTTCTGGTCGTCCCCTTGGTTTTTGGCCTACTACAATACTCCCGCTACTTCAGTATCCGTCGATCAGACATGTCGATCGCAAGCCAAATAGGCACATACTTACTAACCCCGATCGCGGTAGTCTGGTCAGCGATATTCTTGCGTTTCGTACGCCTATATTCATTCGTTACATGCCTAAACACTGGCTGGGGCACTCGTCAAAAAGTTGAGATCCTACACCATAGCGACCAGCAAGCCTGAAAACGCTAGCTAAGGAACCACGATCACATTGACCGTAGCATCGGCGCCCCATTCCGGTACACCAACAACAAAACTGGCCGTGTCTCCAACCTGAGCAACCCCAGGACTAAGCTCTATCGAGTAGGGCAGCTCCGACAATCGCTGTGATGCAGTAGCATGCAGGTACAGCGTCATCGCATCTACGCTCTGCGTCTTAACTGGCTTACTCCAGACGATGTTTCCCGCTGACGGCCGCCAACGAACCGCTTCACCAGCCGCCGTACGAAGCACCCCCACTACTCGTCCGCTGCCTTGAGACACCTCGACATTCGTATCGCCAACCACTTGTCTAACACTTGGTACCCGCGCCGGTTTGGGGCCGGACGCCTCTGGTTTGGATGAATCAATCGCAACAGGAGAAGGCTGTTCTACTGGCGTCGACCGCGAAGACTGCGGCCCCGGTTGCGGGGTCGCCTGGGCTGTCCCGCCGTTGTCGCTGTGCTGATTTCGCACGCCGCCAGAGGAAGCAGCCGATTCGCCCTCAGCAACCACCAAACCGCCCCCTACCACGTCAGAAGACTGATCATCAGCCTTCGGTCTTGCAACACCGCCGTTGGTGTCAGAGGTGCGCACCGTCGAGGGCGCGGTCGATGCGCCCGAATCGTCGCTCACACCCAATACCTGCTCTTCTCGGCCACTACCAAGCACCAAAACTGCAGCTAAAACCGCGATTAGTAGGCCGCTGAGCGTAACCGCCAAAAATAACTTTCGCTCTACGCTCATATCCCGCAGCCCACCCAAGAGTTTCATGCATCCGCCTTTTTGGTTTTGGCCGCTTTTTCTTGCAGCTTGGTATGTTTTTCGTGATCTTTGGCAGCCATCTTAGCGGCCACCGCTCGCATATCATCATAACGATCAAACTCGTCCACCAAAGGGCCGTCAACGATCTGCTCCATCAGATCCTCGATCGTAACCACGCCCACATACTCCTCAAAACTATTCACCACTATTAGCATATGGCGCCGTAGGCGAAGAATAATACCCAACGCCTCGGTTAGCGTTTGCTCCTCATGAACATAGCACACCTCGCTGGGGTGCATAATATCCCGCACCTGGCCAGACGTCTTGCCTCCGCGGACATCGCGCAAGTATAGGACGCCAACGATCTTATCCGTGCCCGACTCCCGTACCGGAAAACGCGAAAACCCGCTCCGATGCAACTCGTCCAACAGCACAGGACCAATGGTGCTATCCGCGTCAACGGCATGCACCACGCGGCGCGGCGTCAATACATCCCTGACCTGCCGCTCGCCAAAAACCAACGCTCGTTG
>PDWI01002709.1_pt1 | contig 26207 bp, 20 predicted proteins | sample 1430891 | NCBI WGS metagenome assembly PDWI01 (sample SAMN01162508, study PRJNA174530) | Oral metagenome, whole genome shotgun sequencing project. | biome: Marine environment; feature: Marine mammal; material: Swab sample of the gingival sulcus; isolation source: swab sample of gingival sulcus...
AGGATTATTTCTGCCTATCTTTGGAATAGTTTTTGGCTCTTTGGCGGTATTTTATGGATATGCTCATATTAATTTTAAAAAATAAAATGAATGAAGTAATGCTAATGTTTGATAGTTTTTTTACTACAGAAATTATAAATAGATATTTGTATAAATGAAAGCATATATTATTTTTGATTTTATAGTATTGTGAGAAATTGAAAAATATTCAACTTAACATCAGATGTATAGTTTTATAAAAATACTAGGAGATATGAAGATGAATGATATCGATAAATCAAGCCAAGAATTTTATTCTAAAGTAGTGAGTTTACTGCAATTAGCGAAACGAAATGTAGTCAGTTCGGTTAATCATCAGATGGTTATTACTTATTTCGAAATTGGTAGAATGATCGTTGAAGAAGAACAAAACGGTAAAGAACGAGCTGAATACGGTAAAGAACTTTTAAAGGGACTCTCAAAGACTTTGACTGAAAAGTTTGGAAGAGGTTATTCAGTACAAAATATTGAACGAATGAGGATGTTTTATTTAGTTTATGGAAAATCCTCAACAGCGTTGAGGATTTCTATAATAATTTCTTACTTGAAAATTATCCTAAATTTAATTTATCATGGTCACATTATTTGAAATTAATGCGAATTAATGATGAAGCTGAAAGAAAATTTTACGAGATAGAAGTTTATAAAAATAATTGGAGCGTAAGAGAACTTAACAGACAATTTGACTCAGCTTTATATACGAGGTTAGCATTAAGTAGAGATAAAGAAAAAATCATTGAACTATCTGAAAAAGGATTAGTTATAGAAAAACCAAGTGACATGATGAAAGACCTATATATTCTTGTGTTCGTTGGACTTAAAGAAAATACAAGCTATTCGGAGTGTGAACTGAAGCAGAAGCTTATTGATAGATTAGAAGAATTTTTATTAGAACTCGGTAAAGGCTTTACTTTTGTTGCTAGGCAAAAAAGAATTAGCTTTGATGAAAAACATTTTAAGATTGACTTAGTATTTTATAATAGATTGTTAAAGGCGTTTGTTTTAATTGACCTAAAGATAGGAGAAATTAAACATCAAGATATTGGGCAAATGCAGATGTATGTGAATTATTATGAATGTGTATAAGTTGGAAGAATTATTATAAAAAGGAGTGATTATTTTGTGGTATGAAATAAAAATAGTAACTACATCAGAGGCGGTTGAAGCGGTAAGTTTTGTATTAGATAGTGTAGGTGCTGAGGGAGTATGGATAGAAGATCCAAATGATCCAGTATATCATGAGGGAAATGAGGGTGACTGGGATTATATGGATATTGAGGAGGTCAAAAAAAACCTAGATTTTGAGGGTGCTAGAGTTAGGTGTTATATAGAACTTGAGGAAAATAAAGTCGATAAATTTATGGATGATATTAACGAAAAATTTGAGTCTATAAAAAATTCAGGTCTTGATGTGGGAGAGTTCAAGGTTGAATGTAAACCTTTTGAAAATAGAGATTGGAATGAGGAGTGGAAAAAGCATTATACAACTTTTTTAGTGGGAGAAAAAATTATAGTAACTCCTAGCTGGGAAGAATATGATGTTATGGATGATGAACTCGTGGTGCGAATGGATCCAGGTGGAGCATTTGGTTCAGGAACACATGAAACCACGATGTTATGCATGGAAATATTAGAGTCCATAGTTACAAAGGATATGACGGTTTTTGATATTGGAACGGGAAGCGGTATTTTGGGAATTACAGCTGCAAAGTTAGGAGCAAAAGAGGTAGTGGCAGTCGATGTCGATAAATCAGCAGTTGAAACTGCAAAAGAAAATGTAAAAATAAATGAAGTTGACAATGTAATGAATGTAATAGAGGGAGATTTATTTGATATTACAAGCGGAAAATGTGATGTCATGGTTGCAAATATAATTGCAGGTGTGATAATGCTAATAGCCCCCTATGTTAAATCATATATAAATGAAGGCGGGTATTTTGTAGCTGGGGGAATAATTGACGATAAGGTGGATGAAGTGGCTAAGGCTATTTCTAATGCTGGATTTTCAGAAGTTCATATACATTCTAAGGGAGAATGGTCAGTTATAATAGGAAAATAAATTTATAAATCAAATATGCCATGACATATGGTAGATATTCGACCCTTATAATCGTATATTAAAATTGAGATTAGTATAAATTAATTGGAGAAAAAATGCATAGATTTTTTATAAAAGATTCTATTTGTTGTACAATTCAGCATAATAATATAAAATATAAACAAATCATTGATAATATTGACATTGATAATAACTTGATAGATAAAAATTTTATAGATGATATTTCTGATGTTAATAAATCTATCATTGAAATTATAAAAGAAGATGATGTGCGTCATATTACAAAAGTTCTTAGATTAAATATTGGTCAAAACATTGAAATTGTCGACATTGATGCTAGATTATTTGTATGCAAATTAATTCAGGTGGATACTGATGGAGTGTTTTGTGTGCCAGTTTCTGAAATTGTTGAAACTGGAGAATCATGCGTTAATATTACATTATATCAAGGTATTCCTAAGGGAGAAAAATTTGATTTTATCATACAAAAATCTATTGAACTAGGTGTGAATCGCATTGTACCTGTATTGTTTGATAGATGCGTAGTTAAATGGAAAGATGATAAATCTTCTATAAAAAAGCATACGAGATGGAATAGAATTGCATATGAAGCGGCAAAACAATCTAAGAGATGCTATATTCCTAAAGTTGAAATACCTATAACTGTTGATGAACTAATAAAAGAACTTATGGAAAGTTCACAAATTAAAGCTAATAAAAACAGTGATAATTTAGAGAGATTAAATATATTATTTTATGAAGAAGAAAGTAATATAGGTTTAAAAGATAAAATAGTTGAATTTAAGCAAATGTATAAATTGAAAAATGAATCAATAAATAAATCTACAAATGATTTTTCAAAAAAAATTGATAATAATTTAACGGTGAAAAATAAAGAAAATAATAACGGCGTTATTTCAGTATCCGCAATAGTTGGAGCCGAAGGTGGATTAGAGCAGTACGAGGTTAAAAAATTAAAAAATGCAGGTGCAAAATGCGTAAGTTTAGGAAAAAGGATTTTAAGAACTGAAACTGCGGGTATAATTACAGTGGCACTGCTTCAATATGAGCTAGGAGATTTGGGGAATGCGTAAGTTAGATTGTAAAACTGTGTCATTCTATACTCTTGGTTGTAAGGTCAATCAATACGAGAGCCAGGCAATGAAAGAGTTATTTGAAGCTCGTGGATATAAGGTAATAGATGAGAGTAATTTATGTGATGTATATGTTATAAACACTTGCACTGTTACCAAATTAAGCGACAAGAAATCTCGTCAGATTATCCGTAGACTTAGACGCTTAAATAAAGATGCAATTATTGCTGTAGTTGGTTGTTATGCACAAGTTGCAGTCGATGAGTTAAAAAAAATATCAGGTGTAAATGTAATTATTGGAACTGATAAAAGAAATAAGATTGTAGATATAGTTGAAGATGTAAAATCTGATGAAATGGTGATTTTAGTTGAAGATATAATGCGAAATCATCATTTTGAAGAGCTTAAAATTAGTACTGTTCAAGATAAGACTAGAGCATTTTTAAAAATACAAGAAGGATGTAATCAATATTGTAGTTACTGTATTATTCCATATGCACGTGGTAGAATTAGAAGTAGGCTTCCAGAAAATATCTATAGTGAGGTTAGAAGACTTGCCGATAATGGTTTTAAAGAAATAGTTTTAACAGGTATTCATGTGGCATCATATGGCGTTGATATTGATGTTAAATTATCAGAAGTTTTACAAAAAATACATAATATTGAGGGGATTGAAAGGATACGCTTTAGTTCGCTTGAACCCAGAATCTTTACTGATGAATTTATTTACATCATAAAAAATTTGCCAAAAGTTTGTAAGCATTTTCATTTGTCATTACAAAGTGGTTCTGATAAAATATTAAAGCGTATGAATAGAAAATATACGACATATGAATATTATGATATAGTAAATAAGATAAGGCAAAATCTTGATAGACCTTCTTTTACAACGGATATTATAGTAGGATTTCCAAGTGAGAGTGATGAAGATTATTATGATAGTGTAAATTTTGTAAAAAAAATAGGTTTTAGTCAGATTCATGTTTTTAAATATTCTAAGCGTTCTGGAACGCCAGCTGCTGAGTTTAATGATCAGGTTGATGAAAAAATTAAATCACAGAGAAGTTTAGAACTTATAAATATTGCAAATGATATTAGGCAAAAATATTTAAGTTTATGGATTGGTGAAACTTTAGAAGTTATATGCGAAAGTGATGATGAGTTGATAAATGGGAATATTACTGGTTTTAGCAATAGATATTTATCAGTTAGTTTTCCTAAACAAGAATTTATCAGGGGAGATATGGTAAAAGTAAAAATAAATGATGTTAGTAATGATGGATTAATTGGTATAGTATAAGCCAGTTAAAGTATATGAGTGATTATTTTTGGTGATGATATGGATATAATTAATAATAGATATAAAGTATTAGAACTTATAAATACAACTTTTAATGGAAAAGAATATAAAGTTATAGATAAGAAAGATAATAAAATTTATAGCCTTAGTTTATTTAATAAAAATATAGATGAAGAATTTATTAATAAATATTCACGAGCATTTTATAATTATACCAAAATTATACATCCTTATATTACTAGAGATTATAAATTTGATATTGTAAGTGGTTCTAATATGCTAGAAAAGCAGTATTTTTATGTTTATGAATACATTGACAAAGATAAGTGTGTTTCTTATCTTTCATTAGATTTTAATGATAGAATTAGTGTTTTGGAAAAAATAATTTATGCATTAAAATATTTGCATTTTAAAAAATATTTATATGAGCATTTAATCTTTCGAAATATTAATATTATTAAAAATAGTGATGGAAGCTTAGATGTAAAATTAGCTAATTTTGGACATATATATAAAGATCACACTTCAACTTATAATATTAGAAATATTGAATCTAGACTTATATCATTTTATGGAGCTGATAGTGAAATTTCAGATGATGTCTTTAGTTTGGCTAGTATAGCATATTATTTAATAACTGGAAAAGATGTTGCATTTGAAAATATAAATTTTGATGATGATATTAAACCTAAATATCCTAAATTATATGTTGCTCTTAATAATGCTGTTGGACCATATGAGTATAGACCAAAGAGCATAGATGATATTTGGAACACGCTTGTAGATGAATTAGGGATTTCTAATGATTTTTGGGATAAGGAGTATTATAAAAATCTTGATTTTAAAGTGGATATGATTGCTCAAAAAGAGCAAACTCAACAGATTAAGAATGCTATTATAGATTATTATAGAGATAAGAGTGTTACAAATACGATTTTTGTAAAGGCTAGTTGGGGTATTGGGAAAACTAGATTATTATCTGAAATCAAGTCTTATGCGAGTTTTAATGGATTAAATCCAATATACTGTGATAGCAATATTTATCAAAATAAAGATGAAAGCTACGGTTGTTTTGGGCATATAATTAGAAAAATATTACAAAAATTTAAGCTATCTGAAGAATATATAAATATGTATGGAGATGATATTGTAAAGATAGTTCCTGAATTTGCTAAAGAGTGGAATATTAAAAAAGTTGAAAAATTAAAAATAGGAGATGAAAGCGAATTTGGTAAAATAGCAAGTCGTATAATATTGCTGATAAATGAATTATCTAGGACTAATAAATTTCTTATATTATTAGATGATGCTGATAAGATGAATGTTAATGATGCTACTATTTTGTATCATTTAATATCTAACGCCAATAAAAACAAGCCATTTTTGTTAGCAACTGTAAATAATATGCCTGTTAATTATGATAAATATGAGTTTGAAATATCTCCAATTAGCGTAGAATTATCTAATTTTAATCATTATCATACAGTCGAATATTTAAAGAGAGTTCTATTTATTGATACATCTGAAGCTCAATTTTTATCAAGGGATATTTATCCTCTAGTTCATGGAAATCCAAAGAGCATACAAAATATAATAGAATGTCTTATAGAAAATAATTATATTTATATTGGAAAACAAAGAAAATACATAATTAAATTATCTAATTTAGATGATATAGACTATACTTTTGAACAAAAATATAATTTAAATCTAGTTAAAGAAAATTTACAAAGTTTAAGTAAAAATGCAAGTTCCATAGTTAAGTTTTTTTCAGTATATGCACATAAATTGGAAAAGAATTTTGCTAAAAAGATGCTTAAATTATCCGATGCGGATTTTGATTGTGCGATAAAAGAGTTATTAGATAAAAAAATACTTAGAGAGCTTAATAGCCTCTCTGATAAATATTACGAATTTTATGATTATAAATTGTTTGGAATTGCCTATATTGGTTTAAGCGATAAAGAGAAGTTAGAGTATCATCATAAGTGTAAATTATATTATGAATCTTTGGATAGGCTTAATGATTTTGAATTTGACCTTTATATTTTGCATTTAATTAATTCAAATAATAAAGATATAGCTATTAAAAAATTAATTGAAAAATCTCAAAATAGTTATAACAAAAATAAATATTATGAATCTTTAGGTTATTTAGATTTTGCTAAATCATTTAAAACAGATATATGTGATGTGAAAATAGATTTAGATATACTAGTTGAAGAATCTAAATTAATAGATGAAATTGGCGAAATAGATAAATTGATGGATATCTATATTCAAATACTTGAGATATCTAATACACAAGAACTCATTGAGTATCATTTGTATGGATTGATAAATGTTTGTAATTTATATTTATCAATGCGTAAAATGAGAGAATTTGAAAAAACTTATTCTCAGCTTTTACATGAAACATCTAGTGGCTATGAATTTAAAATGATCGAGTCCAAATTTGAAATTGAAATATTGCAGTTACGATATTTAGTTATAATGGGCAAAACGAAAGAGTTAAAGCATAAAGCAGAGAAATTTTTAGCTATGGTAAATGAAAATGATTATGCTAGATTTTACTATATGGCAAAATATTATATAGCGGTTACTGATAATCAATTGGGGAATTTTGATAATGCAATTAATAATATGATTGAATTATCTAAAAAAATAGATGAAACTAAGTATCCTAGACAGATGATAATGTGTTATGCACTTATTGGAGAAGTTTATCATTATAGTATATATGATGATGAAAAAGCCTATGAGTATTTGTCAAAGGCAGAAAAGTTGGTTATAGAACATAATCTTGAAAAACAAAATGGTGATTTATATTTAAATATGGCTCGCACTATTAAATCCCTTGGCGATCTAAATGAGGCATATGTAAAGTATAGAATGGCTGAGAAAATATCTAGTTTTACCCGTCAGTATTCCCTTTTATTTGAAGTGTTAAACGGAAGTGTTGAGCTTTTAAGTATGATGGGTAAGTTTCAGTTGGCTGAAAGTATGATTAATAGATTTAAACAAATTAGTATTCGTAACGATATAGAGGTAGAACTTGATAAATATTATAATCATTTGTTGTTAGAAGCTAATATCTATATTGGATACAGGATGTTTGATTTTGCTGATAAACTCATTCAAGAACTTGAAAATAGTGCATTAGAATACTTTTATGCAACATATAATATTAAATATTTTTTAACTAAATTTTATTATAAATATATTATGAGCAAATATAATAATACTGATTATGACTTTGATGATTTATATACTGCTGAAAATATGGTTATGAATCCAATTGATGAAAAATATTTTATGGATTTTATTTTTGTGGTATCTTTAGATGCATATATATTGGATGATTTTAATATGTATTATAAATTGCAACCTTTATTGCAATTAGATAATATTGAAAATAATAATTTATTGATGGATAAAATAAAGATAATAGAAATTATTGGTGATAATAAAAATGTTGATACCAAAAAATTAAAGATGTTTATTATCAAATTTGATAAAAATGCACTTAGTTATTTGTGGAGATTTTATTATATTTTAGCTAAGATAGAAAAAAAATTAGGAAATGATGTTGAGGCACTTTGTTATTATGCTGAAGCATTTAATAAATATAGTTATTTAATAGGGGATATACCCAAAAAAAGAAAACTTCATCATATTGAACATGATATTGCATATAATAATTTAGTAAGCGTTTTAAATAAACTTAAATACAATTTATATTCTTTAGAGCCAACCTCTGCAGTAGATATGTATTTTCAGAACGATACAGTACTTTATAAGCATATGATTAATGATGATAGAGTAAAAAATGTTATGGGTTCTATTTATATATCGCTACATAGAAATTATTTTCCTACCGTTAATGATTATATAAATATAATATGTGAAGATCATATTAAAAATATTGAAAATATGGTGCTGATGTTTGTTCATTCTACATTGTCAGAAAGAGGATATCTCATTATAGTTGATGAAAATGGTAACAAAGTTAAAGTTTTCAGTGCTATGGGAGATGAATTGCCACAAGACTTTAATATGTTTATATCGGGTATAAGAAAGCCTAATGATTATATTTTTATACAAAGAAAAAATCATAGTCAAGATATGATGAATAATAAGATGCTTTATTATGAGCAGAGTAATAAAAATATTATGATATTTCCAGTATGTATGAATGAAAATATAAATACTATCTTAACTGTAGATAAGGATTCATATTTGGATATAAAACAAAGGATAGTTGGTTATGTATATCTTGAATCTAGTTTGGTAGTAAATAAATTAGATCTTAATAACTTATTTAGAATAAAAACATATGATGGATTAAATACACTTATAATAAATAATTATAATATGTATGTTGAATCTTCAATTGATAAATTGACAGGTGTATTAATACGAAGTTTGGTTGAAAAACATATCAATAATATAATTAAAAAAATGAAGAGCATAAAATATCCTTTCTCCGTTTTGATGATTGATATCGATAAGTTTAAAACTGTTAATGATACCTATGGTCATAGACGGGGAGATAAAGTTCTTATACGATTGGGTGCTATTCTCAAAACTTTTTTAAGGGAAGTAGATTTAGTTGGGCGATATGGTGGAGAGGAATTTATTGCAGTTTTAGCCGATGCTGATAGCGATTTAGCTTATGAAATAGCTAATAATTTGCGTATAGAAGTTGAAGAAGCAAATTTGTTAGATGGAGATAGAGATTTAACTATTAGTATAGGGGTAAGCAGTTATCCAATACATGGAGAAAATTTTGCTCAATTAGTTGAAAATGCTGATAAAGCATTATATGAATCCAAAAATAGCGGTAGAAATAGAGTAACTGTTTATTCAGAAAAAATTTCCAAGATAAAATCAGATGCAAGTTTATTGATTGGTTTGTTAAGTTCTGATGTATCAGAAAATTCAATAAAAGTTAAATCATTAGTTGATATGCTTTCTTTGCTCTCATATAAAATGAATAAATACGATAAATTAAACAAAGCCTTAGAAATACTTTTAGATGTAATTGATGGAAATGATATTTTTATTCTTAGAGAAGGTAAAGAAGATATCTATGTAAGTAAATTTGTAGAAAAATCTTATAATGTAAAATTAGATGATAATTTTAGAAAGAGTATTATCAGTTCTGATGAAGGAGGTTGTTTTGTCGACTGGGAAAACTCTAGTAATATTTCTGATTTAGATAAATTTAATAGAGATTGGAACTCGTATGTCTTTAGTAAAATTGTAAAAAATGGAGTTGAATATGCTACTATGCTTGCGAGATCATCGGTTGGACTAAAAGAATATAGTTATAAAGATTATTATTATATACTTAGTTTATCGTCTATCTTTGGAACTATTTTAGAGGAAGATGAATAGTAAGCTGATAAATGAAATTTTGTAGTTAAAAGTTTAACGAAGTGGTAGAGGTCGTAGGTACTAATGGAGGTTTTATGGATTGTTTATTTTGTAAAATTGTAAATGGTGAGATATCATCTAATTTAATCTATGAAGATGATAAAATTATGGCATTTTATGATATTAATCCAGTGGCAAAAAAACATGCTCTTGTAATTCCCAAAATTCATAGGGAATCTCTTAATGATATATCTAGTTCTGATAATGATGTAATATCTCATATTATGGTTAAAATTAAGGATATTGCTGAGACTATGGGCATAAAAAAATCTGGTTATCGTGTTATTTCAAATTGTGGAGAAGATGGTGGTCAAGAGATACCGCATATTCATTTTCATATCATAGGTGGAGAAAAATTGAGTGCTAGAATTGTATAATAATTCATTAATGATTAGAAAATTTTGCTTTGAGGCATAAAATATAAAAGGCGAAGAGATTTATTTTTCTCTTCGCTTTTTAAGTATCATTTTAATTGTAGTTATAATTGTCCTCCATATTAGTAGAGCTATTGTAATTTTAATCCAAAGTGAATACTTTGAAAACTCAATCCAAATACTTGATTTTTTATCATTTATAGAAATAAGCTGTTCATCAAGTAAAGCTTTATCGCTAATTGATTGCAATGTTACTAAATCAGTGCTAGCAATGATATTATCACCTATAGAATATGTCAGAGTACCAAGTTTTCCATCTGCTGGCAAAGGAAGTGATAAATTTGGGTTTATGATGACATCACTCGTCCAACTACCATCAATTGTCTGTTTTGGTATATAAACATCTAAAGTTTCTTTTGCAACTAACGAAATTTGAGTATTTTTATCATCTTGAAGTTTAATTGTATCTATCTTTTTACCCTTGTTTACGAGGGTTACTTTTTTAAAATTATCAAATCCATAGTCTAGTAGAGTTCTAGTATCAGAGTAAAAGTGTTTTTTATTTGATTTTAATATAACGCTTATTAGTTCCATATTATTTTTATGACCGTATCCTACATATGTATGTCCAGCCGCTTTGGTATATCCTGTTTTAAGTCCTAAAACTGCGTCGTATTTTATATCTATAAGCTCGCCTTTGTATGTTATTTGATTGCCTTTACCTTTCCCATAAAGAAATCTATTAGTTGTTTTTATGATTCGTGGTTCATCAGTTTTATTTGTAGGTGGGATTTCATATGAACTTGTTTGTACTATTTCAAGTAATTTTGGAATAGTTGATGCATATTTACCTATCATAGCCATATCATAGGCGGTTGTAAGATGGTTTTCATTTGGAAGTCCATTTGGATTTACAAAGTTAGTATTTAATGCTCCTAGTTCAATTGCACGGGCATTCATTTTTTTTGCAAAATTTTCTACACTGCCTGAATGGTGTTTAGCGAGTGCTGTAGCAGCATCGTTGGCTGATATTATTAACATAGCATGTAATAGTTGTTCGACTGTAAATTTTTCACCTTCTGCAACCCAAATTCTATTTCCATCACTGAATGGAGTTTCTGCATCTATTTCAACGATGTCGTTTAAGTCTAAATCTTCTAATATTAATATTGCAGTCATTAGTTTGGTGATGCTTGCGGGATACATTTGCTGATGAATATTTTTTTCAAAGAGTATTTGTCCTGTGTTTTTTTCTATTAAAATTGCACATTCAGCAGTTATTTCTGATGGATTTAAAGTTTGTAAATTATTACTTTCACTAGAGAATGATGGTATAGTTGACATTAATATAAAAATAAATATAAATGTTATTATTGTATATTTATGAAATTTATGGTTAAAAATTTTATAATTATGCATATTAGCTCCTTAATACTTTTTATGCTAATCTAATACTAATTTTATTTTAAATAGTAATTGTTATGTTCAGTTTAAACAATCCTATTACTTAAACTTTTATATATTATATCAGATATTGCATATGATTTTGTATTATGGGTGATAATTTTAACTAAAATGTTTTTTAGTTTAAGACTATTAAGTTGAAAAGTAGCTTATTAACACTTAATTGTAAAAAAACTTTACAAATGGAAATAAATTACATATAATATAATAAATTGTATTATTGTGTATTATAAAGTGGAGTATAAATTTTAAAGAGTTTATATTTTGGTTAGTATTATTTATGTAATATAGGGGGTATTTATGAGTGATTTAAGGATAAAGGAGCTTTTGATACTTGTTATGGTACTTAGTTTAGTTTTGTCTATAAAATTAATTGATAGATTTAATGATGGAGATATAAAATTTTTTTCATTTAAACAAGATGAAATATCACAACAATATGAAACAGTTGATATAAAGGATAGTGAGGATTTGGCTAATTTTGATAGCGGGTCGGAGTTTGATAACGCAAATGATAATTATTCTCATAAAAATAAGGATAAATCTAAATATATAATGGTTCATATTAAAGGTGCAGTTAATAATGCTGGTGTTTATGAAGTTAAGAAGAAAAGTAGGATTTGCGATGCAATTGAAATAGCTGGTGGATTTTCTGATGACGCTCAGGTTGACGCACTTAATTTAGCTGATTTTGTATATGATGCACAGCAAATAATAGTTCCTAAGATTGGAGAGGAAGTAATAAATAATGTAGATTATGAAAATAAAAAATGGACTATATCTGATTTAAATAGAGCCAGTGCAAAGGAACTTGAAAATATTGATGGTATTGGACCTTCTACTGCGAAGAAAATTGTCGAATATAGAGAGGCACATGGTAGCTTTAGTAAGTTATCAGATCTAGCCAAAGTAAGTGGTATAGGGTATAAGAGCATTGAAGGGTGGAAGGAAGTTTTTATTCAACCGTAAGAATTATTATATTTTAGTTTTAAATTGAAGTAGCAAATGCATAATTTCTTTTAGATACCATTATTGAATTGTAGGTATGGATGGTTGCGATTTTAAGTTTATATTTTGTGTTCGAAATAGTTGAATTAAGTTTGACATAAATGATACAATGGAAAGAGTGATAACATAATTTAATTGCTATATTGATATTAAGGAGAGTATGATGCTACAAAATTTTCAATTTAAAACTTTAAATAATGATACAAATGATAAAGAGAAAATTAGATTGACAACTATGAGTAGTACTGCTGGCTGAGCGTCTAAAATGGGTCCTGAGGCCTTGGCACAGGTTCTGTGTCAATTACCTAAATTTGAGAGTGATAGGTTAATTGTCGGTCTTGAAACATCTGATGATGCCGCTGTGTATAAATTAAATGATGAACAGGCGTTAATACAGACATTGGATTTTTTTACACCAATTGTCGATGAACCATATATATTTGGTCAGATTGCTGCGACTAATGCATTAAGTGATATTTACGCAATGGGTGGAAATCCTATTTTAGCTCTTAATATAGTAGCATTTCCAAATAGCCTTGATACTAATATATTAACTGAAATTTTAAAAGGTGGTGCTGATAAAGTCAAAGAGGCGGGAGCGTTATTAGTTGGTGGGCATACTATTGAAGATGATGAGCCTAAGTATGGATTATCAGTTTCGGGGCTTGCTCATCCTGATAAAGTTAGGGCAAATTGTTCAGCACGAGTGGGAGATGTTATTATTTTAACAAAGCCTATTGGGGTGGGCATATTAAATACCGCTATTAAAAATGATAAGATTCAAGCTTCTGAAAGGAAAATAGCTATTAAGTCGATGACTACTCTCAATAAATATGCAGCCGATGCTATGATAAAATATGATGTATCTGCTTGTACTGATATTACTGGTTTTGGACTTGCAGGACACGCTCTTGAGATGGCGAGGGGTTCTAATTTAACCTTAGAAATTGAAAAATATCGCATACCCCTTATTGATGGGGTTTATAGATATGCTCAAATGGGCGTTGTGCCAGCGGGTGCTTATAAAAATAAAAAGTATAATTCTAAGCATATCGTATATGAAATAGAGTATGATGAAATATTTGATATTATTATCCATGACCCGCAAACATCTGGTGGGCTTTTGATTGCAGTTTCTGAAGAAGATGCACAAAAATGCCTAAAAGATATTGAAGAAAATAATCCTATGGGTGCAATGATAATTGGAAAAATGGTTGAAAAACGTGAAGGATTTATTCATATTAAATAAGTTGCACAAATTAAATATTATATATTGAAAATATTAGGATAAAATATTTAAATTAATTGATATTTTTGTTAAAATCGTAACTAATGATATTAAAAAGTTGTATTTAAGTGAGGATTACAAGAAATTATTATGCGAAAAAAAGCATTTGCACAACTTCCAAAGGTAGATGAAATACTTGCTAAAGAAAAAATAATTTATTTAATTGATATAACATCTAGGAAAATCGTTATAGATGAAATTAGAAATGCTATAGATGAAATTAGAAATATTATAAAAAATGCTGACCATGACTTATTAGATAATTTTTGTTATTGTGAAGAAGAATTGATAGAAAAGATAATAAAAAATGTAAAAATACGTTATCAGTATAATCTTAAAAAGGTTATTAATGCTACTGGTGTGGTACTACATACAAATTTGGGGAGATCACCTCTTCCAAAGAGTGCATTAGATAGAATTGTAGAAGTTGCTAGTACATATTCTAATTTAGAATATGATATTGACTTAGGAATTCGTGGCAGTAGGTATTCTCATATTGAGGATTTATTATGCGAGCTTACTGGTGCTGAGTCGGCTATGGTTGTAAACAATAATGCTGCGGCTGTAACTTTGGTGTTAAGTACTATAAGTGAGAATAAAGAAGCCATAGTTTCACGTGGCGAACTAGTGGAAATAGGCGGTGCATTTAGAATTCCAGAAGTTATGAAATGGGCGGGGGCAAAGCTTGTTGAAGTTGGAACGACGAATAAAACAAGATGTGTTGATTATGAAAATGCGATTAGTTCTGAAACTTCTCTTATAATGAAAGTTCATACAAGCAATTATAAAATAGTTGGATTTACTGAAAATACATCAGTTAAGGAATTAGGAGAACTTGGAAATAGATTGAAAATTCCAGTATATGAGGATATAGGTAGCGGTGCATTGATAGATTTATCTGAATATGGATTTGTAAAAGTGCCTACCGTAAGAGATTCGATAAATGCTGGTATTGATATAATAAGTTTTAGTGGTGATAAATTACTCGGTGGCACTCAAGCGGGAATTATAGTTGGAAAGAAAAAGTTTATAGATAAGATGAAAAAAAATCATCTAAACCGTGCAATTAGAATTGACAAATTGACTTTAATTGCACTAGAGGAAGTGCTTAGATTTTATCGAAATCCCGATATGGTTGTAAACTCTCTGCCAAGTGTTAAAATGTTATGTGAAACAGTGAGTAGTGTAAAGGAAAGATGTGAGAAATTAAAGTTATTAATTGAAAAAAAATCAAATTCGACTAGATTTGATATAAATATAGTCGAAAATTTTTCACAAGTTGGAGGTGGAGCTATGCCTATGCAAAATATTCCAACTTATGTATTAAGTATTTTACATGATAGATTAAGTGCAAATGAGATTGCAGATAAATTGAGACAAGCTGAAATTCCAATAATTGGGCGAATTGAAGATGATATGGTGATTTTAGACGTTAGGACATTATTAGAGGGCGATGATATTGAAATATCTAACGCTTTAGCTAATATAGAGTAAAATAAAATGCAAAAGGAAATTTTATGAGAAATGTAATAATTGGTACAGCTGGACATATAGACCATGGTAAAAGTTCTCTCATTAGAAGACTTACAGGAATAGATCCAGATAGGTGGGAAGAAGAAAAAAAACGTGGTATAACAATAGATTTGGGTTTTTCATTTTTTGATTTACCAAGTTCTAAGCGAGTTGGTATAGTCGATGTTCCAGGTCATGAAAAATTTATTAGAAATATGTTAGCTGGAGTTAGTGGTATAGATTTAGTCTTGTTAGTAATTGCACTTGATGAAGGTATTATGCCACAAACACAGGAACATCTTAACATACTTAGCCTTTTAAAAGTAAAGCATGGAATAATAGTTTTCACTAAATCTGATTTAGTTGATAAAGACATTATATGTAAAGTTAAGTCCGATGTTGAAAAATATGTTGAGGGAACTTTTTTGCAAGATGCTCCAATGGTTGAGATTTCATCTATTACAGGCGATGGTTTTGATAGACTTATACAGATTATGGACGATAAAGTTCAAAGTATAGAGTTTGGAACTCTTTGTTCAGATGTAAGAATGCCAGTGGATAGAGTGTTTTCACTAAAAGGTGTCGGAACTGTAATTACTGGAACTTTGCAAGAGGGTCAAATAAATGAAAATGATCAACTTGAAATTTATCCAAATCAAAAAACTATTCGCATTAGAAAAATACACAATCACAATGAAGAGGTTAAAACGGCATATTCGGGGCAGCGTGTTGCACTAAATGTTACAGGTGTTCAAAAATCAGATATTAGCAGAGGAGATGTTGTATCAAGTATTGGTAAAATGTTTCCAACCATGATGATAGATGTTGATTTATCGGTTTTATCTAGTTCTAATAGGGCGATTGAAAATTGGAACAGGATAAGGCTTTATCATGGAACTAAAGAGGTTTTATGTAGGGCGGTTCTACTTGATAAAGATGAGATTAAGCCCAATGAAAGTGGATTTGTTCAATTAAGACTTGAGGAGCAAATAGCTTGTAAGTACGGTGATAGGTTTGTTATTAGGCAATATTCTCCTGTCGTAACAATAGGTGGTGGGAAAATTCTTGATGCATATCCTAAAAAGCATAAGAGATTTAAAAAGGATATTATAGAGTATTTAAGCATAAGAAAAGATAGTAATTATTTACAGGTGGTGGAAAATTTAGTAAAAAATTCTAGCAAAATATGTTTAAGTACAAACGAAGTGGCAACGAATATAGGGTTAGAATATGATGTAACATTAGATATTTTAAAAAATTTATCTTTAAATAATGTTATTGAAGTGTATCAGGATATTTGGATACATAAAGATAAGCTACTATCTATAAAAAACTATATTATAGAGGATTTAGAGGATTATCATTCGAGGAATCCTTTACAATCTGGTATGCCAAAGCAACAAATAAAGAAAAAATATTTTAATGAACTAAATAATAAAATATCTGAATCCATGTTTGAACAACTTGCTAAATATGATGAATTAAAGGTGTTAAATAATGCACTTGCAATGTCTAAGTTTGAAATTAATTTAACTGATATCCAGAAAAAAAGGGCATCTGAAATTATGAATTATTTTGATAAAGTGGGTATAAAACCACCTGCTTTGTCTGAATTAAAACTTGATTTATCAATAACAAATAAAGATAATTTTATTATTTCTCATCTGTTTAAAATGGGAGAAATTGTCGAAATTGATGAAAAAATATGGATTAGCGGGAAAGTCATAGAAGATTCAAAGCGGAAATTGAATCATTACTTTAATGAAGAAAAAGAACTTTCTGTTGGTGATTTTCGCGATTTAATGGGTACATCTAGAAAGAATGCTATTGCAATATTAGAATATTTTGATGAAGTAAAGTTTACGCATAGGGAGGGTAATGTTAGAACAAAAAGATAGGGGGTTATAATGGCAGAAAAGATTTTGATAGTTGATGATGAGCCGATACTTTTAAAAGGTCTTACATTTAATTTAAGTCAAGATAATTTTGAAGTTGATACAGCGGTAAATGGTAAGGAAGCATATGAAAAAATAATGAGAAATGACTATGATTTGGTTGTTTTGGATTTAATGTTGCCTGAAATGGATGGACTCGAAGTTTGTCAAAAAGTTAGAGAAAAATCTATGGTTCCAATTATCATCTTAACCGCAAAAGGTGATGATTCTAGTAAAGTTTTGGGATTAGAATATGGAGCGGATGATTATTTAACTAAACCGTTTAATATTTTAGAGTTAAAGGCTAGAATACGTGCTATTTTAAGGAGGGTTCAAGTTAAAAAGAAAAATAATAATTCAAATATTATTGAAGAGGGAGATTTTACTATAAATACCCTTGGACGTAAAGTTATTTTAAATGATAAAGATATTAGTCTAACTGCTAAAGAGTTTGATTTACTTCTTTTGCTTGTGATGAATAAAGATAAGATTTTTTCTCGTGAAGAATTGTTGGCACTTATATGGGGATACGAATATTTTGGAGATGTTAGAACTGTAGACGTTCATATTAGGCGACTTCGTGAAAAAATAGAACCTGATTCATCTCATCCTGAATACATTTTAACGAAATGGGGAGTGGGTTATTATTTTAAGCCAAGATAACTGCTTTGTCAGCGTAAGGTGGAAGCTAGTATTGACGTATTTAATATTTGCTTTATTATCTTTGGTGCTGACGGTTTCGTTTATTAAAGAAGCTTTAATTGCAAATGGTGTAAACGATATGCGTAATCATCTTCAATCTCAGGCTAAAATTGTCGTAGATGAAGTTATGCTTGATTTTAATCGTTTAGATATTTCAAGCACCAAAAATTATATGCATGAGATGATTAAAAAGTATAGCTTAGATCTTGATGCTCGTATATTAATTTTTAATTTTAATGGTATTGTGAAGTTGGATTCTCATGATAAATTTGAGGGTAGATATTTTGGCAAATTATCAGTGGTTTCATCTGCTCTAATAGGAAAATCTGCTTCAGAAATATATCAAATTAAAGATATAGGAGAGCGGATTATGTATGTTACTTCACCAGTATATGTAGATGATGAATTAGCAGGAGCGATTCTTATAGCTAGTTCCGCTGATTATATTTTTGAAAAAACAGAGGATATAATAAATAGAATATTTGTTTTATCTATTATAGTTATATTTATATTGTCAATTGTGGGGTTTGTGTTTGCAGATTTTTTTGCAAAACCACTTGAAAAAATGACCGAAGCTGTAAGGGCTATAGCTCGTGGAGAGTATGATAAAAGAATAGATGCAAGGGGTCATGACGAATTTGCAAATTTAGGTAATGCATATAATATGATGCTTTCTCAGTTAGAGCAGGTTGATAAAAGGCGTAAGCAGTTTGTATCAAATGTTTCCCATGAGCTTAGAACTCCAATGGCATCTATGAAAATAATATCTGAAACATTGCTTTCAAAACCTCATTGGAGCGAAGATGTTTACAGAGATTTTTTTATTGATGTAGACACTGAAATTACAAGATTAAATGAGATAATTGATTCACTGCTATACTTAGTTGATATTGAAAAAAAAGAGTTGCAATTGGAATATAGTTTAATGCAACTAAATGATATAATTGAAGGTGTTATTCATAAACTTAAACCTTTAGCTGATAGAAAGAATATAAAAATATACTTTGATTTTCAAAAAAAAATTAAAATTCAAATAGATAAGGGAAAAATTCAGCAGTGTATAATAAATATTATTGGTAATGCCATTAAATATACTTCTGATGGAGGAGAAATATTCATATCTTTATTTGAACAAAAATCATATGCTGTAATAAAAATAAGGGATACTGGGCATGGTATCCCAAAAGAAGAATTGCCTTATATTTTTGATAGATTTCATAGAGTAGATAAAGCAAGGGCTAGGGCAACAGGTGGCTGGGGATTAGGGCTATCAATTGCACAGCAAATTGTACATTTGCATCAAGGGAGTATAAAAGCTGAAAGTGTTTTAGATGAAGGTACTACTATGTCAATTTTTCTTCCTTTAAAATTAGGTATATAGTTTAAAATTAAATGCAGGAGTGTATATGAAAAATTTTTCTAAAATTGTAGTCGTTTTAATATTATTTATTTTCATTGCTTCTATTGCATTTTTAAATCAGTATAGCATTACAGAAATTTCTTCAGAAGAGGCAATTAATCCTGATATGCTAAGCATTAAATTAAATGCTAGACTTTATTTTGTATTCGGAGATAAATTACATTTTGAAGATAGGATAATTGAATTTATTGATAAGGATTATGCAGGTGGGCTTGTTAATGAACTTGACAAGGGTCCAAAAAATAAGATTTATGATACTTTGTTTAATGGTGATGTAAAAATAAGATTTCTAGAATTAAAAGATAGAGTAGCATATATAGATTTATTGACAAAATCTGATAATATCGATATTTGGTCTGATGATAGGGCTGATCTTTTTATATGGTCGATTGTAAACACGTTTACAGAACAGGCAGATATTTCAAAAGTTAAGTTTCTTATCAATGGTAAGGAAATAGATCATAGTGTGGTTTTAAATGGAATTTCTCTTGCAGAGCCTTTAAGTAGAAATGAGGAATATATTTATGTTAAAAAACCTCATCCAAGTGATATACTAATAGAGTTTTTAGATAATATATATATGAAAAGATTTGATATTGCATATGATCAAATTGATTCAAAGAGTAGAGAAATGATTAAGTATAAAGATTTTGTACAAATGATGGAAAATTATTATAGAAAGTTTTATAATTACCAAAGAGGTGTTTATTTTACAAGAAATTTTCAAGATAATAAGGTGGTTCATGTAAAGTACGTTATATACGAAACGGTTTTAAATAGAGAAGGACACGTTGTTACGGAAACTGCGAATGCCATTTTTGATGAATGGCGACTTATTGAGGAAGATGGTAAATGGAAAATTGATTTAAAACGTCGTTGATATTTTTATTTATGTTATAAAAAAAGAAAGTGTAAAGAGGTTAACAATATGGAAAAGAAAAAAGTAGTTGCAGTGGATACATTGAGAACACATTTTACTACAGTCGATAAGGTATATGAAGTTATCGATGAAGATGATGAATGTTATAAAATTAATGATAATAGAAATAAGGCTAATTGGATACCTAAGAGATATATGACAGTTTTGTAATACAATGATTTAAAGGAGAATGAATGAAATTAATTGATAGAGAAGATGCAATTAAATATATACAAAATTTTGCTAATAAAGAGATATATTTGCATTTAGAAATGACGATGGGTGCATATACCGCACATAAAGATAAAAAAGTTCATCCTGCGTCTAATTTCGCAAAAAATGTGCCAATTAAATTCATGCATGGTACATTATCTGACAGTTTTCCATTTAGAATAGGATTAAAACTGGATAAGGGATGGGTGTATGCCGAGGGGCTTACTCATTATGAATATACTGATGATGGAGTTTTGCTCTTTTCTGGAAATGATGATGAAGGTAGGCTAATAGCGGCGGTTCATCTATCAGATATGCCATTGTAAGTAAATGAAAGAGGTATTATGAATAAGACTGTACTCGTAGCTTTGCCACATCCAGATGACGAAGTTTTTCCTATGTCTGGTACATTATATAAATTTATAAAGGATGGATACAGGGTTACATATGCTTGTTTAACTCTTGGACAAATGGGAAGAAATCTTGGAAAACCAGCTTTTGCAACTAGATTAACTCTGCCAGAGTTTAGAGAAAAAGAACTTAAAAAATCATGTGAAGTTATAGGCATACAGGATTTGCGTATGCTTGGTTTTCACGATAAAACCATAGAATTTGAACCTTTTGATTATATTGACGGGGTATTTAAGGATATTATTGATGAGATACAACCTGAATTTATTATAACTCATTATCCGGGATATGGAGTTCATCCTGACCATGATGCCTGCGGTGCGTCAATTATTAGAGTGGTTGGGAAAATGAAATCAGAAGATAGACCTACGATGATGTGCATTGCATATCCAGATATGTTTGAACTTGGTGAACCCGATATAGTAAATGACATCAGTGAGTATATGGATATTAAAATTGCTTCTATGAAGGCACATAGTTCGCAGTTTACATATTTTGTGGAAGAAAGCGAAAGTGCTAAAACAAAGGAACATTTTTATAGAAGAATGTCTAAGGAAAAATTTTGGCATTATCCATTTGAATAAAATTTGTGATGCTGGTTAGGGAAATTAAAAAGAATTAAGGAATATATCTTCTTTTAACGATTAAATTTTTAGATGAGAACAAGGAAGTAAAGAATTGCACGAATGTAGCGTACTTTCTGTACGTGAGTGAGTGCAATATCTGCAACTGACACAGTTATCGCTAAAAATTTACCGTTAAAAGTGGCGGGAATGTGTGGGAATCGAACCCACCTAAGACGCTACTAACGCCCCAAACTGGTTTTGAAGACCAGAGGGTACACCAGCACCCATCCACTCCCATAACAAAAAATATTATAACAAAATTAGATATTATGTCAATAAAAAATTTTCGTGACTTTTCGTATTCTACAATATAAAAATATTAAATATTAAATATGGTTTTGTAATTTAGTGAAGTCAATAAAATTTTATTTATTTTTCTTATTAAATGATTTGAATGAGAATTTATTTTCATTGCCCGACATAAGCCTTTTTATATTAGAATGATGTTTTGCTATAACTAAAATACTTATAAATAGTGCAGTTATACAAAATCGTGTTGACATACCTATCAAAAAACTTATTATTGGAAGGGCAATACCTGATATAATAGATGCAAGGGACATATACTTACTAAATACAATTGTTCCAATTTGAACGATTGCCATATAAAAAAATAAATGTGGACTCGAGGTTAGGATTACGCCAGTTGCGGTGGAAACTCCTTTTCCGCCTTTAAATTTTAGCCATATTGGAAAACAATGTCCAAATACAGATGCTGCACCACAGATAAATGCACCATCTTGTCCTATGATATACCATCCTATTAACGAGGCGATAACACCTTTTATAAGGTCGCCTGCAAACGCTAATAAGCCTAGTTTGGTGCCTAGTGTCCGAGCTATATTTGTAGCTCCAACATTTCCGCTTCCATGCTTGCGTATATCAGTTTTTCCAAGTGTGCTTGCAACTATAAATGAAAAGGGAATACTCCCTAAAAAATATCCTATGACTAGAATTTGTATCCACTCAAATTTCATATGACCTCCTTGTTGTAACTTTGATGGATTTAATTGTATCAAATATTAAACTAAAAAGGAAGTGGTAAGATGCTTAAACACGTTGGCATCGATGTTGGCTCAACAACCATTAAAGCGGTTATTTTAAATAAAAATAAAGAAACTCTATATTCAGAATATCGCAGGCATTACGCTGATGTTAAGAGTGCCACGCTCGCATTATTAAATGAAATAAAAGAACATTTGCAGGACGATGAATTTACTCTTCGATGCACTGGTTCTGGTGGACTTATGTTATCGGATGTTATTGATATGCCTTTTGTTCAAGAGGTTATTGCAAGTTCCAGAATGATTCGTGAGAGATTTCCTGATGTAAATGTCGCAATTGAATTGGGCGGAGAAGATGCAAAGATTACATATTTTGGACATTCTCTTGAGCAGAGAATGAATGGTGTTTGTGCTGGTGGTACAGGTGCATTTATAGATCAAATGGCAACTTTATTAAATACAGATGCAGGTGGATTAAATGAACTTTGTAAATCACATTCGATAATATACCCAATAGCATCTCGATGTGGAGTTTTTGCCAAATCCGATATTCAGCCCCTTTTAAATGAAGGCACTCCTAAGGCAGATATTGCGGCGAGTGTATTTCAGGCTGTTGTAAATCAGACTATAAGCGGTCTTGCGTGTGGAAAACCCATTAGAGGTAGAGTTGCATTTTTGGGTGGACCTCTTTTTTATTTGGATCAACTTCAAAAAAGATTCGTTGAAACTCTTGGTCTTGAGGGCGATATGGCAGTATTTCCAAAAGATGCACAGTTTGCAGTGGCTATGGGGGCTGCACTTTCCAGCGTAGATGATGATACTATTACATGGGAACATATTGAACAAAGAAAAGATGCACTAACTGCTAAAAATAATTTTGCTAGTTTTCATCTCGAACCATTATTTGAATCTGAACAAGAATATATTAAGTTTAAAGATAGACACGCTAAACACAGTGTGAAAAAAGCCGAATTATCCAGTTATAAAGGAGCTTGCTATCTGGGTATAGATGCGGGTTCTACTACGACAAAAATGATTTTAATTGGTACAAAGGGAGAAGTTTTACATACGTATTATGCTTCAAATCAGGGAAGTCCGTTATTTTCTGCTCTGGAGGCTCTTAAACAATTATATGAAATTATGCCAGAAGATGCCTATATTCACAATAGTGCGGTTACTGGATATGGAGAACATCTACTAAAAGCTGGTTTACATATAGATATTGGAGAAATAGAAACTGTTGCACATTATAGAGCGGCTGAATTTTTCCTTCCTGGAGTTGATTTTGTCATTGATATTGGTGGACAGGATATGAAAAGCCTTAAAATTAAAGATGGATATATAGAATCCATCATGTTAAATGAGGCTTGTTCATCGGGTTGTGGCTCATTTATTGAGGCATTTGCAAAATCTATGCAGATGGATGTTGTAACATTTTCTAAAAAAGCACTTTTCGCAAAAGAGCCAGTTGACCTAGGTAGTAGATGTACTGTTTTTATGAATTCTAAGGTTAAACAGGCTCAAAGAGAGGGTGCATCAGTAGGAGATATTTCAGCGGGTATTTCGTATTCGGTTATTAAAAATGCTCTTTATAAGGTAATTAGAATGCGTAGAGTGGATTCTCTAGGCGAAAAAATAGTTGTGCAAGGTGGAACATTTTATAATGATGCAGTTCTTAGAAGTTTTGAAAAAATTACGGGCAGAGAAGTAATACGACCTGATATTTCGGGTGCGATGGGAGCATTTGGAGCAGCTATTATCGCCTCAGAAAGGGCAGTAGAAGGTCAAAAATCGAAAATATTAGCAGAAAATGAACTCGCTTTCTTTAATGTTAAGACAACCCACACAAGATGTGGTCTTTGTGGAAATAGTTGTCTATTAACTGTGAGTAAATTTGCTGATGGTAGCAGATTTATATCGGGAAATCGTTGCGAACGTGGCGGTGGTGCTAATATTATAGATGATGAAGTTCCCAATTTATTTGATTATAAATACAGACGAGTGTTTGGATACAAGAGTATTGAAAGCAGTGAGTCCATTGGTAGCGTAGGTATTCCAAGAGTTTTAAATATGTATGAACATTATCCGTTTTGGCATACATTTTTCAGTGCATTAGGATATGAGGTCGTCCTTTCTTCACCATCATCAAAGGAAATGTACGAAAAGGGTATGGAGAGTATACCCTCAGAGTCAGCTTGTTATCCCGCAAAGCTAGTTCATGGGCATATTGAGGACTTAATTGATAAAAAAGTTGATATGATTTTTTATCCATCTATTCCATATGATATTAAAGAAGTTAAGGATGCCAATAATCAATTTTCATGCCCGATTGTAACTAGTTATCCTGAAACTATAAATGCTAATGTTGAAAGACTTGAAAGTGAAAATGTGCAATTTTTAAAGCCGTTTTTACCACTTCATAGACCTAAGCATATGGCTAAAAAATTGTATGAAATATTTGCGGAGTATGGACATAAAAAGCATAAGGTTTATAAGGCGGTTGAATTAGCTTATAAAGAACTTGCACAGTATAAAGCAGATATGCGAGAAAAGGGCGAGGAAACCATTGAATGGATTAGAAAAATGGGTAAAAAGGGAATTGTCTTGGCTGGTCGCCCATATCATGTTGACCCGGAGATAAATCACGGTATTCCTCAACTTATAACTGGATACGATATAGCGGTTCTTACAGAAGATAGTGTATCGCATTTAAAAGAACTTGCACGACCTCTTAGAGTCGTTGACCAATGGATGTTTCATAGTAGGCTTTATAATGCTGCTGCATATGTTGCGGGACAAGAGGATTTGGAACTCGTTCAACTTAATTCATTCGGTTGTGGGTTAGATGCGGTAACAAGTGATCAAGTCCAAGAGATTATGAAAGCTGCAAATAAGTCATATACTCTGTTAAAAATTGATGAAATCAATAATCTAGGTGCGGTTAGAATTAGACTTCGTTCATTAATTGCGGTAATGAATGAAAGAAGTGATATTGTATTAAAACCGTTACCTACACGGTTACAAAATAGAGTGTTTTTTGAAAAGTCGATGAAGTCAACTCATACCATATTGTGTCCACAGATGTCGCCTATTCATTTTGATTTAATGGAAAAGGTGTTTCAAGATGTTGGATATAATTTACAAGTGTTGCCAAAAGTCGATGAAAAGGTTATTGAAACAGGTCTAAAATATGTGCATAATGATGCTTGCTATCCATCTATTATAGTTATAGGTCAAATTATGGAGGCATTGCTATCGGGTAAGTATGATGCTGATAAAACGGCAGTTTTAATATCTCAAACTGGTGGTGGTTGTCGTGCAACCAACTATATTGGATTTATTAGAAAGGCGTTAAAAGATGCTGAACTTGCACATATTCCTGTTATATCTATAAATGCGGT
>PDWI01002710.1_pt1 | contig 26195 bp, 19 predicted proteins | sample 1430891 | NCBI WGS metagenome assembly PDWI01 (sample SAMN01162508, study PRJNA174530) | Oral metagenome, whole genome shotgun sequencing project. | biome: Marine environment; feature: Marine mammal; material: Swab sample of the gingival sulcus; isolation source: swab sample of gingival sulcus...
ATGCGAAAAAATTTTATTTGTTAAAAAAACATCGAATTTGGTATTTTTTATATATTCAATCCCCCGCATTCCGCCGTTGGCTACATACGGGGCTACAAAAATTCCTTCGCTACGCGATTATAAAAACCCCGTAGGGGTGATATATTTGTAGCCCCGTATGGAATGAAATGGAATGCGGGGTTGCTGAAAATAAAAATGCAGAAAAAATTTTATTTGCGAAAAAACATCGAAGCCGTTTTTTTGTAGAGACGTTGCATGCAACGTCTCTACGAGGACGCGGAACGCGGAAATTAAAAATTTGTCAAAAAAAAGTTCTATAAAACGACAAACACCAAAGATTTTTGAAACCTTTGGTGTTTACAATAGTTCGATATTTTCTTATAACAACCTGATTATCAAAACCTTACATGTTCGCAAAAACTTCATCACAACCCTCTAATAATCAGCAAGATAGAAGCGTAGCAGTACTGCGTCTCTGCGGTTTTGGCCGTTTTCAATTTAACGACGAAATGTTGTTTATATCTGACAGCTAAAATTTCTAATAATAATGATAGCGTCTAACTTTTCCGACATATTTAGCTATTCGGACAACTTGATTGATATACCCAAATTCGTTATCGTACCAAACATACAACAAAACATTACGTCCGTCGCCCGAAACAATCGTTGCATTGCTGTCGTAGATAGATGCAGCCGGCAGTCCCACAATGTCCGAAGATACCAATTCATTGTTTACGGAATAACGAATTTGCTCAACAAGTTCGCCGTCAAGACAAGCCGATTTCATTGCGTTTTTCAGTGTCTGAATATCAGTTTTTTGCGACAAAGTAAGGTTCAAAATTGCCAAAGAACCGTTGGGAACAGGCACACGAATAGCATTAGAGGTCAGCTTACCGCTCAATTCGGGGATTGCCTTAGAAACCGCCTTGCCGGCACCCGTTTCTGTGATAACCATATTGATTGCGGCAGCTCTTCCGCGACGATATTTTTTGTGATAATTGTCCACCAAATTTTGGTCGTTTGTGTAAGAGTGAATTGTCTCGATATGTCCGCGCTCTATACCAAATGTAGAATGAATAACTTTCAGAACAGGCGTAATAGCGTTGGTTGTACACGAAGCAGCCGAATAAATATCATAATCATCGGGGGCAAAATTCAGATGATTGACACCATAAACAATATTCGGAACCGTATCTTTGCCCGGAGCAGTCAAAATAACTTTTTCGACACCTTTGGCTTTTAGATGCGCCGACAAACCTTTCGTATCACGCCAAACACCGGTATTGTCGATAAGTATGGCGTTATTTATTCCGTAACTCGAATAATCAACCTCAGCAGGCGAAGAAGCGTTTATCAAATGCACAGTTATACCGTTAATAATCAAAGCTTTATGCTCCTCATCGACAACAACCGTCCCCGGAAACTGTCCGTGAATAGAATCATTTCTGAGCAAAGAAGCCCTTTTGTGTAAATTTTCGAGCGTCAGCTCACCTCTAACGACAATCGCCCTGAGCAATAACTGATTTCCCTTGCCGGCACGCGCAAAAATTTCACGCGCAACAAGTCGCCCGATACGCCCAAATCCGTAGAGTATAACGTCTTTCGCTTCGGTTTGAGGCGCTTCCTCAATTCCTTGCAATTTACGTTTAATAAAAGTTTTTCGGTCTTTGCACATTTTTTCATCTAAAAACTCATACGTTAATTTTCCGATGTCCAAACGCGACATTGGCAAATTGAGAGCCTGTAAATCCTTTGCCATAGCCAAAACATCTTGAATCTCAATTTTTTTCCCAACAAAACGTCGAGCATAATCCAATAAATTCAAAATTTCCGAAACCCCTCTACCCACAATTTGATTGCGGAAAAGAATTAACTCTATAGAATTTTCATACCACAAATTATTGGTAATACTAATAAACTCCGAAATTAATTTGTTTTTATCGTTTTGAGTACTTATTTCCTCAACAAAGTTGTTTGTTTTCATAGCTATTAAAGTTGATTATTAAATTATAAAAAATATTAGCAAACTATTCTTCGTTAAATTAAAAGTTAAAAGTTATAACGCTGATTATCAGTAGGTTATAAAGAATTTCACATATAAATAACAAAATGATAATCAATCTGTTACACAAAAGAAAAACACCGAATTATTGAGCAAATATAAATAATAATTTTTAAATCAACACTTCGTGAAATTAAAAATTAAAAATTATAACACTTCGTGAAATTGAGAATTGAGAATTGAGAATTGAAAATTGAGAATTGAGAATTGAAAATTGAGAATTAAAATACCGATTATCTATTTGACCAATACCTAACACCCAAAACCCAACACCCAGAACCCAACACCCAAAACCCAACACCCAACACCCAGCACCCAGCACACCTATCTCACGTGTTTTTCGGCGTGATAAGAAGAGCGCACCAAAGGCGAACTTTCAATATGTTTAAAACCCTTTCGGATTCCCTCATTTTTGTAGAACTCAAACATTTCCGGCGTAATATAATCCTCCACCGGCAAATTATTTTTACTCGGTTGCAAATACTGTCCGATTGTCATCACCGAACAGCCCACTTCCAGCAAATCGTCCATCGTTTCTAAAACCTCCTCTTTCCTTTCGCCAAGTCCCAGCATAATCCCCGATTTAGCCACAATACCCGCCTCGGCAATCGTTTTTAGCACAACAAGGCTTGTGTCATACTTTGCACGACTTCGTATTTTTGGCGTCAAACGCCTCACAGTTTCCAGATTATGCGAAATAACCTCCGGTTTAGCGTCCAAAACCAACCGAATCAAATCCGGATTAGCATCAAAATCCGGAATCAAAGTTTCGATAGTCGTATCGGGCGTCAGATTTTTTATAGCCTTCACCGTTTCGGCCCAGATTGTCGCTCCCCTATCGGGCAAATCATCTCTATCCACCGAAGTCAAAACACAATGTTTCAATTTCAAAGTTCTGATAGTTTTCGCAATATTTATCGGTTCTTTCAAATTGACCGGTTGCGGTTTTCCGGTTTTAACATTGCAAAACTTACAAGCACGCGTACAAATATCGCCCAAAATCATAAAAGTAGCAGTACCCGCGTCCCAACATTCGCCCATATTCGGACATTTTCCGCTGGTACAAATCGTGTGTAATTTATGCTTTGCTACCAACTGATTTACCTCCGTAAAATTCTCATTACTAGGCAGTTTTATCTTCAACCACTCCGGCTTGCGTTTATATTTGTATGTTATTTTCATAATCAATAATCCATTAACAGTAATGTGTACTCAGACAAAATTTTCAACCACACATTATTAATATTATAACATTCTGATAAAAATATAATCCTTAACTTTTAATTTTTCGTCGAACAACCAAAAGTTATACAATATTTGTTTTGCAAATAAAAATCAAAATTTTTAATTTCGCAATGATTTTTTCTTAGAATTATTCTTAATTACTCTTCGTTAAATTGAGAACGGCATAAGCCCTCACGACAGTAATTGAAAATTGAGAACGGCGTAAGCCTTCGCAACAGTAAGTTAGAATTACAACACTGATTATCAGACGGTTATACGCTTAAAACATTTCACCATAACCTACTGATTATCAATTTATTATATAAAAAAATACTTAATTACAAAACAACGAAAACAACAATTTTATGGCAGTAAAGACTCCTTTGATGAAACAATATTACAATATAAAATCGAAACACCCCGACGCGATTTTATTATTTAGAGTTGGCGATTTTTATGAAACATTTGAACAAGATGCCATAAAAGCTTCCGAAATTTTGGGCATAACCCTCACCAAAAGAGCCAATGGTTCAGCCTCTTACGTCGAATTAGCCGGTTTTCCGTATCACGCTCTCGACACGTATTTGCCCAAGCTCATCAGAGCCGGACAACGCGTAGCTATTTGCGAACAATTGGAAGACCCGAAAGCCACAAAAAAAATCGTAAAACGCGGTGTAACAGAGTTAGTTACACCCGGCGTTACGCTCAACGACAACGTGCTGGAAAACAAAGAAAACAACTACTTGGCCTGTATCAGCATGCACAAGCAAAACGCCGCAGTTGCCTTTGCCGACGTTTCGACCGGCGATTTTTATGTGGCGCAAGGAACTTACGAATATATAACCAAATTACTCAACAGTTTCAGTCCCAAAGAAATACTTTTTGAGCGTTCTAAAAAATCCATTTTTGAAGAAAATTTTGGAACAGAATTTTACACCTATCCCGCCGAAGACTGGATGTTTGCGTTCGATAGTGCTTATGAAAAAATGCTATCGCACTTTGAAACAAATTCGCTCAAAGGTTTCGGAATTGAAACAATGCAAGCAGGCATTTCGGCAGCCGGAGCATTGCTAAACTATTTGGATTTTACACGACATTCAGAGCTGAAACACATCTCGTCAATTGCAAAAATTCCGTTCGACCAATACGTTGTTTTGGATAAATTTACGGTTAGAAATTTAGAATTATTCCGTCCCCTTTACGAAGGAGGAAAAGCATTGATTGACCTGATAGACAAAACCTGTTCGGCAATGGGCAGCCGAATGTTGCGACGTTGGTTGGCTTTTCCGCTAACAAATTTGGACGAAGTAAACAAACGGCTAAATGCAGTCGATTTTTTCTATAATAATTCGTTCTTAAAATCGGGCGTCGAAACCGAACTACGCAAAATTACCGACATTGAGCGACTTTTATCAAAAATAACTACCGGCAGAATAAATCCGCGTGAAATCATAAATCTAAAAAATTCGATTTTGTGCGTGTCTCAAATTATCGACGAGCTGTCTAAAAACGAAACAATTCCGGAAATTGAAGAATTAAAAAATAATTTGGTGCCAATACCGGAACTTACCGACCTGATTAACAACCAGTTGAACGACGAACCACCAACGCAAATCGGCAAAGGCGAAGTCATAAAAGCCGGCGTTTCGGCCGAATTGGACGAATATAGACAAATTGCAAATTCGGGACAAGAATACTTGGCCAATTTGAGAACAAAATTATGCGAAACAACAGAAATTACATCGCTAAAAATTGCGTTTAATAAGGTTTTTGGATATTATATAGAAGTTACAAACGCCCACAAAGACAAGGTGCCGGAAGATTGGATACGAAAACAAACTCTCGTGAATGCCGAAAGATACATTACGCCAGAACTGAAAGAATACGAAGAGAAAATTTTGACCGCAAATGACAAAATTTTGGCGCTCGAAACCGACTTGTACGGTAAAATTATACTAAAATTACAAGATTTTATCGAACAAATTAAGCAAAATGCCGTTTATGTTGCCCAAATTGACTGTTTTATCGGCTTTGCCAATTTGGCTCAACAAAATAATTACAGCAAACCAACCGTGAACGATTCGATGACAATAGACATAAAAGAAGGACGACATCCGGTTATCGAAAAACAGCTGCCACTGGGCGAAGAGTACATTCCGAACGATGTATTTTTGGACGACCAACAGCAACAAATCATTATGATTACAGGACCTAACATGGCCGGTAAATCTGCACTTTTGAGGCAAACGGCGCTAATTGTATTGATGGCTCAAATTGGGTCTTTTGTTCCGGCAAAAAGTGCTAATTTGGGATTTGTAGATAAGATTTTTACGCGAGTTGGGGCTTCGGATAATATTTCGTTGGGCGAAAGTACTTTTATGGTAGAAATGAACGAAGCGGCAAATATACTGAATAATATCAGCAGTCGTTCGTTGATTTTGTTCGACGAACTCGGCAGGGGTACAAGCACTTACGACGGAATTTCTATCGCGTGGGCTATTGTTGAATATATCCACCAAATGGCTAATAAATTTCCCAAAACTCTATTTGCGACCCACTATCACGAATTGAACGAAATGGAAAAGATTTTTAATAGAATAAAAAATTATAACGTGAGCGTGAGAGAACAGAATAAAAAAATAATTTTTATGCGGAAATTAGTGCCGGGCGGTAGCGAACACAGTTTTGGTATCCACGTTGCCAAAATGGCCGGAATGCCCCGAAGTGTGGTCAAACGCTCCGAAGAAATACTTGCCGAACTCGAAAAACAACACACAGAAAAACCGGTTTCAAAACCGGCTACAAAGAAAATTTCTCAACACGAAGGCTATCAATTGCAATTATTCCAATTGGACGATCCTGTATTGAAAAACATTAGAGATATTATTTTGGATATCGACATAAATACGCTTACGCCAATAGAAGCGCTGAATACTTTGGACAAAATAAAACGCCAATTGTAATCCGGGCACAACATAAAATTTAACGAAGTGTTTGGTGGCACTTCGTTAAATTGAGAATTGAGAATTGAGAGTTGAGAATTAAAACCACCACATAAAGCGCTTATTATCAGCCCATTACATAAAAATTATTTTTCTAATTTGATATATTTATTGTAAACCCAGCCGGTAACGCGAGTATCCACTTTTACCCAATCGTTGTCGCGTTCCAAAATTTCTACGCGATGTCCTTTCGACAATGGTTTTGCAATTTTTGCACCGTCGGGTTTTTCTCTGATATTCAACAAACTGGCGTTTACGATACCGTCATATTTTGAATCCGAATCGTCTCTTTCGATAAATTTTCTTGCCACCCAACCGGTAATTTCTTGTTCTACTTCGTACCAATTACCTTGTTTAGAAATAATTAAAACCCTTTCTCCTTTTTGCAGTTGTTCGGCAACTTTTTCGTAATGTTGTCCGGCTCCGGCTCTAAAATTAAGCACGGCAGTAGCAACACCAACAGTTCCGAGAGGCATTTTATCTTTTATTATTTCTTTTTCTTGCGGAGCCGCAGTTCCGGGAATCCAAACGCCCATTTTTTCTCTTAGGTCGTCGAGCGGGAAAGCCGGTCCCGGGTCTGTTTTACGCACGGGCGCAATTTCTTCGTGCCCAAGTATGTATTTCACTGACGGATACTCTTTTATAATCAGTCGGCAAATATCATATACAGTTTTCACCTGCACGTCGGTGTAAGTGTGCCAATATTCAGATTTTGTGCGCGGATAATTTCTGTGTTTTCCTTTGAAAACATATTTTGCATCAACCTTGCCTTTGAAGGCGTTAAAATATTGATTGCCGGACTTTCTCAAATACCCGTCGTTGGCAATTTCTATACCTATCGAATATTTATTAAAAGTGGTTCTGTTTTTGTCCGGAAATTTGTATCGACTTTTGCCGGCATGCCAGGTAATTGTATCTAAATCAGCAAGTTGTATAATTTGCCCTTCGCGTCCAACCACCATGTGTGCCGAAGCTCTAACATTGCTTTTGTTTAACCATTTTGCCGCAATTTCGGCATTATTTCCGCCGGTGTAGTGTATGATAATTGTGTCGGGACAACCGTCGGCATATTTTCCCGAAGTTTTACGAGTTGGAGAGTAGCTTATATTTTCGCCAACCAGTTTGTGATTTTTTATTTCCATTTTTATTTTTTTTATAATTGATTTCTATTCCGGTGCATCTCCCGGTCCATTATTTGGATCGTCTATGGTTGTTTCTAAATTTTTAAGCTCTTCGCTGTTCATCAAAAGCGAATCTATATCTATGTTATTTGTATCAATTTGGTCTTCGTCTTCGTAAAAAATATCATCATTTTGATTATTAAAAAAATCACTGTCAAACCACTCCGAATCGAACCACGCGTCTTCCTTAAAATCGTTAAATTTTTCGACCGCTTTTAGCAAAAAAAGACTAAAAATGACGCCAACACCAAAAGATATGACACTGACGACCGTTCCGACAATAACCAACGCTTTTTCCTCGTCGTATTTTGATGCTTTTATAATGCCAATAATACCAAGTATCAAGCCCGCAAAAGCCAAAACCACCGATAATACCGGAACCCAAAAGAATAATAACGAAATGATACCAAATACCAGAGCTAAAATTCCTAATGTTTTTGATTTATTGTTCATACCCATAATTTTGACAAAGATAAAATTTTTATAATATTTTAAAAAGTTATTTTAAAAATGAACTGCGAACGCCACCTACCGCCAATTAACTTGCAAGGTAAATTTTAGATTTTTATAAAATTTTACAAATTGATTTTGGTTATCTCCGCACAAACATAACTCCACAGAAACGCCTGACTTTCAAACAATTAAACACCGAAGTTTAAATTAAAATTTTAATCAATATAAAATCAAAAATAGTTTATCATATCCCAAAATCCAATTCTTGTATTTTAAGTTTTTTTTACCTTAACTTTTCCACTGCCAATTAGGATTTTAATGAGTTTTAAGCCACACATTAATCTACCAAACAATTCCCTCGACAAATCTTTTTAGGTTGTCTTTTGTATTAACATAAAAATTTGTACGCCACTGTCGGGGGTGCGTCAAGAAACAAATAAATTTGTCCGTTTTTAAATGTTCGTCCAACAGCGATATATATCCATTTTTGCAATCCGAAACGTAGGTATCAAAACCGGCAAAAACGTCTTTGTCGTAGGTTTCCGCCAATATTCCCAATTCTTGTCTCAAATTATCATCATCAGTAATCACATTATTAATTGTATTCAATTTTCTATTGACAAAATCCCCGTGACTGGCTACCGTAATCAATTTATACCCTAATTTTTGTTCCAACGTAATAAAATTATTCTTGAACATTTGCCTTATTTCAGAAATATTTTCTATTACTTTTTGTTTATTTTTTATATGATTTTTTTTGCAAAAAGTAGCAATTTCCTCAAAATGATAACTCGCTTCGCTACCGTAGGCGTTAATTTCACGCATAAGTTTCACATTTATTGTGGTCTGCCTAAAATAGTACGAGGCTTTTACGTTCATTTTTTTTTCTATTTTAAAAAAACGTCTGGTTGTTGCTAAATCGGTGTCTATATCGTGCCTCAAAATAAAATATTTTTTATCTTCTAACGTATTTTTTTTCAATTTTGAAACATATTCGGAATATGTAATACACTCAAAACCCTCATTTACAATATTTTGTAATATTTTTTCATACTCTTTTAACCTCGAAGGCATAAAATAATCTAAATATATTCTTTTAAAAACACCTTTTATTTTCCCCATCACTTTTTATTGACAAACTATGAACGCTTAATTATTAATTTTTATTATAGCAATAACTTTTTGTTAAATTGAAAATTACGAAAAATTACCAATGCGTATGACAAAACTCAATACAATCAGAACAAATTGACTACCAAATTATTACAAGAAGTATTGACAGCTAAACCATAAGCAAAGGCCACAACCCTCTATTAGTCAGCAAATTACCATTTCACTCCCCCATATTTTAATACTCTAAAATAAAACAATAATTTTCCCGAACTATCTTATTTTGCTGTGCTTTAAAATTTTAACCTAAAAATTTACTAAAACCGAAACCTCTACCCCATTTATGTTAAAATCTATATCCGGTTTTTTCTCAAATCCTGAAATTTTGTTAGAAAGAATAAAATATTTCATAAACATAACTTCCACTGAAATTGATTTTTCATTTTTCATAGCAAATGAAATTCCTTGTCCTATGTTTAGTTCAGCAGAATTAAAATCAAAATATCCGGTAACATCTTTATAATATTTCTGTTCAAACTGATTTTCGCCAATGTAAGCAACCGAATCGAGAACTGAAAATTTAAAATCGCAATTCATTTTATTATATTTCATCGCAACAGGAAAATAGAACGAAACATTTTTGTTGGGGCTGTACAAATATTGATATTTTGCACCAATGTTAAAAGCATCGATAAACGATAAAAAAATATACTGACCGGCAAGTCCAACAAAATGATTTTTATTGATATACCTACCGGCAACAACATCTAAGCCAATCCCCATTGCCCCCATATCGCCGGAATTTTCGGCAAAATAGTCGTTGGTATTATTTTTTATATCAAAAGGAACAAACAGGGAGAAAGGACTTGCTCCGACACTAAGTCCAAATTTGTTTTCCTTTCTGGGTTTAAGCACTCTGATTTTTTTAACAAATTCTTTGTCGTACTGAAAATATTCATACTCATAATTTTCGTAACGATATATTTTATTGTCTGTTGCCTGAAACACAATAGCTCCATTATATTCATCATAGGATACTATTCTGCCTTTTTTTTCTGAAATTATATGATTTCCCGCACGATCAACTAATTTTCCACGAACTCCCACAACATCATATACCTCAATAATTTTATTTCCTTCCTGTCTCTTAGATTTTGGCTGGGCAAACAAAACAGAAGCATAAAGTACCAATAATAGTAAAAAAAATATTTTTTTCATGATTATTAAATTTAAAATTTCTGCCTCAAAGATAATTATTTTAGACAAAAAATCACAGGATTTTATGTAAAAAAAAATAAAAGCACCATAATCCCCTAACGTTTAACACATTACATAAAAAAACTATCCCTTCGGACAACCCAAATCTTTATTTTTTTTTTCAAAAAAGATTTTTTATTTGTTACTTTACAGCCTGTATTTTTTTTAACAGTTAAATTGAGGTTATGAAAAAAAATTTACTCCTAATTTTAATTTTATTTAACACACTTTCGGCATTTTCGCAAAAAAATTACTTTCAACAAAAAGTAGATTTTAACATCCGAACAGAACTTGACAAAGAAAACAACTCGCTATCGTCCTTTGAGACAATCACTTACAAAAACAATTCGCCCGACACACTTGATTTTATATATTTTCATTTGTGGCCAAACGGATACAAAAACAAAAAAACGGCATTGTCTAAACAGCTTGCCGCGCGAGGAAATGGCGATTTGTACTTCAAAGCGAAAAAAAACGGAGGTTTTATCGATAGTCTTGACTTTAAGTCGGGCGGGAAAAAACTGCGTTGGGAATACGATAAAAAACATATCGACATCTGTAAAGTTTACTTAGATAAACCACTTTTGCCGGCGCAAACCATTGAAATTACAACACCCTTTTATGTAAAAATCCCCAAAGATGTATCGCGTTTGGGACACGGTTACGATATGTATCAAATAACACAATGGTACCCCAAACCGGCAGTTTACGACAACACGGGTTGGCATCAAATGCCCTACTTGGACTTTGGCGAATTTTACTCCGAATTTGGCGATTACGACGTTTACATAACCGTTCCGCGTCAGGTTGTGGTGATGGCTACCGGCAATCTGCAAAACTCCGAAGAATTGGCGTGGCTCAAAAAATTAAACATCACCAAAGAAAAAGGTGCAAGCCTAAAAAACCCGTCTGAAACCGATAAAAAAACATTGCATTATTCCGAAAAAAATATACACGACTTTGCATGGTTTTGTTCTTCGGAATATTTAGTAACATTGGACAGCTTAAAACTGCCCAACTCGGGCAAAACCGTCAAAACGTGGACTGCGTTTACCGATTTTTACAAAACCGAATGGGAACAAGGCAACAAAAATATCAAAACCAGCCTTTTGTATTATTCCGAACGACTTGGCGATTATCCGTACAACAATTGTACAGCCGTAGAAGGTGGTTTGGAAGCCGGTGGCGGAATGGAATATCCTACAATCACCGTTATTTCGACAGACCCCGATGAAAATATAATAATGCACGAAGTTGGACACAACTGGTTTTTTGGCATTTTGGGCTTCAACGAACGTCGTTACCCGTATTTAGACGAGGGTTTGAACACGTATTACGAACACCGATACGCTTACGATAACAAAACCAATTCGTTGTTTGGTTATTTTGATATAAAAAAATATTTCGACATACCAAGCGAAAAAGCATTGATGAATTTGGCCTATTTGATGCCAGCTTTTATGGACATCGACCAGCCGTTAAACCTGCATTCGACCGATTATTCGAGCTTGTCTTACGGCTCAATAATTTACGAAAAAACACCGCAGGCACTAAATTATTTGGAAACATACATGGGGCGCGAAACGTTTGACCAAGCAATGCAATCTTTTTATGAAGAATGGAAGTTCAAACACCCGCAACCATCTGATTTTGAGCGACATATCAGAAATTCAACCGACAAAAATCTCGATTGGTTTTTCGATGGCGTTGTTGCAACAAACGGCAAAGTTGATAGCAAAATAAAATTTAAACACAATAAAATTATACTAAAAAACAAAGGCGACATTGCCGCTCCAACGGTTATTGTAGGATACGACAATAACAACAATCCCGTTGATACTATTGTGGTCGAACCATTTGAGAAAAAAACAAAAATAAAATCGTCGAAAAAAGATTATTCAAAATTTGTTATAGACCCCACTTTTGAAACAATGGATTTCAATCGTTATAACAACTTTACCCGCACCCGAGGCGTTTTTAAAAGATATGAAAAATTGAGATTTAGAATTTTTCCGGGATTTTTGGATTACAAAACAGCTCGCATAAACATTTTGCCGTTTATGTATTACAACCGAATTTCAAAATTTCAGATTGGTGCATTTATTCATAATGTTCAAATTCCGATAAAAAATTTCTTTTTCGTGTTCAGACCAATTTACAGTTTCGGATACGAAAAACTGACCGGCTCGCTTTATATGCAATACAAAAAAACAGGTTTCAACGGATTACCCGCCACGACCTATTCTTTTTATATCGACAAAGTTGCATATTACACACCGGCACACGATTTTATACCAAATCCGTTCAGAAAATTAAAACTGCAAGTTGCGTACAATTTGCAAAATAAATACGCCACCGACAAATACAGCAAACAGCTAAAATTGAGCTTTATAGCGTTTCCGAAAAGCGTTTTCAATCAAAAATCATTTGTTTTTGAACGTTTGAGCAATTTTGCAAGCGTTCTTACGGTTAATTTTACAATGCGAAAAAAATCAAGATTGCGACCATTTTCGGCAACCGTCAATATGGATATTTATGCCGAAACGTACAGACTGTGGGCCGAAGCCAAATACAAAATTCACTACACGTCGTTTGCCGACGGCTTGGATATTCGCGTATTTTCAGGCTCAAACGTTCCGGTAAACGGAACTTTCGGAATGACAGACCTCAAATATGAACATTTTTACTGGGGCAGATACAGAGATTACGAAGCAAAAAATGCAAAACTTTTTGCCCATCAATTTTATGACGAATTTGGAGGGCTTACGTTCTACTACAATTCGCCTGATTATCACTTTGTTAATGCAATAAATTTGAAAACAACGTTGCCAAAAGTTCCGATATTGAAGTTTTATTATAATTTCGTTTCGAGCGGAAATTTCAAAAACGGTTCGGGACTAAACGCACTTGATGTAAACAAAGGACTTTACGAAGTGGGCGTTATGTTAGACATTATACCAAATGTTTTCGCAATCTACTTGCCGGTGCATGGCTCAAAAGAATTAATGGACTACAACAAAGCAATAAAAGACCACTGGTATCAATATTATAGATTTACCTTTAAACTCCATAATTTTCAAGATATTACCAGTAATTTACCAAATTTTTAATAAAAAAATATTATGTCAATAGAAATAAAAGAAGTAAAAACGAAATCAGAAAAAAAACAGTTTGTAGAACTACAATTTGAATTATATAAAAACAATAAATACTGGGCGCCCCCATTGAAAAAAGGCGAAATTAAATATTTAGACGCCTCAACAAATCCGGCATTCAAAATAGCAAATGCACGCTTTTTTTTAGCGCTCAAAGACGGTAAAGTAGTTGGACGAATTGGTGCAATAATTCACCCCAAATACAATGAAAAAACCGGCAAAAAATATGTGCGTTTTACAAAACCGGAATTTATAGACGACCCCGAAGTGGCAGACGCATTGATTGCCAAAGTGGAAGAAATAGGACGCGAAGCAGGAATGACCGAAATTCACGGTCCGTTGGGATTTACAAATCTGGACACACAAGGATTGCTGATTGAAGGCTTTGAAGAAATGCAGTCGGTAGCGTCGGTGTATCACCTGCCGTACTACAAAGACCACTTTGACCGAATGGGATTTGAAAAAGAAAACGACTGGCTGGAATTTGAGCTGAAATTAGATGAAAAAGTTTTGCAAAAAGGCAAACGCGGTTCGGCTTTGATACAAAAAAGATACGGATTTGAGCTTGTTACGTTCAATGACGTCAAAGAAGTTGTTAAGGAAGTACCCGGCGTTTTCAAAATCTTGAACGAGGCTTTTTCGGTTTTACCCTACGTGGTGGAACTCGACGATGAATTGCGAGATTATTATATTTCAAAATATCTGGACGTTGTCAATCCGCGATACATCAAAGCTGTAAAAAAAGATAACGAACTTATTGGTTTTCAGATTGCTGTGCCATCAATGTCGAAAGCTATGCAAAAAGCAAACGGCAAACTGACGCTGTCGGGCATCAATGCTGTGCTGAAAGCAAAAAAGAACAACGATTTGGCAGACTTGTTCTTAACCGGCGTTGTAAAAAAACATCAAAATTCGGGAGTTGCCGTAATTCTTTTTAGTGAGGTTCAAAATGCTTTGCACGAAGACGGAATTGATACAATGGAAACAACCGGCGTTTTTGAGGAAAATATGGACGTTATTTCTAATTGGAAAAACTACGAAAATCGACAACATAAACGCAGAAGATGTTATGTCAAAAAAATAAAATATTAAGATTTCCCTGTTGATAATGAGAGAACAGTTCACAATCTAATTCTCTCATTATCAAACTGATATGCAAAATTATTTAATCTTTTTCTTTAAATATAAATATTCGCAAGAATTACAAAAAAAAAACTACTAAATTATTATAAAAAATAGAGATGAAAATTGTTAGAATTATAATTTATTTACTGATTGCTTTACTTATCGGACTGGTTGTAACTTACATTGTAGCAACTGCAAAACTGAAAAAATTAACACCTGAGATACAAAAAAATTTACCCGGAGATTTTATAGAATTAGAAGACGGTGTAATAAATTACTGTTGGCAAGGCAACAAAAACGGCGAAAAAGTTATTTTGGTAAATGGACTTTCGACCCCAAAATATGTTTGGGACGAAGTGGCACAAGCTCTTGTAAAAGAAGGATATAGAGTATTGACTTTTGATCATTACGGTCGAGGTTTTTCGGACAGACCCAAAACGAAATACAATATAGATTTTTATGACCGTGAGCTTATCAATTTGCTTGCTGCTTTGGACGTAAACGAACCGATAAACCTGGTTGGTTATTCGATGGGGGGCGGCGTTGCGACTGTTTTTGCAGGACGACACCCCAAAATGGTCAAAAAACTGTTGCTTGTGGCTCCCGCCGGATTTTTGCCAAAGCCATCGGGATTGGTAAAAATGCTTTCGGCTCCGCTTATTGGCGAATGGCTTTCTGCGGTGTACGGCAAAAAATCGTTGCTTATGGACATAAAAAAAGAGGTTGAAGCCGGCAATTGTTCTGCCGATATGGTCAGCAAATTTGAAGAGCAATACCAATACAAGGGTTATATGTATTCGATTTTATCGACCGTTCGCAATTATCCTCTATTTGATTTGTCTAACGAGTACCGAAAGGTTGGTATGGAAAATATCCCGACTTATTCGATATGGGGAACCGCCGACCAATCGGTGCCTATCGAAGGGGCTGCCAAAGCGCAAGCCGCAATTCCGAATATGAAAGAGTTTATTCTCGAAAATGCGGAACACTCAATGACTTACGCTCGCGCTAATGAGGTTAGCGAAATTTTGATTGACGCTTTGAGCAGGTAGTTTTGTAAGTTGTTTTTAATCAGAGGATTACATAGAAATATAGCGAGGGAAGTTTTTGTAAATAGAAAAACATCAGAAATAATCACACTTTGTTAAATTGAGAGTTGAGAATTGAGAGTTGAGAGTGGCGAAGCCCTTACAGCAACAAGCTAATGTATTGATTATCAGCGAATTACAGCAAAAAAAAACTCATAAATATATAAGATTTTGATTATCAGATTATTATAAAAAAAATACCGAACGATTGATATATAAGTCATTTTTTTATAATTTCAAAAACGTTATTTAAAATCATAAAGCAAGGACGATTATGAATATATTTGATTCTTTTTCCAAAGAAGAAATTATAAGAATGGATAAAAATATTAGCTCATATAACCATTCTTATATGTGTAATTCTAAGTGGAAAAAAGTTTTTTTAGAAATTGTAAAAAATAAAAATATCATTGATGATTGCATAATAGTTGATATCGCAAATGGTACAGTAAATAGAATACTTTGGGATAAAATATCCGATACGCCGGAAAAATACATACATTACGATTATATTTCAGAAGAAATTACTCAGGGAGAATATCTTACACCTTATAAGTATATTGAGTACGTTGAATTTCCAAAAAAATATAAAACAAAATTTAGTGTTAGAAATTCTAATCAAAATACGGAAGAGATTAAAAATATATTATCGCAAATTGGAATATTTGAGTGGGAAGAAGATGATATGACATTAAAATTACTTGGATATAGCGAATAATTAGTCAAGCAAGATGCAACTTTTACAGCCGGTTCTTCATTGCCAATTACAAAATGAAAAATAAATATGGACACAAAAAAATTACATCGACTTTTTTACAATAAATACGACACTTCGGTTTGGCTAAATGAAAACCTCGAAGAAGCTCAAAAAGATGAGATAAAATGGTATTATTGTGGTGCTCAAAAAGATTTTAAGAAAGATTTTGTACAACAAACTATTGATGAATATTTTAACGAAAATGAATTATATCTTATAATTACCTCCGGGAATAGTTCATTAGTTTCGACGGGAAAAATTCCGGAAGAAATAAGTAAATTTATCAATAAGAAACAAATTGGTATCATGAATAAATCCCTTGATAAAATTATGTTTTTTCAGGAAACAGTTTTCAAAAAAGGAGTTATTAAAGAATATCCAAAATCCAGACCGAAGCCGGCGGACGTTCCATTAAAAGTTGAGTTTCACGCAAATATGTACGAGCATAGTACCCAAAGAATATCTGACGCCTTAGATGCCCCTTTTGAAAAATTAGAAGAGAAATTAAACAAGGATTATCAAGGTTGTATGGAATATTTATGGATTGATGTAGAACTGATTTCTCATTATTCGGCACTTCCGTTTCGGTTTCAAAAAAGAGTAAATATTGCATCTGGAGTTGGAGGCAAAGATTACTACTACAATGTTGGGAATTACAGTATTTTGCCTGATTTTGAAAAACTAAAAACATTGTCTGAAGAATTGGCCGTTGAATATATACTTACTCTGATATATAACTCTACGGAAATTTTGATAAAGAAAAAGAAAAGATTAGATAATTTTAATGCAGAAAAGTTTAGATTAGATTTTAAAAACGCCTGTTTGGAATTAGGCTATTCAATAAAAACGGAATAATCACCGTCTTCAGCCTCTAAATTTCTATTAGCAATGCGTAAACTTTTTTCAAATTAACAAAGATTTTGCTTATGTTTTTTAGATTTTATTTTATATCTATTTTTTTATAACTCACTGACCGTCGAGGCACATTCGAGAAACACTCCCCCCCAAATAATCAACAACTTACAACTTATTTTTATTCTAAAAAGCCTTATTTTTTTTGTAAAAAACATCAAAAAACGGGTTTTACCCCAATCTCGTAGCAATGATATTTTTGTAGCCCTTGATTGTAAATCGGGAGATTTGTATTTTCTGAATACGCCCACCCAAAAACAATAACCAACCACTTTAACGAAGCCTTATATTTTCAGACATCGCTACAACTGTCAAGGCGAACATTACGGCGGCTATTCCGCTGACAATTACATTACCGTATTCGGTGATTTGCAATCCGCATAAAGACCTAATAATCAGCACAATAGACAACACAATAAATATTTTTAGCCAATAACTTATTTTTGGTTGTTTGGCTTGTACTTCATCGTCGGATTTTATATTAAAAAAGTATAGCAATACGATGACGGCTCCAATCAGAGAACTGAAATGTTGTAAAAATTTATACCAAGGTATGCCATAAAAAATTTCTCTGTCTAAGCTGAAATAATTTGTAAAAAAAGCGTCGTAATGTGTAAACGAATCCCAAAGAATATGTGAATATCCGCCAATTATCAAAGAAAAACATACTATTACCCAATTTTGGGAAAAATATTTTCGCCAATTTGTTTTTCTTAAATTTGCCAATTTTTTTTGAATAAATAAAGGAGAATTGTCGATTAGACTTTTTTTGACGATGCAATGAAAAATAAAACAAAGGATTATACCCAATGGCAGATTAAACCACAAATTTCCCCAGATTGTGTGAGAATATTCGCTTTGAATTTTCATTCTTAAAAAATACTCAAAGTCGGGCGTTAAACTGCCGATTATCAACCCCGTAAGCGAAACTTTTTTCTTAAATATTTTATCTAACGGCAAAATAATTGCCGGATGAGAAAATGTAAATGGCATTGTTTTCTCGTTGTTAAGTTATTAAAGTAAAAAATTAAAACACAAAAGCTAAAACATTAACTACCAATAAGTTACATCTAACTAAAATACAAAAAACGCACTATCAGACTGTAACAAAAAAAGGTTGTTCCCAACAGACAACCTTTCTGACCAAAAAATTTATAAAAGTCAATTATTATCAGAGATTTTGCTAATAATTACCCCAAGTTTGGCGTCCGCCTCAGCCTGTTCTGTATCCTTGACATTTTCTTCAAAGTAAACGTTTGCTTCAAACGACGAACGTACACCTGTAGCCCACTCGACAAACAAATTTTCACCCGGAAAATCAATTGCGAGTTTCAAATCTTTTTTCGACGGAGAATTTACCGGAGTATCGGCAAAAATAGTTTGAGTGTCGTTTTTCTTGATTTTAGGTCGTTTATCGGCAGTTTCGTAAACCCAACCAAACGAATTAACAAATTGATTGATAATATTTGCAGAAATTTTAGCAACTATATCAACATTGCTTGTCAATTGGAATGTTTTGATATGTTCGCGAGTTTGGTCGGCTATGATTTTTTTCAAATTAACTCTGTTTTTGCTTTTGTTCATCTCTTCGACCAGCAATTCAGCTATATTTTTAGGCAATCCGAGCGAAGCAAGCACTTTGTCATCTTTCAAATTGTTGATGTGCATCAACCAAGCACTCAAAAGTTTTTTAGCAAAAATAAACGATTTATCGAATTTGTTTTGTGGTTTTTCGTCGCTTTTGTGATTTTCCAGCAAAGTTTCGATGTTTATACCGCTTTGTTGCATAATTTCTTTTAGCGAATTATCGTCGTCTATCGAAAAATATTCTTTCAATTTATTCAAGATAGAATCGGGCGTGTCGTTGTCTTCAATATCTATAAATTGGTTCAACATTTCTATCAAATCCAACGGAATTGTTTTATCTTCGTTGGTTTCAGTGTCGCCGGTGTCGGTATCTTCGGAAGCCTGTTCGTGCATCATCAAATCAAAGAAAATTTTCCACGAAAGATTTTCATTAAGCATCAAAAAGTTTAGCAAATGTCCGAAAGTATTTTTTTCTTTTTGCATTTTCATCAATTGCATAAACGATTGCGCTGCATTTATTCTTGCTTTTTGCAATTTTTCGTCAATCGTTCCGCCTTTGTAGAAATTGCTCAACAAATCGGCCAAATCTTTTGACAACTGGTCTATTTGCCCTTTTATTTGTTCTTTTTTGATAATTGGGTCGCAAGTTGGCGACATATATTTAATAATGTATTCCAATCCACTTTTGTTCAAATCGGTAGCTTCTTTCCAAGCTTCGAGCGGGTTATGAAAATGTTTTACAATGTCGGGGTGATTAACCCAACTTTTTTCCATATCCTTTATTTTTTCGACATATTCCGGTTGCAACGCCGTTTCTTTTCCGTCGGTATCAAAACCTTGATAGATAGCTTTTGACCATTTTGGGTCTCTCAACGGGAATAAGTTTTTGAAAGCCCCTTTGTGATTCCATTTTTCAATCCACGTATCAGCCACCGAAATCCCCATTTGGTCGGCAAAGTTAGCCCCAACGCGCGCAGTCCATTTGGAATTGTGAGGTCCCAAATTGCCCGGATGTTCGGTTGCCGGATTTCCTTGCAATTCGATATTAAATTTAGTAAAGACAACCAAAAGTGGTATAATTCGTTCTATATCCGACTGATTGACAAGCAGTTCGAGTGTTCGTTCTCGTTTTTCGCGTTCTTCGGGCGAACCGCCGTGTACTTTGCTTATCCAATCGTACAAGAATTTTGGCAAATCGGTAACTTCGGGCTGTTTATCGTCTTGACAAAACATCAAAGTACTGATTTCAAAGTCAATATTATATTTATCGAACAAATACGATACTTTACCACGAAGGAAAACCAAAAGTTTGTCCTCTTCGTCTTTTTCCTCAAAAGTAATTTCGGGGATTTGTTGTCGCGACCTTGCGCCCGGAAAGTCCAGAACGTCAGCCTCTTGCAAAAATTGCCGTTTTGCGTGATTAGCAGTTTCGTCCGCCAATGGCATAACCACTTCGGAGGTCAAAGCACTCAAAATACTTCTGTCGAGTTCGGCCAAAAAAGTACTTCCGTCGTATGCTTTAATAGGCGCTTTTTTGCCGTCTTTGTACAACTCTCGTAGCCTTTCGACGTCGAGGATAGTGTCAGATTGAGGCGTTAGCGCTTCCAAATCGACTCTGATTGAGCGTAAGAATTTAATTTGGTTCAGTCCGGCACTCAATTGTTTGAACAAATTAGTAAAAAAAGGTTGTTGTCCCCACAAAAGTTCCAGCGCTTTCCAACGTTCCAACGGGTCGATGTACGGTATAACGCTAGCCAAATCGTCCCAAAAATTTATAGAATTTAGGTCTTTAATCAAAAAGTGGTCTCTGAAACGTTCGTTCAGATACTCTTTCATATTGTAAACGTCGTCTTCGGAAAAACCCGGACGCACAGATTTATCTTTGGATTGAGCGAGTTCTCCAATTCTTTTTTGTATTTTTTCGCGGTCTATTGCGTACGTATAATGCGTAATATCAGACATATATCCGTTTGTAATAACCGAGGCTATGTCCGATTGCGAAAAAAGTTTTAGTTCAAATGGTTTCCACGAAGCCTCAAACGAATCGGCAGTTGTAAAACGTGTTACAAGTCCGGTAGCTTCTTTTCCACCTCCCGGAGGATTTATATTTTTTATAAAATCAATTTCTTCGCCCGTTCCCGGCACTTTTACAAATAGCGAAAAAGCTTCGGGAGTTTTTGCCAAGTTGGAAACCAAATAAGATTTTCCGACTTGACTTTGTCCGAAAATTGCGATTGCCGGACGTTTTGGAATTGCATCTACATAGCGGTCGATATGACGACGTAGAGTTTTTAGTTCTGATATTGTTACGGCTTTTTTATCGTCTTCGGCATTTTCTGTTACCCAGTCCATACCGTCTTCGATTACTTGTTTTATTATTGTACACTTTTGAAGTAATTCTTTTTTTGAAACTGCCATAATTTTGTTTTTTACATTGTTAATTGTAGTGGGATAAAATTCCCAGATTTTAAATAGGCTTCAAAGATAAAATTTTATTTTTAATTTTTATTGGTTTTTGCAAAAAAAAATTAAAGTTTCGTTTTATCAACACTTTGTTGAATTGAGAACGGCGAAACCCTCACGATAGTAATTTAGATTGAAAATTGAAAATTACAACACTGACGATCAAGGAGTTACAGCCTTACGACAAATACATAAAACGCTAATTATCAGCTTATTACAAAAAGAATACAGAAATATTGATAACCAAATTATTACAAAATTGAAGTATTTTGGAGTTGGGCTTTATTCGGTTTCAAAAGGATTTTTTGCCGTCATATCATATTGTATTGCAGCCAAAATCATTTGAAAACCCAAAACGATAGACAAAACCCCTATCATAATGGTTCCGGTTGGGGTTAAAATGTCGGCGTGAGCGTAATAATTCCATTTGATAAGCCCGAAAATTATCCCAAATAAAAATAACGGAACTCCCGTTAATAAATACACCGAACACATATTAAAATCGCAGACAAAATACCTCAGCCACAATCGGCGCACAAAGGCTTTGGCTAACTTTGGCGGAAATGAAAACATGGTTTTAAATTCAGACAGATTTGAAGTTTCGTCGTTGTAAATAGCCGGAATGGCTAAATCTTTTATCTTGCTTCCGGTGTAATACAATTCGATAATCAAAGAACTTTCAAAGAAAAACCGATTAGACAGGCGATTGAAATTCAGCCGTTTAAGCGCGAAATTTGTAATACAAAAATAACCATTTGTAGGGTCTGCAATGTTCCAATATCCCGACGCGATTTTTATTAAAAAGCTAAGCATCAAATTTCCAAATCTGCGCAAACGAGGCATTTGCAAGATAGCTCGACGGTCAAAAAAACGATTTCCTTTAACAAAATCGTATCCCAAATAAGTTTTGGCTACCATTTGAGGTATATGCTTGGGGTCCATCTGATTATCGCCGTCTATTTTTATAACGTGAGTACAATTTTGCCTAAGCGCCTCCTGAAAACCCGTAACCATAGCTCCCCCTACTCCCTTGTTTTCGGCGTGATGCAATACCGTAATTTTATCATTTGTTTCAGCCAACTTATCAATCACCGATTTGGTATTGTCGGGCGAACAGTCATTGACCAAAATAATGGAAGCCACCTGTTCGGGCAAACCGGCAACAACGTCCTCTATGTGCTTTTCTACTTTGTAACAAGGTATTACAACTGCTATTTTTTCGGTATTCATCGCTAATAATTTAAGTTATATTTATCTGATGCCTTGTTTCGCTTTTTCATAATCCGGCGCTTCCAACAATTCATAGAGTTCTGCTGAACCATGGACTTTCCAAAAAGAGTAAAAATATGCTTTTCGTGTCATTGAATCCCAATGAACAATTCCAAAACGATATTGAACGTTAAAAAATGCTGACCGTAAAGCAAAAACAGTAACCAAAGTTAGCAAAATAGCTCTTTTTTTAGCACTTTTTTTCAATACCCAAGTTAGAAATTCGCCCAATGGAATAGCAAGAATAGCATAAGTTTCAATTAATGCTCTCATTCCCAAACCGCCTCCGTACCACCAACACCACCAACATGACACAATGTAAATATTCAGGCTTAGAAATAATATTACACCCCAAAAATATTTTTTTGTTTGCTGTTTGAACATAAATATAATCCCAATAAAAGCAAAAATAATAACTGGCGCGTAAATAAACAATCCTTTTCTAAAACTAAATAATACGTCCAATATTTTTGGGTCTGCGAAAAAAAATCGTTCATCGGAACCATAAGAGAAATAGAGAAATTTTCCGGTAATGGCTTTCCAATACAAAAACTGAGGTACCCAAACCAGAAAAGCAAAAAATGCAATCAATAAAATATGATGATATTTTTTTAAAAATAAAGACACATTTCGTTTAAATGCCTTAAAATCAACGACATTATAAAGTATAAACAACAATGCAATCAAGCCATTTGTTGGTCTGACCAAACTAATCAGTCCAAAAATCAACCCCAAAAATATTGCCTGCCTAATTTTTTGTTGCCGATGCCATTTGTCTGTTAAATAAAGAAATATGGAAAACAAAGAAAAACTATACGCGTGCGACATTGGTCCCTCAAGAGTAGCATACCAAAACAGATTGGTAGTCAGGCATATAATTATTAAAACAATGGCAACAACAGTGTCGGAAAAATAATCTAACAAAACTCGCCGAAGGAAAAAACAACCAACAATTACGTAAAAAATACTGCCCAAAAGCAAAGCTAAAGCATAAGGATTGGTAAAACCATTTTGGGCAAAACCAAAGACGGGTGCAAAAAAATGAGCCGTAAAAAAGAAAGGCGCATACATCATTGACATTCCCATTGATGTTTTAATAACTCTTTTGCCTTCGGGAGTTTGAACATACCAATAATGCGAGCTCTCCCAATCGGTATCGACAAACGAAAGCGTGTAATCTTTTTCAATAAATGTAGCTGGCAAATATTCATAATAAGATATAACGTCCCAAGCAATAACTTTGTCTTTTTTGTTGTATTTGTGGGTGTTAAATGTTTGCCAAATATAAACAATAAATATAACGCATACAGCCAAAAGACTGATTATATTTTTAGTATTTCTCAAAAATTTATTTTTCATCTGTTTGTTTTTTGCAGTTATTATTAGCTGTTATCCTTTGTCTTTTGCGTTTTCAATACAAATAAAAAACCTCAATTTCGGGTGTTATCAGCTCCCTTTTTGAGGGGAAATTTTCTTTTTACATTTATTTATCAAAATAGATTCAACCAATTAAGCGTGTAACTCAAAGAGACACGAGCTTCGTGGAGTTCGTATGGAAGTTTGTTAGAAAATAACGGAGTTATGACATAGTCAAAATGCAAGAAAAAGTCAAAAACTTTGACGCCTCCGGTAATTCCGACGTTATGTTTATTGAAATATTTTGAAATATCGGCATTTCGCTGTTTGCTCTTAACGAGTTTTCCGTCCACAGTATGATAATTTTTGTGATATGCAAACAAATAATAATCGTAATACGCTCCGGCAAAAATACCGAACTTATTTTCAGCGCGGTTGAACCAATTGTGTACGGGTAAATAAACTATCAGAGGTACATGTAATTTTCCGAGAACCAATTTGCTGCCTTGTCGGGAGAAAAAAGAATCGTCGTACTTATGAGACGCAACGGTATCGACCATAAAACCATTGTCATTAAATACATAATTTTTTTCAAAACGATATTTTGCTAGCTTGTAGCCAATGGTTGAAGTTAAGCCTATATGATGTCTGTATGGTTCTAAAATCCAAGGAGACCACAAAATATAATTGCCCGACAAATCGCCAATTCCCGAGCCAAAAGCTTTGGGTGTTGTGGCAAAATCAGCGGCATTATCACCCATTAAAAAATTAAATCCGACGGTAGATTGTGTCAAATTGTTTGCCTCAAAATTTAGGGAAGATTGCCCCCAAACACCTACATACGTAAGCAATAAAACAACGCAGAAAATTATTTTTCGCATAATGAAAATATTTAAACTGTTTATTTTGCAAAAATAATTTTTTTTTGAAATAAATAATTAAATGTTTTGCGAAATGTAAATATCTCCACCAACACATTAATATTATATAGCATTTAATCTGAAAATTTAGTTATTTGTTAAATTAAAATTTTAAAATTATAGGGCTTTTTCTTAGAAAAATAAAACTTCGTTTTTATGATATTTTTTAACCGCAAAGGTCGCAAAGGCGGCGCAAAGTTTTCTTTTGCGTTCTTGGCGAAATTCTTTGCATTCTTTGCGATTAATTTTAAAAAAAAATTGTTAAATCACGAATTAAAGCACTGGTAATCAGACAATTATCAGGATGAGCCCACATTTCATAAGTCTCTGATTATCAAGCTATTATATGAAAAACACAATAAACTATTGTGAGAATATTATACAAGCTAAAATTTTAGCGTCGTACGCACAAAAAACATAAAATAACTTTAAATTTTACGAAAATCAAAACAAAAAAACATAGAATCACATTTACCAAAATATGCAATATTTTTTTATTTTATTTTGTGATTGTAATATTTTTTTAACAAAATAAGATGAAGAAAATAATATATTTAGCTCTGCTAACTTTTATTTTATACGGTTGCTGCGACGACCCCGTAGAACGTGCCAAATACGAACTGAGTTCAAACGAAATGGAAATTCTGCCATACGAACTCGGTCAGAAAATTCAATTTGTTACTTCAAACGGTTACGAATTTGCATTTGATGTAAAAACTGCCCAAACGGAATGGATAGAAAAGTATCCTTTTCGCGAATTTCCGGGTTGCTCCGATTCCTATTTTTCTTTCCAAGAAACAAGAGTTATCTTAGAGGCCGATTATCCGAAAATTTCAATGAACCTCAATATTAACAGCAACCGCGAAAATTTTAGAGAAAGTTGTTTAAACATCGGCATAAACAATCATTTCATAAATATGGAATACGACAAAAATGCAAATTTTATCGTAAACGATTCTAACTATTCTGACACAATAACGGTAAATGGGAAATTATACAAAAATGTTTACCGAGCAGACTTTGAAAGCTCAGAACCCAAGCCCGGATTTAGCAGTATTTTGTACAACAAAGAATACGGAATTATACAAATAAAAGACACAAAAAATGAGACTTTTTCGATTAAATAAATTCGTTATTTTTTCTATAACCTTAGCTGTGGGTACATTGCTCTTGTCGGCAGGGCTGTTAAGTTCTAAAATAATTAAAAAGTTCGTTAAATTTTGCATTAAATATTATTTGACTTTCAGTAATCGAATGACTACCATATTTTCTGT
>PDWI01002711.1_pt1 | contig 26194 bp, 24 predicted proteins | sample 1430891 | NCBI WGS metagenome assembly PDWI01 (sample SAMN01162508, study PRJNA174530) | Oral metagenome, whole genome shotgun sequencing project. | biome: Marine environment; feature: Marine mammal; material: Swab sample of the gingival sulcus; isolation source: swab sample of gingival sulcus...
TTGCAAATATAAAATTTATCCATGTAACAAGTCAATTAAAATGTGTAAATTATTAACATTTAAAAAAACCATAAATAAAATATTTTTTATCAATAATGTGGCTAACACAGATTACTAACCAATATCATCTATTACAAGCTGAATCTACTTTATAAAGCGGTTTAAACTTTTTGGATTGTAGCAAAAATTACCGATTTGAAAAAGTTTAAACCACTTCTATAACAAATATTTGAGTAATGTGAACTAAAAAGCAATTAAAATTGTGTTTTTAACACTGTCAAAAAGTCATAAAAACACAACAATAAACAGTCAAAATGTCGTTTTTACGAAATTATCGGCTCAATCCAACGTCAAAATATCAGCATTAAGCTATTGGTATTCAATTTGCTGTACATGAAGTAAATAAACAATTTTATTGATTGTCTGCTCAAGTACTTTTTATAAAATAAAACAAAAAAATGTATTGAGTTCATCTTTAAAAATTGAACAAAAAACAAAAGTTTAACTTTAAAAATTATAAAATTATGTTAGTACAAAGTAAAGGTTTCCCTGTAATACCTACCATTTTTAATGACTTTTTCAGAGATTGGTCAGCCACTAATTTTTCTGATACCAACACTACGCTACCTGCAGTAAACATTAAAGAAAATGATGAAGAATTTACCGTAGAAGTAGCCGTACCCGGAATGGAAAAGAAAGATTTTCAAATAGACTTGGACAATGACGTATTGACCATATCTTCTGAAAAGAAAACAGAAAACGAAGAAAGTAAAGATAACTACACTCGCAGAGAATACAGTTACCAAGCGTTTAAAAGAAGTTTTAACCTCCCAAAAAATGTAGTGGACAGTGATAAGATTAAAGCAAACTACAAAAATGGTGAGTTAAAAATATCAATCCCAAAAAGGGAAGAAGTAAAACCAAAACCTGCCAGATTAATAGAGGTTAAATAAAATTAACCACCCGTAGAGACGCGATAAATCGCGTCTCTACTCAATTAAGATCAAAAATTTTTAAAAAATGAAAAGGTTAATTTTATTATCAACAACGTTATTGTTGATTTTGTTATCGTGTAAAAATAGGACTGATGAAAATACAGAAAAATTGGCTTTCAATAACATTGACACTATTAAGCCAAAAACCAGTTATAAAGTTCACAAAGAATACGATGAAGACGGTAATTTAATAAGCGTGGACTCTACCTATACCTATTTTTACTCTAATATTCAAGGCGATAGTTTATTAGAAGAAAAAATGTTCAGAAATTTCAAACAAGGTTTTGATGCCAATTTTACGAATATAGACAGCATTATGGCCAATGATTTTTTTAATGATAGCCTCTTTAAAATGCACGATTTTTACACTGATGATTTTTTTAGGAACCGCTTTAGAATAAACAATAAATCCGTAGAAGAAATCTTTAAAAGAATGGACTCTTTAAAGAATAGTTTTTACGAAAAACAAAACAGAAAGTTATAGGATAATAATTTTTTAAGTTTCTGTAAAGGACTGTCTTAACTGATATTAGTTAAGCGTCCTTTTTATATTTTTAACCCGTATTATGCCATACTCTCTATTTCCGGTTTCCTCCTATTTTTTTTAGCTTTAAGCAACAAAGATTTAAGACTAAACTCCGCACCACTGCCATCTAAACCCTAAATACAACTAATAATCCCCCAGAGTTTCCCTATTTTGAGCCAAGGCTTCTTCCAATTGCTCATCACTAGGGGATTTTCCGTGCCAAGCGTGAGTATGCATCATAAAGTCCACACCATTGCCCATAACAGTATGCATAAGAACGCAAACCGGCTTCCCTTTTCCGGTTCGCATTTTAGCCTCTTTTAAACCGTTGACTACCATTTCTAAATTATTGCCATCCGTAATTTCCATCACATCCCAGCCAAAAGCTTCAAATTTTGCTTTTACATTACCCAATGGCAACACCGTATCCGTAGCACCATCTATCTGTTGCCCGTTATAATCAATGGTAGAAATAAGGTTGTCTATATTATTTGCTGCGGCATACATTACCGCTTCCCAAATTTGACCCTCCTGCAATTCGCCATCGCCGTGAAGTGAATATACTAATGCCTTATCGCCGTCTATTTTTTTGGCTTCCGCAGCACCTATAGCCACAGACATGCCTTGCCCTAATGAACCACTGGCTATTCTAATTCCCGGCAAACCCTCATGGGTTGCGGGATGGCCTTGTAATCTTGAATCAATTTTTCTAAAGGTGGCCAACTCGCTTACCGGAAAAAAACCGCAACGGGCCAATACACTGTAAAAAACCGGAGAAATATGCCCGTTGGAAAGAAAAAACAAATCTTCTCCTTTACCTTCCATAGTAAAATCAGTAGAGTAATTCATAATTTCTTTATAAAGTGCTGTAAGAAATTCCGCACAGCCCAATGAGCCTCCCGGATGACCGGAGCTTACAGCATGAACCATTCGTAAAATATCTCGTCTCACCTGAGTTACAAAATCTTCTAATTGGACAGTCGTTGTCATAATATTATGCTTTTTTTATTGGTTTGTAAAAATACAAAAGCTTATCATAGCCAAATTGCTTTTAAAAACAAATTATAGCCAATTTATTAACAATTCCGGAAAAAACTTTAAACCACTTCATTTACCAAACTCAACCTTAAAATAGGGCTTATCATTAATTTTAAAAGAAAAAATAATCGTAAACATTTACCATCCGTTTATAAAAACTCACCATTTGTTAGAAAAACGATACAATCTGTTAAAAAAATGTGAAATTTGAAAGAATTTTTATACTTTTGCATCGAATTAAACCCCTTTAAAACCCGATAATTCAACTCTAACAGGTATAACTATCAATTTTTAGGATACAGAATTGTATTAAGCTACCAAAAACAATATTCTTGAGTTTCCCGTTTTAAAGGGAAAAATAATGTAAAATCGAGGTGTAACTAAACTTTGGCTATGAGAAAAATTATACTGGCATTTTTAATATTACTGGCAACCCACTATGTAGCAGCTCAGCAAACGGACTACACTAAGGTTATTTTTAACAGTAAAATTTACGAATATAAAAATAAAGAACCCCGCACCCGGGAATTGGGAGTGGAAAAAGAACTGCTGTCTGGTATAGTAGAAGGATTGGCCGATTCGCTTTATACGAGAAAAGAAATTAAAGAAATTGTTGACAAAGCATGGCTGGCTATTTCCAACCCAAAATTGTTTGATTTTGTCTATAAAGATTTTGCCGTAAAAACAAATAAAGATTGGGGACAGGTAAATTCAAAAGGAGAATTGGTATTGGAGCCCAACCCATATCTTACCGAGTGGACTATAAGCAAAAAAGAATTTCCCTATTTTCAATTTGCCCTTAATAAAATTCTTGACTATTATGACCTCATCACTTATGGCGACGACGCAGAAATGGTAAAAAATTCTTTTAATGATTTATTGATTACAAAAAATATTAACCTAAAAGACCCTACCTCAGAAGACTGGGCATATTCTTATTTGCAGAGAGTTAATGACGAACTGGCAAAAAAAGGTCTGGTAGCTTTGGTAACTAAAGGACATTACGAAATACTTGTTTGTAAAATTGACAAAAAAGACACCCTTACTAATTTGTTCAAAAAATTAGAATGGGAAATTATTCAGCCGTAAAAAGTGGGTTGTTTTTATAATTTATCAAAACACACACACTATTATAGAGAAATCTTACATGAAACATTATTGCCTCATATTGTTTTTAATTATTTGCGGTGCAATGCAGACCATTGCACAAAGCGTTGATATTAAACCGGATTATACCACCATTAGGTTTTACAGCAAAGTAAAAGATTATAAAAAAGGCGTTCCGGATATAGAAAAAATTCAGTTAAAAAAAGCTGATTTAAACAAGATAGTGAGTCTTTTGGGGGAAGATTTTTATACCGATAAAGAAATAACTGCAATTACCGATAAAGTTTGGCTGGCTTTGATAGACCCCAAAAAATTTGATTATGTCTTTAAGGACATTGCTGTTCAATCCATCCCCAACTGGAATAAAAAAAATTTTAAAGGTGAAATAGTTATTGAACCCAACCCCTTTTTGGCCAAATGGACTACCTCTCAAAATGACATTATCTATTTTAAAGAGGCCTTAGGCCAATTATTAACCCACTTTAAACTAATGGCTTACAGTGAAGAAGCCAAAGATACCAAAAAAGCTTTAAAGCGAATGTTCGCTACTGAAAATTACAAATTCAGACCAATAAGAGGAAACGACTGGCCTTCTTTTTACCTCAACAGTGTAAATGCGGTAATCAACCCGAAAAAATTAACCGCCCTGATGTCCAATTTTGATTTTTTTATCTGTAAATCGGAAAGTACCGATACACTCATAGAACTATTTGCCAAAATGGATTGGCATTTCTGTTTGCCCGAAAAGTAAAAATCATAATGAAGAGATAATCCGGCCTGTAATCTACGTTTTACAGCTTGCGACAATACACTTGTGTTTTTTAAATATTTAGGATATTTCTTGGAGTTTTATCTACAAACTGCAGAATGGGAAATTGTAGCCGGCAACCTACTAACCTACTTGGTCTAAAAAATCATTTCTACAATAAATTTTAAAACTTCATTATTATTCTCTTACTTTGTAACAATGAATTTTTTGGCACACATCTACCTTTCCGGTAAAAACAAAGACATTATCCTTGGTAATTTTATGGGCGACCATATTAAGGGAAAAGCTTACAAAAATTTCAGCCTATCCATACAAAAAGGAATTCTATTGCACAGGGCTATTGACAGCTATACTGATACACACTCCATAGTAAAACGCAGTAAAAAAAGATTATGCAAACGCTATGGCCACTTTTCCGGAGTAATAATAGACATATTTTACGATCATTTTCTGGCAAAAAACTGGAATCTATACTCAGAAATTCCCCTACTCGATTTTACTTTGGAATTCTATACTTTAATTAAAATGCATTTTGATAAATTGCCCGAAAAGACACAATCCTTGGCACATTATATGATGCGAGACAATTGGCTGTACAGTTACAGAAATATAGAGGATATTGCCACCGTTTTAAAAAATATGAACAAAAGAACAGGTAATATTTCCAACATGCATTTGGCTATAGATGAATTAAAAAATAATTACACCGATTTAGAAAAAGATTTTTTTGAATTTTTTGAAAATCTACGCACATTTTGCGAAGAAAAACTACAAGAACTCAATGGCCAAAATCTTTCTAAAAAACACAACAGATAAAAAGTTTTAAACCTTCCATTTTATATTGCATCCTATACTAGGTTTTTGTTTCCTACTGTTCTCCTTTCCCAAAATTAAACAATCCATGGCATAACGCAAATCTTCACCGCTAACCGGAATACCATTTTCCGGGCGAGAGTCATCTAATTGGCCGCGATAAATCAGAGCTAAGTTTTCATCAAACAAATAAATATCAGGTGTACACGCAGCATTATAAGCTTTGGCCACCTCTTGGGTTTCATCATACAAATACGGAAAAGGATAACCAATTTCCTCAGCGGTGTTTTTCATCTCTTTAGGACTGTCTTGAGGATAATTCTCCACATCATTGGAAGAAATAGCAATGAATGAAATGCCTTTTTCTACATAATCGTGAGCTATTTTTACCAATTCCTCATTTACATGTTTTACAAACGGACAATGATTGCAAATAAAAAACATTACTGTTCCTTTTATACCTCGAAGCGTACCTAATGAAAGTTCATTACCGGTTATAGTATCCAACAATTTAAAGTCAGAGGCTTTGGTTCCCAATGCCAACATATTAGATGGTGTTCGTGCCATTTTTATTAATTTTTATATTTAATTATGAATTTATTATTTGTAGTTTTATCCATTGATAATTTACAACAAATTTATGCTAAAAACAATTTCTTTTGAAGACTTTAACAAAGTAGATATTCGCATTGGAACTATCGTGTCTGCCGCAAATTTTACAAAAGCAAAAAAACCGGCTTACCAGCTTATCATAGACTTTGGAACACTTGGGATAAAAAAGTCCAGTGCTCAGATTACGAAATTGTACAGTACTGATGACTTATTACACAAACAGGTTTTGGCTGTGGTAAATTTTTTACCAAAACAGATAGCCAATTTTATGAGCGAATGTCTGATATTGGGTGTAATAAATAAAAGCGGAAAAGTAGTATTGTTAGAAAGCAATAAAAAAATTAAAAACGGCTCTCAAGTCAACTAATTATGAATTACTCTATTAGCACAACGCAACTTACAGCACTGGCTAAAACGTTAAAAGGCAGTTTGCATTTCGACTCACTATACAAAAGCATTTATGCTACTGATGCCTCGGTATATCGAAAAATTCCACTGGCTGTGGCTTTCCCTAAAGACACAGATGACCTAAAAAAGCTAATACATTTTGCATCAGAAAATAAGATTACGCTCATTCTGCGTTCTGCCGGGACTTCTTTAGCCGGCCAATGCGTTGGAGACGGTATTGTAGTAGATGTCTCCAGACATTTTACTAAAATTATCCACTTAGACACAAAAAACAAAACCGTAACGGTGCAACCGGGGATAATAAGAGATGAACTCAATCATTATTTAAAACCATACGGCTTATTTTTCGGGCCCAATACATCTACCAGCAACCGCTGTATGATTAGTGGAATGGTAGGGAACAATTCTTCGGGAACCACTTCTATTAAATATGGTGTTACCAGAGATAAAGTTATTGCTATTGATACCATTTTGTCGGATGGCTCCGAAGTAACATTTTCGGGGCTTTCGCCGGATAATTTTCGGAAAAAATGTAACGGCAATCAATTAGAAAATAAGATATATCGCACCTTTGCAAACGTTCTGTCCAAAAAAGAGGTGGTTAAAGAAATCACCGATAATTTCCCAAAACCCTCTATCCACAGAAGAAATACCGGCTATGCAGTAGATGCTTTGCTGGAAACATCTGCCTTTGGAAAAAGTGGCCAGCTTTTTAATATGGCAAAATTGCTCTGTGGCAGTGAAGGTACCTTGGCCATTACCACTGCCATTACTTTGCAGTTAGACGACTTGCCACCACCGGAGAAAATTGTTGTAGCAGTTCATTTTAATAGTATTCAAGAAAGTTTAGAAGCTACCGTTATCGCCATGAAACACAATTTATACACCTGTGAACTCATGGACAAAACTATTTTAGATTGTACTAAAAGTAACAGAGAACAATTAAAAAACAGGTTTTTTATAGAAGGCGACCCAAAAGCAGTATTACTTTTAGAATTAAAATCCGACAGTTTAGAAGAAACACACAAATTGTCCGATAATTTAATTGCCGATTTAAAAAACCACAACATGGGCTATGCCTATCCAAAATTAATCAACGAGGAATCTGATAAAGCGATTAAACTTAGAAAAGCCGGACTAGGCTTATTGGGCAATATTGTGGGCGACCCAAAAGCAGTAGCCTGTATAGAAGATACTGCTGTGGATTTAAATGACCTACCGGCATATATAGCAGATTTTACTGCCATGATGAAAAATTTTGGCCAGGATGCTGTGTATTACGCCCATGCCGGAGCCGGCGAACTACATTTACGGCCTATCCTAAATTTGAAAAAATCTGCGGATGTAAAATTGTTTAAAGACATTACTACACAAACTGCAGCACTGGTAAAAAAATACAAGGGTTCGTTTAGTGGAGAACACGGAGATGGTATAGTACGAGGAGCCTACGTAAAATTTATGGTAGGTGAGAAAAATTATGAATTGTTTAAAAAAATCAAATACACTTTTGACCCCCAAAATATCTTTAACAAGGGCAAAATTGTTGATGCCTATGAAATGGACAAAGACCTGCGGTATGTTCCGGATAATCCACTTCCGCAAATAGATACTTTAATGGATTTTTCTGATTCGCAAGGCTTTTTGCGTGCTGTAGAAAAATGTAACGGGTCCGGCGATTGCAGAAAACTTTCCAATGCCGGAGGCACCATGTGCCCCAGTTACAGAGCTACCTTAGATGAAAAAGACACAACCAGAGCCAGAGCTAATGCCCTTCGAGAATTTTTAACCAATTCTGACAAAATCAATAAATTTGACCATAAAGAATTAAAAAAAGTTTTTGACCTCTGTCTCAGTTGCAAGGCCTGTGCGAGTGAATGTCCCAGTAATGTGGATATAGCCAGTTTTAAAGCTGAATTTTTACACCAATATCAAAAAATTCACAAACCCTCCTTTAGAACCAGACTCTTTGCCAATAACGCCAAATACAACCAACTGGGCAGCTTATTTCCCGGACTTACCAATTGGGTCTTAAATAAAAATTTTATCAAGAGCACCATAGGTATTGCAAAAGAGCGAAGTATGCCGGCTTTACAACATCAAACACTTAAAAAATGGCTAAAAAAACATCCGGAATTATTAAACCCAAAAACTGCTACAATAGGTGAGGTATATTTATTCTGTGATGAATTTACCAACTATTACGATGTATCAATAGGCAGAGATGCCGTTTATGTTTTAACAAAATTGGGTTATAAAATAAACATTGTTCCACACGAAGAAAGTGGCAGAAGCCAGTTGTCTAAAGGTTTTTTGGATGCGGCAAAAAAGTTGGCCGATAAAAATATAGAAATCTTTAAAGGCCTCGTTTCGGGCAAAACACCACTTATTGGGTTGGAGCCCTCGGCCATTTTGTCTTTTAGGGATGAATACTTAAGATTGGCCAATGACAAAACAGCGGCAGCTAAAGTGGCTAAAAACACTTTTACCATTGAGGAATTTTTGGCTGCTGAAATTAAGAAAGGTAAGATTACTCCGGAACAATTTACTACGGAGCACAATACTATAAAAATACACGGGCATTGCCATCAAAAATCACTATCCAACACAGCAGATACTTTTGCCATTCTAAATTTACCAATAAACCATAAGGTAAGTATTATCAACTCCGGCTGTTGCGGAATGGCAGGATCTTTTGGTTTTGAAAAAGAGCATTATAAAGTAAGTATGAAAGTAGGTGAACAATCGTTGTTTTCCAAGATTAGAAATTATGATAAAGATACCATTATTGTGGCTTCAGGTACCAGTTGCAGGCATCAGATTTTTGATGGTACCGGATGGGAAGCGGTGCATGTAACTCACGTCTTAAAGAATGTGTTATTGTAATTCGATTTTATCACCGGAATTTTCCAAATACCCTTCCGCCTCAGGCCCCAAATTAAACAATACATCTAATACACTTAAATTGGGCAAAAAACCATGCCTGTAAGAGAAAACCTGAGGGTAAGGACTAAGACCAAAATCTCTTTTTGTTTTTGCATCAGCCAAAAAACGAAAATCATCCTTATTTGGATATACTTTTTCATAGGAGATAGTTTTGGAAACTTTTCTATTCCATTCCATAATCTCGCTTATTAATTCAAAAGTTTTAATATTTAAATCAAGTAAAAAAGTATGTTTTTGTTCAAAAAAACCAATGATTTCGTCTTCATAAAATTCATAATACGGAGAAGAACGATAAGCCGCATCTAATGACTTTTTGTGAAGGGCTTGCCAATTGAAAGTATAATCTATTTTTACATCGGCGGTTTTTTGTCTGCCACTCATATGCTTTATGGGTACATTAAGCAGTTGTAAACCATTAGGGCTATAAATATAACACCGGGTACGATAAGTTTGCTTTTGATAATTGTCACAGATTTCAAACGTAATATCCTTTGCTTTTGCTATAGCTGCGTATTGGATAATTGGTGAAAAATAGGTTGGATAAAAAAGCATTTGCGTATTTGTTGACTGTTAGTTTTTTAGGTTTTAATGCCGTAACGGCAGAAACAAAAGCTTAACAAACAGTAGAAAATTTATATTATAACTTTAACCATAAAACCACAAAGATACTTGCTACTTTTTTCTCCTTTTTCTAAAAAATGAAAATATAAACCAAGCCGCAAGTGCTATTAAAAAATATTTAAAATAAGAAATGGGCTTACCTTCTCCACCTACTGTTGTAAACAATCTATCCCAACGAATTTTTTCCATAAAACTGGTACCGTTAGTTTCCCAGCTAAACCAGATAAATACTGGCTTACCTACTACATGGTTAAAAGGAACATAGCCCCATTTTCTGGCATCTAAGGAATTCTGGCGATTGTCTCCCATCATCCAGTAATAATCTTGCTTAAAAGTATATGAATCAGCTAATTTTCCATTAATTAAAATATCATCACCTACTACTATTAAGTTATTGTTTTCGTATTCTCTGATAATGCGTTCGTAAAATGGCAAACTTTCCCTGTCTAACGGCACGGTAGCTCCTTTTTTAGGAATATAAATAGGCCCAAAATTGTCTATATTCCACCTCAGGCCGGATTTATGTGGAAACACATCTCCCGGAGTTCCTTTGGGACGCAACAACTTGGTAACTTCTACCACCACAGGATTTTTTGAAATTCTATCCGCTTCAGCATCAGTAAGGGTAAGCATATATCCACCTTGGTTGGTCAACGCAAAATTACCATTCCTGTCCCTTAAACCCTCTCTGGCTCCGTATCTTTTTTCTAATGCAGACTGGCTAATTGTTTTGCCTTGGGTATTTACAAAAAAATTGTACTGTATTTTAGCCCTATCGGTATAAGTAGTCCGCTCACCGTTTATATAGATATAACCATCCTTTATTTGCAACGAGTCGCCGGCTATACCAACAGCTCTTTTTACCAGATTAGTCTTTTTATCCACCGGTTTGTAATAGGTTCTGTCCGGATAAAAATCGTTCATATCCAGTAAGGTATCTGCCGGTTGGTTAAACACCACAATGTCATTTCGCTTTATTTTTTCAAATGCAGGTATTCGCAGATAAGGCAATTGAAACCAATTTTTCCATGATGTTTCTTTCTCTTCTACCCTGTCATCAAAAAGATAGGATTTGTTTTTAACAACGGGAATAGTATCATGCACCATGGGAAATGCAACGGTAGTCATAGGTACTCGTGCTCCGTAATGAAACTTACTTACAAAAAGAAAATCGCCCACTAACAAGGTCTTTTCCAAAGAAGAAGACGGAATTACATAAGGCTGCATAATATAAGTATGAACTAAGGTGGCAGCAATAACAGCAAAAACAATGGAACTTACCCATTCCCCCAATCCGGAACGAGGTTTTAAGCTTCGTTCTAAATTATATGATACATCCAAAAAATAGTTGACATAAAAAATGTACAATCCCAAAGTGATAATCACCAAAAACGATTCCAATCGGGAAACCCTGCCAAAACTCCTTATGGTTTCTATCCACACCACCGGAAACATCAATAAATTAACAATAGGAATAAACAAGAGTATTACCCACCACCAGGGTCGTTTTATGATTTTCATTAAAACTACCGCATTATATATGGGGATAATGGCTTCCCATGCTTTGCGTTCTGCTTTAATATAGAGCTTCCAAGTACCCACAAAATGAACAACTTGGATAATCAGAAAAAATATAAACCACTGTGTAAATGTCATCTTTTTTATTGTTAGGCCAGCCCCTGAAACCGGCCGTTAATCATTATTAAATTAATTGCTACAATCCCATGACGTCTTTCATACTAAAAACACCTTTTTTCCCATTTAACCATTCCGCGGCAATGATTGCACCCAAAGCAAAACCATGCCTGTTTTTTGCGGTATGGATTATTTCTATCTTGTCCACATCAGATTGATAGGTAATTTTATGTGTTCCGGGCACCTCATTTTTTCTTATCGACAGGATTGGTATCGTTTTAGGGTCATTTGTTACATTCAAATCCCATTTTTGATAGTCCATCACTTTTATAATATCTTCTGCCAAAGTAATAGCCGTACCACTGGGTGCGTCTAATTTTTGGGAGTGGTGCGTTTCTTCCATGGATAATTTGTAATCGTCAAATTTACGCATCATCTCTGCCAATATTTTGTTTAACTCAAAAAATATATTTACCCCCAAACTAAAATTAGAGGCATAAATAAAAGCTCCGTTTTGTTCTTTACAATAGCTCACCACTTCATTGTACTTACTAAGCCAACCGGTAGTACCACTCACTACGGCAACGTTATTTTTTATTGCTGTGGTTATATTGTCATAAGCTACATCCGGAATACTAAAATCTATGGCAACATCAGCATCAGTTATATCCCCTTTTGAGAAATCTTTATCAACTATTGCAACTATTTTATGATGGCGGTTTACAGCAATTTTCTCAATAGTTTTTCCCATTTTTCCATAACCAAACAAAGCAATATTCATAGGCACACTGTTTTGCATTAAAAATTAAAACTGATTACCGCCCCAAGGCCGGTTTTATTTGCTACCGGTGTTGTAAAAACGGCAGGATTAAAACTTATTCTGGTATTTAGTGCTTTATCTGGCAAGTGGGCATCTACATTGGCTTCAATTATATTTAAAATATATAAGCCTATAGTTACAAACAAGGCTATATCCCTGTTTTTTCTATAAAAATCCTGAGCACGCTCCAATCCATCCCGTGTGAGCATTGGATTTTCTCCGGTACCATCAAACTCATGCGGCCTGCCGGTTATTTCTAACTTATATGCCGTACGGTAACGGTCAAATTTATTAGTATTATTCACATAAAAATAAACACCGGTACCCATCGCAGCCCAGACTATAGGAGCTTTCCAGATTTTTTTGTTATAAATTTGACCCATTCCCGGAAACACTGCCGAATAAAAAGCTGCCTTAGAAGGAGCAAGAATATTTATTTCATCTTCGGCAACATAAGTGACTCCTTTTTTAGTAACTTTTAGACTGTCTTGCTCGGACTGAGCAAATACAAGTTTACTGATAAAAAACAGGCCAAAAAAAAGTAAAACTCGGTAATACATCTATTTTAGCAAATTGTTTATTCTACTAAAGTCTTCGTTTGAGTTAAAAGGTATAACTATCTGTCCTTTACCTTTTTTAGAAATTTTAATACTAACCTTACTACCCAGTTTTTCCGTAAGTTTAATTTCGGCTTTTTTAACTGCTTCGGGTTTTTTCGAAGTTGTGGATGGCGTTACTCTGGCCGATTTTCCGTTCCGAAGTTCTTTTACCAATTGTTCGGTCTGTCTTACAGATAAATTGTTCTTTACAATTTTTTCATAGATAGCCAATTGGTCGTTGAATTGTTCTACTCCAATTAACGCCCTACCATGGCCCATGGTTAAAAAACCATCTCGCATACCAGTTTGAATAACGGGGTCTAACTTTAGCAACCTGAGGTAATTTGTAACCGTAGAACGATCCTTGCCTACCCTTTTGCTAAGTTCCTCTTGTGTAAGCTCTATTTCATCAATTAATCGCTGATATGACAAAGCGACTTCTATAGGATCCAAGTCTTTTCGCTGAATGTTCTCCACCAAAGCCATTTCCAGCATTTCTTGGTCATTGGCTATTCTGATGTAAGCCGGAATAGTTTCTAACCCCACCAATTTAGATGCCCTAAATCTTCGTTCTCCGGAAACCAACTGAAAAGTATTATCAGGCAATTTCCTTACCGTAATAGGCTGAATAACACCTAATTGCTTAATAGAAGCTGCCAACTCTTCCAAATCCCCCCGATGAAATTGTGTTCTGGGCTGATAAGGATTAACCACTATTTTTTCTACGGATAGCTCTACTATATTGCCCACTACTTTATCGGCATTTCTATCACTTACCGAAGTAATTTCATCTACCTGATCTCGCAATAATGCTGATAATCCTCTTCCCAACGCTTGTTTTTTTACCGCTTTAGCCATTTTTCTTGTGCTTTTTTAAAATTTCTTCTGCTAAATTTATATAATTTACCGCTCCTCTACTGGTAGCATCATAGGCAATAATACTCTCGCCATAGCTGGGTGCTTCGCCCAAGGTTATATTTCGTTGGATAATGGTTTTAAACACCATATTCTGAAAGTGTTTTTTTACTTCTGCCACCACTTGATTAGACAAACGAAGCCTACTGTCATACATGGTTAATAACAGGCCTTCTATGGCCAAAGTGGGGTTGTGTACCTTTTGAATACTTGTTATGGTATTAAGCAGTTTTCCCAAACCTTCTAAAGCATAGTATTCACATTGAATAGGTATAATAACTGTATCCGCTGCCGTTAAGGCATTTACGGTTATCAAACCCAAAGACGGTGCACAGTCTATAACAATGTAATCATAGTCATTTTTTAAGGGTTCCAACGCCGTTTTTAACATATATTCCCTTCTGTCCACATCCACCAATTCCAGTTCTATCGCTACCAAGTCTATATGTGATGGAATAATATCCACATTGGGCGAATTGGTTTTTAAAATCACATCTTTTGCCTCTGTACTGTGATCCAATACCTGATAGGTACCTTTTTCCACATTATCTACCTCTATCCCCAATCCGGAAGTCGCATTAGCCTGTGGATCTGCATCTACCAGCAATATTCTTTTTTCCAAAACACCCAGTGCAGCAGCAAGGTTTACGGTAGTGGTAGTCTTCCCTACACCGCCTTTTTGATTGGCAATGGCAATAGTTTTACCCATTAATTTCTAGTTCTTTTTAAGGATGTAAAAATACAATTATTTATCTGTTTCAAAAATGAAGTTGTAAACAAACCATGAACAATAAAAACCCTGAAACAATTGTGTAATTAGTATTTTTTCTAAAATTAAAATATTATCTTCAAAATTTTGATTATTAACAACATATACAATGTTAACTCATCAACTAAAGCAATATTTTCTAACCGTTTTTAAAATATTTTCAACAAATTTCAGCTAAAAAGAAAGTGTCAAAAAGTTTGAGACACCTTTTTTGTAGTGGTATAATAATAAAAGATTTCCTGAAACCGGCCACCCTTATGACAGAGGATGAAATTCTATGATAATTGTGTTAAGACCCTTCGAAATTGGTATCCAACTTTATATAGTCTAAAAACTCCCGTTTTACATTGTCTTTTTTAAACGCACCGCCAAACTCTGATGTTACGGTACTACTGGAAACGTCTCGTATTCCTCTAGAATTTACACAGAGGTGTTTGGCATCTATAACACAAGCCACATCATCAGTACCAAGGGATTGCTGAAGCGACTGTACAATTTGCATTGTAAGGCGTTCTTGTACCTGCGGCCGCTTAGCGTAATAATCTACTATCCTATTCATTTTTGACAACCCAATGACCTTACCGTTAGAAATATAGGCCACATGGGCCTTACCAACAATGGGTAGCAAGTGGTGTTCACAAGTAGAATATACGGTAATGTTTTTTTCTACCAACATCTCACCGTATTTATAATTGTTTTTAAAAGTAGAGGGTTTGGGTTTTCTTTTTGGGTTTAATCCGCCAAACAACTCATTGACAAACATTTTGGCCACCCTCTTAGGCGTACCTTTAAGGCTATCGTCATTTAAGTCCATGCCCAAAACATGTAAAATGTGAGCCATATCTTCTTCTATAGCTGCAATTTTTTCTTCGTCTGATAACTTATGAGCATCGGTACGTATGGGTGTTTCCGCCGATGTAATGACGTGATTATCCCCTATCTCTTCTATAGATGCAGACATATTCTGCTTATCGTTTTTTCCTTCAAACATAATTCATTTTATTTTTTGCAAATTTACGAATTTTGTAATGTTTTTAGCAATTTGTCAAAACCAATCGTGTTCTGTCCACCGGTTTTCATGTTTTTTAAAGTGAAATTTTCGTTTAATATTTCGTCAGTACCGGCCAAAACCACAAATTGTATATTCCTTTTATGCGCATATTGCATTTGCTTTTTTAATTTGGCACTATCCGGATACAATTCTGCTTTAATATTATGTTCTCTTAATTTTTTAATGGTTTTCATTCCGTAAAGGGCTTCTTTTTCACCAAAATTTACAAATAAAACCGGGGGCTTGGGCAATTCGGCTTGTTTGAAAAGCCCTAATTTATCCATCACCATGTAAATTCTGTCCAAACCAAAGGATATACCTATACCACTAAGATTTTTTAACCCAAAAATACCCGTGAGATCATCGTATCTACCCCCACCACCAATAGAACCAATATCCATACTACCGGTTTGCACTTCAAATATAGCTCCGGTGTAATAATTCAAACCTCTGGCCAAGGTAATGTCTATGGCCAATTTAGCCTGTTTTAATCCTAATTCCTTACATTTTTCTATTACAAATTGCAATTCTTCAATTCCTTCTAATCCTTCTGAAGAAGATTGCAAGATTACATTTAATTGGCTCAATACTTCCTCGTTATCTCCTTTTAAATCAAATAACGGACTCAATCGCTCCAGAGCGTTTTCGGAAATACCTTTGGCTCGCATCTCTTCCTCAACTTTTTCTTTGCCTATCTTATCTAGTTTATCCAAAGCTACCGTAAAGTCTATCAACTTATCCGCCGCCCCAATAACCTCTGCAACTCCCGATAGAATTTTTCTATTATTTAACTTTATGGTTACCTGAGGAATTCCCAATTGAGAAAAAACTTCATCGTAGAGTTGAATACACATTACCTCTTGCCATAGAGAAGTGCTGCCTACCACATCCGCATCGCATTGGTAAAACTCCCTAAACCTACCTTTTTGTGGCCGGTCTGCTCGCCATACAGGTTGCATTTGGTAACGTTTAAAGGGAAATGTCAACTCATTTTGATGTTGCACAACAAATCGAGCAAAAGGTACAGTAAGGTCATATCTAAGAGCCTTTGCCGTAATTTTAGCGGTAAGGGCATCTATCTCCTTACTTTGCAGCACTTTATCATCTACATTTTTTAAGTAATCCCCGTTGTTTAGGATTTTAAAAATCAACCGGTCGCCTTCTTCACCGTATTTTCCCAACAGGGTAGCAGATTTTTCAAAACTAGGCGTTTCAATCGGTAAAAATCCGTATAGCTCAAAACACTGCCGTATAGTGGTAAAAATATAATTCCGCTTGGCTACTTCCTCCGGTAAAAAATCGCGGGTGCCTTTAGGTATAGATGGTTTCATTTAATTTTCTTGTTTTTAGTGACCGTAAGCAACATCCATAAAATCATTTTCCTGTAATACAGAAATTGATGTCATCTTTGCTTAGGACATTTTACCATTTTATAAATTTATGTGGTTTTATAATGAATAGGTAGTACCTTCTTTACTGTCTTTTAACTGAATACCGGCCGATGCCAATTCGTCTCTTATTTTATCCGATAATTCCCAATTTCTATTAGTTCTGGCTTCATTCCGCATGGCTATCAACAATTTTATCACTGCATCCAGTTGTTCAGTATTAGTTTGCTCCTCTACATCTTCCAGGCCCAAAACTTCAAAGATAAAATCATGCATCGCTTGTTTGAAATGTGTTAAGTCTTTTGCCGAAAGTTGAGCTTTACCCTGAACTAACTGATTGATGTATTTGGCTCCTTCAAAGAGTTGGGCAATTAGTACCGGACTGTTAAAATCGTCATTCATAGCATCGTAGCAGCTTTGCACCCAACTATCTATGTCAATTGAACTGGTTTTGGAAGCCTTAAGAGATTTTAAATCTCTAAAAGCATTCATCAAACGATAATAGCCTTTTTCCGAGGCCAGTAAAGCTTCATTAGAAAAATCTAAAACCGACCTGTAATGGGCTTGCAACATAAAAAATCTGGCTACCGTAGCCGGAAACGGCTTGCTTAAAATATTGTTTTTACCAGTGATAATCTCTTCGGGAAGAATGTAATTACCGGTAGATTTTGCCATTTTTTTTCCGTTGAGAATAAGCATATTGCCGTGCATCCAATATCTTACAGGATTAACACCATAGCTGGCCTTTGCTTGTGCAATTTCACATTCGTGATGGGGAAACTTAAGATCCATACCGCCGCCATGAATATCAAATTGTTCTCCTAAATATTTGGTACTCATTACCGTACATTCTAAATGCCAACCCGGAAAACCATCACTCCAAGGCGAAGGCCATCGCATTATGTGTTCCGGTTGGGCTTTTTTCCACAAGGCAAAATCCTGTGGATTCTTTTTTTCGGATTGCCCTTCCAAGGCACGGGTATTGTGAAAAGCTTCTTCAATATTTCTACCACTTAAAACTCCATAATGCTCTGATTGGTTATATTTTAAAACATCAAAATACACCGAACCATTTTTTACATATGCCAAGCCCTTGTCTATTATAGATTTTATAATTTCTATCTGCTCAATAATATGGCCGGTAGCCGTGGGCTCTATATTGGGCGGCAAAAGATTAAATTTCCTGAGCACATTATGAAAATCAACAGTATATTGCTGCACTACCTCCATGGGTTCTATGGATTCTAAACGGGCTTTTTTGGCAATACGATCTTCTCCTTCATCCGCATCGTCTTCCAAATGGCCGGCATCGGTAATATTTCTAACGTAACGCACTTTGTAACCAAGGTGTTTAAAATAACGGTAAATCAAATCAAAAGACATAAAAGTCCGTACATTGCCCAAGTGGACATTGCTATAAACAGTAGGGCCACAAACGTACATTCCAATATACCCAGGGTGTAAGGTTTCAAAATCCTCCTTTTTATTGCTTAGTGAGTTGTAGATTTTTATATGTTGTTGCTTATAACATTCCATAAAAATTACCAAATTGTTAAAAATAAGGCTCAAAGGTACTAACAAAATATAAAAGTAAAACCGGAATGGGCTAAAAATGTTAAAATTATTGGGTTAAACTAAGAATTCATCTTTTTAACTGAAAATGGAATAAAACCTGTTTAGATAAGGCATTTTTTAAGAGTCATAACATTGTTACAAGTAGAAAAATAACGAAATATGGACAAATTTGAGCCATTTTTCAGGAAATAAAAAAATGAAGACGGGTTTTGAATAACTATATTGGCCACTGGCACAACTCCTTATCAACAAAAACTGTTCATAATTTACATTTATTAACATTTAAAATTGTTGATTATATTTCTTCTTGTTAATAATTTTTGATTTCCGTTTTTTAGAACCCTCATACATTTCATATTTTACAAGTCGGCATTCTAATTTTCCGTTGAACAACTTTATTTTTTTAGAAGTTCGCAGGCCTACATTTTTTAGCCCGTTGTTAAAATCTGAAGTGATAAGCCAAGCTTCAGTGTTAGGATAAGATTGTTTTAAGGTATTACCTATTTCTTTATAAAAAACAGGTACATCTATTTCAAGCCTATTGCCGTAAGGTGGATTAAACAGTAAAGTACAGGGTTCTTTAAATGGTTTTTCACTATTAAAAAAATTTAACTTTTCTACTTTTATAAAATCTTGCAAACCGGCATTTTTTATATTATCGAGAGCTTTTCGCACCGCCGAAGGTGCTTTGTCATAGCCGATAATCTGATAATGAATTTCACGAATTTTATTCAGTTGAGCCTGTCTGATGAGTTGAAACAAATCTTCGTCAAAATCTAGCCATTTTTCAAAGGCAAATTCTCTTCTGTTAATATTCGCAGGAATATTTGCAGCTATCATTGCAGCTTCTATAAGTATGGTTCCACTTCCACACATGGGGTCAATAAAATGTCCGTGTCCTGAATATCCGGTTAACAATACCAAACCGGCTGCCAACACCTCATTTACGGGGGCAATATTGGTAGCACTTCTGTAGCCCCTTTTATGCAGTGAACTCCCGGAACTGTTTAATGAAATGGTACAGGTATTGTTTTGAATATGAACATCTAACTGTAAATGGGCACTATTTAAATCTACATTAGGCCGTTTACCGTATTTATTTTTAAAATAGTCAACAATGGCATCTTTAGATTTTAAAGCAATATAGTGGGAATTGGTAAAATTCTCTCCCGAAACCGTTGCCGAAACTGAAATGGTTTGATTCACATTTATATAATCATCCCATTTTAGCAACAGTAGTTGGTTGTATAAGTCATCTTCTGTAAAAACCTTAAATTGCCTGATAGGAACCAGTACTTTTACAGCTGTACGCAGAGATAAATTGGCCTTATACATAAAACCTTTGTCACCGTAAAAAGAAACATTTCTTATGCCTTTTTTGGCCTTTGCTGCACCCAACTTTTTCAATTCCTCCAATAATACATCTTCTAAACCAAATAAGGTCTTGGCTACCATTTTAAATTGCCGTTCCATAAATTTTAATTTCAGGTCTTAAATTTTTAATTGTTCAGTTTTTTTATTTCCCAATCCATATCTTTGCAAGTATATACAGAAATAATAAAACCACCTTAGCATTCTTAAAATTTATACTTAACGAATGAATATTTTTATACTAATTCTCTCAGTAGTCATAGGTGTATTGATTATAAAATTGCTGCGTCCTAAGTTTAATGACATTCAACTATTACTTTCATTTAGCGGTGCTTATCTATTATCAATTACCATTTTACATCTTCTCCCCGATGTTTTTAATGATACTGATAATTTAATTGGGCTATATATCTTAGCTGGTGTAATTTTGCAAACTGTTTTAGAATTTTTTTCTAAGGGGGTAGAACACGGCCATGTGCATTTAAAAGAAAAAGCAACAATACCGGCTACCCTATTACTAAGCCTTTATATCCATGCTTTTACAGAAGGTATTCCGCTCTATCATCAGCACAGTCATTCTTTATTATGGGCTATTGCCATACATAAAATTCCGGTAGCGGCTGTTTTTTATGTTTTTTTAATTCGTGCCAACATCTCTAATTTTTTAATTATTCTTTTTATAAGTTTATTTGCTATAATGAGCCCATTGGGTTATCTAACCAGTGATTACATTACCTTTTTTAATACATATAACAAAGAAATTACCGCAATAGTAGTGGGTATTTTCTTACATGTAGCTACGGCTATTTTATTTGAAAGTTCGCAAGACCACAAGTTTCATCTAAAAAAGTTTTTGGCTATAATCATTGGTTTTTTGATTGCATTAATAGGAATATTGTAATGAACTTGTTTAAACTTTTTAGATTTGCTAAAAAATTGCTTTGTAATCCAAAAACATGTTTTGATTATAATTTGTAATTTTGCATTTTTATTTACGATAGCAAAAAATGTCTGAAGCATCTGTCATCATACCGAGAAAGAAACCCAAATGGCTACGTGTAAAATTGCCCGTAGGCAAAAAATATACTGAACTAAGAGGCCTTGTTAACAAATATAATCTAAATACCATCTGTACTAGTGGCAGTTGCCCCAATATGGGTGAATGCTGGGGTGAAGGTACGGCAACCTTTATGATTTTGGGTAATATCTGTACCCGTTCCTGCGGTTTCTGTGGAGTTAAAACCGGCCGTCCCGATACCGTGGACTGGTCAGAACCGGAAAAAGTAGCCCGTTCTATAAAACTTATGCAAATAAAACATGCCGTAATTACCTCAGTGGATAGAGACGATTTAAAAGACGGCGGATCCATAATATGGGCTGAAACCGTAAACGCCATCCGAAGGGCTAATCCCAACACCACTTTAGAAACACTTATTCCTGATTTTCAGTTTGTTACTAAAAATATTGACCGAATAGTAACAGCCGCTCCCGAAGTAGTTTCCCATAATGTAGAAACGGTACGAAGGCTTACCCGGGAAGTACGGATACAAGCCAAATACGACCGTAGCCTGGCCGTACTCAAATATCTAAAAGAACAAGGTGTAAACCGAACAAAATCCGGAATTATGCTCGGCTTGGGTGAAAAAGAAGATGAAGTAATACAAACTTTAACAGATTTAAAAGAACACTTAGTTGACATAGTAACCATAGGCCAATATTTACGACCAAGTAAAAATCACCTTCCGGTCAAAGATTTTATATCTCCTGAGCAGTTTAAAAAATATGAACAAATTGGTTTGGATTTGGGCTTTAGACATGTGGAAAGTGGAGCCTTAGTACGATCCTCCTACAAAGCTCATAAACATATAGAATAATACCAAATCTAAAGTATTATATACGTTCTGTGAAAACAAGATTAATCGAACTCAGGTTATTAAATAAGCGATAGATTTGAAAAAGGAGAAGTTATATTTTGTTCCGGACACAAAAGACAAGGCTTAAGAATCGCCGTTTAACACAACCATAATAGAACATTAAACATTTATAACACAGCTTATACAATTTTGGCATAACTTTTGCCGTTATAAGAGTGAAGCAAAATTAATAGTTTGTTTTCATTGTATAAATTATTTGAGTTAATTAATGAGAAAACCGCCCAAAATGGGCGGTTTTTTTGTTTGAACTTTAGATATACATATTCTCATCTTTATCATCATCGCTCTTTATACTCCTCTTTTTTGGAGTTTTTTCCTCTTCCCTATCTTCCTTTTTCGGTTTTTCCTTTTTTAATAAGGCTTTAAAAGCGTTAGGTAAATATTTAATTATATCAGAAGCCACAAAGGTTTCTACTGACTCATCCCTCATGGCAATGTCTGCCGCACTGCTATGCAAGTAAACGCCCAGTAGTGCTGCGGAAAACGGATGATAATGCTGTGCCATAAGTCCGGATATGATACCCGAAAGTACGTCACCGGAACCACCGGTGGCCAAAGCAGGATTGGCTATTCCGTTAAAATAGATACCTTGGTCATAAGCTACTGCGGTATAAGCTCCTTTTAAAACTACTATCAACTTGTATTTGGCAGAGAATTTGAGTAATTTTTTTAATTTGTCATAATCATTTTTCCATTTACCTACCAAACGTTCAAACTCTTTGGGATGTGGCGTAAGCACTGTGTTTTCGGTTAATTTATTGAGCAACGCTTTATTTTTAGCTAATATATTCAACCCGTCAGCATCTATAAGTAATGGTTTTTTATTGGTTTTTATAAAGGTTACAAATCCTTTTTGCATTAGATTATCCTGCCCCAAACCCATGCCCAATGCAATAATTGAGGCATCCGAAGTATATTTAAAATCGGTAATTACGTCTGCTCCATTGGTTTCGGCCATGGCTTCAGGAACGGTGGTTTGTAAAATATTATATCCGCAATCAGGGATTAACGCAGATACCAAACCACTACCAACTTTTACAGCGGCTTTTACAGATAATGTCATAGCTCCTATTTTACCTTTACTGCCGCCAATTAACAAAGTATGCCCAAAGTTGCCTTTGTGTGCAAATTTATTTCTGGGTTGATAAATAGATTTTACATCCTCTCTCTCCATTAAATAATAGTCTGTCTTTGCTTTCTCAATATAATTTTGGTCCAGCCCGATATCCAATACCGTCCAGTCTTGTATAAACTCCTTATTGTCCGGTAATAAAAAAGCCAGTTTTGGAGTTTGAAAAGTTAACGTGTGATAGGCTTTTACAACGCTTTCCTTATCTGTAACCGGCTTATCAGCATATAATCCGGAAGGGAAATCTACGGAAAGCACAAAGGCATTGGTATTATTGATAAACTGAATAGCCACTTTTAACAGGTCCTGTGGCGGCCGCGATAACCCCAAACCAAAAATTGCATCTATAACCATATCATTTTCAGATACTTCTGGAAATCCAGAAGTGCAGGTTATCATTTCCGGCCAAACCCCAATTTCTTTTAATCGTTCGTAGTTTTTTATAAATAAATCGGTTCTGTTATTGCCGCAATTGAGCACATATATTTTTACATGATAGCCATGTTGATGTAAATGTCTGGCTATTACCAGTCCGTCCCCTCCGTTATTACCGGTACCGCAAAAAATCCGGACAACAACCGGATTGCCCTGTAATCGTGAGTGAATCCAATTAAAACAGAGTACACCTACATGTTCCATTAAATCGATATACTCAATGTCATTGTTTTTTATGGTAGCCGCATCTGCCTCGTATAATTGCTTTGCCGATAGTATTTTGGGCATAATAATGAAGTTACTTATTTATGTATTGAATGAACTTAAAGAGCATCTTAAAAGCTCCTGTATTAAAACGCATAATAACGCTTATAGAAATTTTGGAGGCCTAATCAGAAACCGCCAAAAACGAAAATTATTACCTCTCTTAAGTAGCTGTAAATAGGAAATCCTAACCCGGAGGTTATAGAATTTTTAGATTAAAACGTTCTGTCAGTATCAAAATTTTCTAAATATTCCTTGACTCTTTTTATGAACATGCCGCCAAGGGCACCATTCACCACTCTATGGTCATAAGAATGGGACAAAAACATCTTATGCCTTATGCCTATAAAATCACCTTTTTTCGTTTCTATAACAGCCGGCACTTTTCTTATAGCCCCTAAGGCCAAAATGCCTACCTGAGGTTGATTAATTATAGGGGTTCCCATTACGCTATCAAAACTACCTACGTTAGTAACGGTATAAGTACCGCCTTGTGTGTCATCCGGTTTTAGCTTTCCATTTCTGGCTCTTATGGCCAAATCGTTTACCGCCTTAGTCATGCCAACTAAATTTAACCGGTCTGCATTTTTTATTACCGGTACTATTAAATTGCCATCAGCCAAAGCCGTGGCCATTCCCAGATTAATTGATTTTTTCTTTATTACTTTCTCCCCGTCTAAAGAAATGTTAATAAGTGGATAATCTTTTATCGCCTTGGCTACAGCCTCCATAAAAATAGGTGTATAGGTAATTTTTTCACCTTCTTTTTTTAGGAATTCATCTTTTACTTTTTCACGCCATTGTACTATTTCAGTTACATCCACCTCTATAAAGGACTGTACGTGAGCAGCAGTATGAACAGAATGTACCATGTGCTTGGCAATAAGTTTTCCCATTCTGGACAACTCAATAACCTCATCTTCCCCACTAACCGTAACCGAAGAAGCAACTGGCGAGTGGACACTAATAGTATTTTGTGACTTTACCGTTGTCTCTTCCTTAATAATTTTGCTGCTTTTTTTCTCTTTTACATAATTTAAAATATCATCTTTTGTAACCCGATTGTCTTTACCGGAACCGGGAATTTTTTCCAATTCTTGCAGTGAAATATTTTCTTTTTTGGCAATATTTTTAACCAAAGGAGAATAAAACCGTTCTGCTGTTGAAACATCTAAAGATGCCTCTGGCCATGAAATATTTTTAGCTGCCTGCATGGCCGTTTCCAATGCTTGGGCTTCCTCGGGTTCTTTCTCTTCCAATTCTTGCAACGGCTGCTCTTTCTGAGGTTTTTCTTTATCTACTGCAAAGATAGCAGCAGTTTCCTCTGCCCCACTACCGGAAACCTCTATCACCGCCAGTGTTTCACCCACCTGAACTACATCATCTACAGCAAACCGCTTTTCTACTAACACACCTTCCACCTCACTGGGAACCTCGGAATCTACTTTGTCTGTAGCTATTTCTACAACAGGCTCATCCAGCTCTATGGTATCTCCTACCTCTTTTAACCATGCAGTAATGGTTGCTTCCGCTACACTCTCCCCCATTTTAGGAAGTTTTAGTTCGTACTGTGCCATAATTGTTTGATGTATTAGATGTACAAAGATAAAAAATTACACCCAATCCTTAGAATTTTTAAGTACCCTTAATAATTTTTTTTCTTCACTGCCTCTTGCAGGGCAGTAATCATATACCCATTGTACCTTAGGGGGCAAACTCATTATAATACTTTCTATACGACCATTTGTCTGTAAACCAAAAAGTGTGCCTTTGTCATGAATAAGATTAAACTCCGCATATCTGCCTCTTCTTATTTCCTGCCAATTACGATGCTTATTATTATAAACTATATTCTTTCTTTTTTCCACTATTGGCAAATAGGCACTTAAAAAATTATTTGCTACATCGGTTACAAAACGATACCATTTTTCCATAGACACAGTTTCGGTTTTTTACAATAATCAAAAAACAAACCACCTACACCTCTGGCTTCATTGCGATGTTTGTTGTAAAAATATTCATCGCATTGTTTTTTGAAATTCTTATAAAACGTCTTATCATGCCTATCACAAACAGCCTTACAAACACTGTGAAAGTGCTTCACATCCTCCTCAAACAAATAATAAGGTGTAAGGTCTAGTCCTCCGCCAAACCATGTATCTATAGTTTTTCCAATCTTGTTGTACATTTCAAAATACCGCCAGTTTGCGTGTACTGTAGGTACAAAAGGATTAACCGGATGCAAAACCAAGCTAAGTCCACAAGCAAAAAAATTGGTATTGTTTACGCCAAAATAATCTTGCATACGCGTAGATAACTCTCCATAGACCGCAGAAGTATTTACACCTCCTTTTTCAAAAACGTTACCATTCTCTATAATACCAATTATATTTTAGAATAAGCCAAATATTTTGTATCTTTCCGTTATGGGAAGACAAGCTAATATTACCATTAAAGAGAGTTTAAAAGAACTTAAA
>PDWI01002712.1_pt1 | contig 26188 bp, 24 predicted proteins | sample 1430891 | NCBI WGS metagenome assembly PDWI01 (sample SAMN01162508, study PRJNA174530) | Oral metagenome, whole genome shotgun sequencing project. | biome: Marine environment; feature: Marine mammal; material: Swab sample of the gingival sulcus; isolation source: swab sample of gingival sulcus...
CCCTTATGGAATTAAAGCCAGTATTGATCCTCAACGGCAAAGCTTTTCCATCATTGAAAATGCTTTGGTGTAAAAACGCAACATATAGTTATTAATTAAGCATCACCCTATAGTTCTTAGGCAGATCTGATTTTCTTTACATTCCTATTCATCATTGGTCTGACCAAATACTTATAAGCTATTTTTTGAACTGGTCTGAGTTGCTGTTGATGCTTGGCGTAAAATTCATCAGGAGTATCAAAAACACCTAAGTCCTGACTAATGCCTTTGTCCTGGATATAAGTGTCATTGAAATTCCAATCTATAGGCGGATGTCTCAATTGATTGGTATAAACTCCATAGCCACAGAAAGTCGTTTGGCAATCCTTATTGAGCTTTTGCAGTTTTATTAGATAGGCTTTATCAACAATAACCCCTTCCAGTATATACCATTGGTCGTTTATCAGAACTTCTACCCAGGAATGCACAATGTTTTGGGGTGCAAGTTTATACCATATACCGGTAATGACTCCTTTTTGAAGCGCCTTGTGGACAAAGAATCCGTGAACTCTGTTTGGAATATCCAATGCTCTTAAAAGCGCCATTAATAAAATGCTTTTGGTATTACACTGTCCGTAGCCGTCATCTAAGACCTTGGAAGCAGGTATATCATCACTTATATTATAGCCGAATTTAATCTCGTCACGAACATAATTATAAACAGCCTTTAAGCGTTCAGCCATTTCCAGTGAGCGCCATTGACGATGCTCTATTAACTCTTGAATATCCCCATTAGAGAAATCAAGCAGTTTGGTTTCTTTAAGATAATTTTTCATGGCTTTAGACTTAAAACACCTTACAAATATCGGAAAAAGCAAGCGATAAAACAGCATAAATCCTCTATTTTAAGCCTTTTACGAACTTAAACATCAATTCGAAAACCTTTCACAGCAAAAAATTAGAATGCTAAAAATCAGTCATTAATTCTGAAACAGAAGACATTTGATTTTTCTGTGGAAGTTTAGTCCTCCATAGTACAAAACGCTAAAAATTCATGTATTTTTGTGGCTTGTTTAAAACATGACCACATCGCATTCTGACATATCAGTTAAAGCTATTGCCCGTCTGGCGGTACCGGCGCTTTTTGCAGGTATTGCAGAGCCCCTGCTGTCCATAGTGGACACTGCTTTTGTGGGACACATACCGCAGTTTCCCAAAGAATCACTGGCAGCCGTAGGTTTAGTCGGCGTTTTTTTGTCTATGTTGATTTGGATACTGGGACAAACCCGTAGCGCCATATCCACCATTGTATCGCAATATCTCGGCGCCTCGAAACTCAAGCAAATCGAAATTTTACCGGCACAAACGGTCTATACAGTTGTGGCTTTAGCTGTATTGATTATCATCATTACCTACCCGCTGGCACCGTATATTTTTAAACTCTACAACGCTGATAATCATATTTTGGATTTCAGCATTATCTACTATAGAATAAGGGTATTCGGATTGCCTTTTACCTTATTCACCTTTGCCGTTTTTGGCGTTTTCAGAGGTTTACAGAACACTTTCTACCCTATGATTATCGCCCTTGCCGGTGCATTGCTCAATATAGTCCTGGATTATGTGCTCATCTACGGCATAGAAGGACTGATGCAACCCATGTACCTCAGAGGAGCCGCTTATGCAAGTGTTATCGCTCAAATCTCTATGGCAGTGATGGCTACCATCTACCTCTATAAGAAAACAGACATCAGACTCCGTCTGAAACTTCCCTTTCACCCGGAAATGCGCACTTTGAGCGTGATGGTACTCAATCTTTTTGTAAGAACAATAGCCCTCAATGTAGCCTTGTACTTGGGAAGTTCGTTTGCCACAAAATACGGCAATGACAGTATTGCTGCCTATACCATAGCCATCAACATTTGGTTTTTCTTTGCTTTCTTTATTGACGGATTGTCCAGTGCAGGGAATATCCTGTCCGGTAAACTCTATGGTGCCCGGGCTTATAGTGATTTAAAAGCATTAGCCAATAAATTAATGGTCTGGAGTATTGTTTTGGGGGTGGTATTGGCACTGATATCCGGTATGTTTTATTATGCCATTGGAAGGATTTTCATCAAAGACCAACAAGTTTTACAAACTTTCTACGGTATATTTTGGATTGTACTGGCGATGCAACCACTCAATAGCATTGCCTTTATCTTTGACGGGATCTTTAAAGGATTGGGATATATGAAATACCTGAGGAATGTATTGCTCATCGCTACATTCGTTGGTTTTGTTCCGGTTATTCTGTTCTCTGATGATCAAGGCTGGGGACTTACGGGAATATGGCTGGCTTTTGTCGTTTGGATCTTGTTAAGAGGGGCGTTGCTGGTTGTAAAATTCTATAATCTTCCGTTGGTAAAACAGCAAGCGACAGTTGAAGGTCTTTAACCTGAATTTAGAGATAGTTGAGAGGTTTGAGATTGTATAGTCGGCAGTAAACAGTTGGCAATAGAAATTGTTAAATGACATCTGAATCCTCTAAGATTTTAAAAATCGGGAACTATTAGTGTCCTAAATAGCTATGTTCTTTTTCCCATTGATTATAAAACAGAGCAAAAAAAATCCGTGTTAGTATTGTCTGTCCCTCAAAAAAACTTTCCCCGCATTACAATTTATGAAGTCATTGGATCCGTCACTTCAATCTCAGGTTCTTTAATCTCAGGATAAGGCAGTGCATCCAGTTCCATCTTTACAGGTTCAATATATTTCAGGTAACCGGCTTTAAGGGCTTGCGGCATGGGTTCTGAGTCTTTAGGCGTGTGTTTCAGAGCATCGACCTGTCTGCCGTTTTTCCAAAAACGATAACAGACATGCGGTCCGGTCGTATTTCCCGTCATGCCTATATAACCGATGATATCTCCCTGCTTGACATATTGACCCTTTTTTACGGCTCGTTTACTCATATGAAGATACTGTGTACTGTAAGTCTTATTGTGCTTGATCTTCACATAATTACCATTACCTCCCCGATAGGCCGAGGCTGTAACAACACCGTTTGCCGTACTTCGTATCGGAGTTCCGACCGGTGCGGCAAAATCAGTCCCCAAGTGCGGTTTGCGACGACCGTAAATGGACACATAACGGCTCATAGAATATCTGGATGAAATCCTTCCGAATTCAATAGGGGATTTGAGAAACATTCGCTTCATTTCTTTAGCTTTTTCATCGTAAAACTGCCAGTTACCGTGTATGCTGTCTATTTCATAACCAAAAGCATAATGCGGATTCCCCCAATGCTCAAAATAACTGGCCTGAATATTTCCAATCCCTACAGAAACCGTATCATCAACAAAAAATTCGTCATAAATCACCTTAAACTTGTCATATTTTTGAATACGGTAAAAATCAATGGACCATTCATACACCTGAGATAATTTGATGGCAAGGTAGGGATCTATATTTTGTTCTTCCAGTGTTTCAAACAGAGAGGAAGTAATAATCCCTGTAGCCGTTTTTCTAAGTGTATCCAATGGTTTGACTATAGTTCTGGCAACAGTCACAGAATCTTTAAAATCAATGATAGAATAAGATCTGACGCTGGGCTGATAGACAAAAACCTGAGCTTTTTCCAACGAATCCTTGGAACAAAACACCGTATATGGTTTTCCCAGCCGTAATTGTTTGTAATCAAAGGTGTCTTTAGTACTTTCTATGATGTTATACACTTCATTGACGGTCAGATGGTGCCTGTCCATAATCACACCAAAAGTGTCACCTGACTTTACTGTATCATTTTTGACAATGTATTTATCCATATTATACCCAAACGCATATACCGGTTCAGGTACTTCAGGTTCTTCTTCTTTTTTTACTTTTTTATTACAAGCACTCAGCAATAGTATTGACAGTAATAATAAAATATAATTTTTCTTAACCATAAAAATAGACCTCATAAAGATTAAATGTACAGACTTAAACCAAAAAGTTACATAAACATAACGGAATAGGATGGCAAACCTACATAATTAAGCGGTATTTTAAAAGTTAAAACTTAGTCAAAAACAGGTCGTTTATAGGCTTAACACCCGGCAGATAAGCGTTAAATGACATTTATTAATGATTTGTTAACTTTTATCAAGTTTATTTGTTTCTGTATTGCAATTGATTTTATAAATTTGCACCCGTCTAATATACTGTTATCAGGTTTACTTTGGTTGCTGTAATATAGACATTTACACATATTTTTTACATCTAATTTAAAACGAAAACAAACACATGAAAAATTTTAAAAATGTCTTAGCACTTGCATTATTCCTGGTTGGTGCAACGCTTATGGCACAATCTACACTCACAGGTGTTGTCGTGGATGAAAACGACATGCCTCTACCGGGTGCTGATGTAACAGTCAAAGGGACTACACGTGGTACAGTCACTGACTTTGACGGGAACTTTACTTTGGAATGCAAAATGAGATCCGGAGAAATAGTGGTTAACTATATGGGTTATGAGCAAAAGACTTTTCCATTTCAAGGCGCCAAAAGGTTTGGTACAATAAAATTAGTACCCTCTGCCAACACCCTTGAAGAAGTAGTGATTGTGGGTCAAGGGATTGTTGACTTAGCTCAGGACAGAAAAACACCTGTAGCAGTGTCAACAATAAAATCTGGGATAATTCAACAAAAAGCCGCTAACCTTGACTTACCAGACCTCCTAACTACTACGCCATCTGTACAATCTATCCAAGGCGGTGGCTATGGTGATGGTAAAATGTATCTGAGAGGTTTTAATCAATCTAATACAGCATTCTTATTAAACGGACAACCAATTAATGGTATGGAAGACGGTAAAATGTATTGGTCAAACTGGTCCGGAGTACTTGATATTGCTAATGCCGTTCAAATACAAAGAGGTTTAGGATCATCAAAACTCGCCATTTCTTCTGTGGGTGGTACTGTAAATATTGTAACTAAAACCATTGATAAAAAAGAAGGCGGATTTTTCCAAGGAACCATTGCCAATGACAATTATTACAAAGGAACGCTTTATTACAACACAGGTCTGTTAGAAAACGGCTTGGCAGTAGGTGCTATGTTTGGCTACTGGCAAGGTGATGGTTGGAGAAACGGAACTGCCGGTCAAGGACAAACATACTATCTTTCTTTAGGGTATAAACCTAATGAAAGTAATGTTTTTAACTTCTTAATAACCGGCGCACCTCAATGGCACGGCGATGCTTGGGAAGTCAAATTACAAGACTATTTGAACAGTGAACACGGTGGAAAATTTAACCCATATTATGGCTACAAAAACGGTAAACTATATTCCGGATTGAGAAATTTTTATCATAAGCCTATTGCGAACCTGAGCTGGGATTTTACTTTAAATGAAAGATCATCTATTTCTACAGTACTTTATGGATCTTTAGGACGTGGAGGCTATGCCTATATGCAAGGTGCCGCTTTTGGTCTTGTTAAACCCGATGTAGACGGTGGAATGGATTTTGATTCATTAATTGAATCCAATAATGCCGCTCAAAATGCCAATGGTTTCCAAAAAGGGAGTTATAATGGTCACAACTGGTATGGTTTAGTATCAAACCTTGAAACAGCATTAAGCGATAATACAACTCTTAATTTCGGAGCTGACGTCCGTATGTATAACGGGCTTCACTTTAGAGCAGCTGTTGATTTAATGGGTGACTATGGTTTTTCAAACTCTAGTGATTTCAGTGGAACATATACCGTAGATAACGAGTTTGGCGGTTTTAATCCCTGGTCTGCAGTATTCAATTGGAATAATGACCACAAACAAAGATTTTCTTATGACTATGAAGAATTTATCAATTATTATGGAGCTTTTGGACAGTTAGAGTATGCCAGTGATTTATTCTCTACGTTTTTCCAGGGCGCTGTATCAAACCAAACACACGTTGCTAAGAATTATTACAATTATTCCACTGTTACAGAATCTGAGAAAATATCAAATTTGGGTTATAATGTAAAAGGAGGTTTTGCACTTAACATCAACGAGAACAATAAAACATTTGTCAATGCAGGTTACTACTCGAGACAACCTTTTCATGACAACCTTTTTGTCAATCTAAGAAAATCTGTCGATTTGAATGAATTAGCTGACAAAAATGAAACAGTCTTAGGCGTTGAATTAGGCCATACTTTAAATAATGAGCAATGGGATGCCAATCTTAATGTATACTATACAAAATGGGGTAACAGAACAAATGTTTACCCTATATTTGATGAATCAACAAATATCATCAAATACAATGTTCAGGCTAACAACATCAACCAAATTCATAAAGGAATTGAGTTAGATACTAGATTTAGACCCATGGACAACCTAAAACTATTTGCTTTCGTTTCTTATGGTGATTGGGTTTACGGAAAAGAGCCCACACTAAAAGTCTTTGATGACGAAACAGGTGATGAAGTTACCGACACTTATACTGGTGAATTACCGGGACAGCATAAAAAAGGAGACAAGATAGGTGGTGCTCCTCAATTTTCTGCAGGATTAGGTATGGATTGGGATATCGCTAAAGATTTTACATTTGATATTAATGAAAGATTTTATGACAACTTATACACCTTTGACGGTCTCGAATTGCCTGCTTATTCATTAACTGACGCTGGTTTAAACTATAAGTTACGTTTTGACAAAGGCATGTCATTAAACTTTAACTTTAACGTTAGAAATATATTCAACAATTTCTATATTGCAAGTTCCAGAACCTCTATTCCTGTCACTGAAGATTCTGTACGTACATGGAAAGGTATTGATACAAATAACAGAGTAAGAATAGGTTTTGGAAGAACATGGAATGCTTCTGTTCGTTTGAACTTCTAATACAAATCCTACCCTATCAAAAACCATCAGAATCAATCTGGTGGTTTTTTTATAGGTAAAATTAGTTACTTTGCATACATATAAAATCAACAACTATTGACTATAATCTATCCAATAAAACGGTTCAAAGAGCTTTTTTTCCGGCAAAATAAAAAGCCTGTAATCTTTGCTGTCGTAGCGTTAGTCATAGGAATTTACTCCGGTATTTATGCTCAAAGCACCGGGTCTTACTGGCAATATGACATGGGCTATGGTAGTATTATCGAACATAAAAACGGTTTAAGTCATCTCAACACCGCTCATCCCACTCTTTATCGGCTGAGCTATATAACACCCTCAGACACAACCAGTCGCTGGAAACGGCGTTTTAATTATCCGGATCAGGGTTTCAGTGTGATGGTACAGGATTTCCACAACAGCACTTTAGGTCAGACCATAGGGATTAATTACCATACGCTATTTTATTTGTTCAACAGGAACAAACAGCATCAGCTTATGCTGGATTTAGGTTTGGGTTTTGCCTACGCCACAAAGACATTTAATTTTGAAACCAATTATAAAAATAACGTCATAGGCTCGCCTGTTACTATTGCCCCACAACTATCCTTGCTTTACCGGCTACCTATCCGTTCGCATTGGGCAATCAATAGCGGTTTCAGCTTTACCCATTATTCCTGTGCCAGTTTTAAACAACCCAACAACGGAATCAACGCTGTATTTATCAGATTAGGTGCCAGCTATCGTCCCCGGCCTGAACACATTCTATACCCTCCCAGCAAAAAACCACCACTACCCGGGAACAGAACTCCCCATATGGGTATCGTAGCAAAACTCGGTATGCATGAATCCTATCCGGGATTAGGCACTAAAATAGTCTATGAAATAAGTCCTTATATCAGTAAACAAATTCAACCGTTGGGGCATCTCAATCTGGGTATAGATCTCATCAATTCACAAGCCGATAAAACCTATGCCAATTACCTCTATACCGCCATGATAGAAGAACCTAACCGCACACTGAATGACCACAAACGCCTAGGGCTATACGTAGGGTATGAACATTTTTTTAATAAAATTTCATGTGAAGCAGATCTCGGTTATTACCTCTATAAAACTATGGATCACTATATGGACACCTACCAAACTCTCAAGATAAAATACCACTTAAAACAGTCTGATTTACGTATTGGTTTAGGACTTAGAATCCACATGTTTAAAGCCAATTACTCAACTATAGATATTCAATACCAATGGTTATAATCCTAAAAAGAACATACAACATCCTTTTTATATTTGGCTTCATCATACTATGGGCAAATCTTACAGGATGCACACCAGACACCGGTGAAAGTAATTATATAGAGCGAACCGTTGAGGTCAACGACTTTTCTGAGTTGATTATATATACAGGCGTTAAGGTCAACATACGCCAAAGTGAACAGCACCGGGTAGTTATAAGAGCCAGCGAAGAACGAATCAATGAAATCTCTGTTGATGTCGATGGAGAAACCCTACACATCAAAGGAGAAAAAACAGGATTATTTTCTAATACTTATACCCCTGTTAATGTTACGGTTTACACCCCTCACCTGACCGAGGTAAGACATTCCGGCAATCATCTCGTCTACAGCGATGACACTTTGAGTTTCCCATCGCTCACCCTAATTTCAGAGAATTATAATTCAGACTACGACAATGTAGGTGATTTTGACTTGACCATAGACAATGAAAATCTCAAAATTATCTCCAATGGCATCAGCACGTTTGAGATTCAGGGATATACAGCACAACTTGAAGTCTCTTATTACAGCGGCACCGGACAATTTAAAGGAGAAAATCTTATAGCTGAAACTGTTCACGTATTTCACCGTGGTGAAAACAGTATAAAAGTATATCCGGTAGAATCACTCACCGGTGACCTCTACTCCATTGGCAATCTGGAAGCCTACCACCATCCGCCTCTGGTTGATGTTGAGATTCATTATACCGGTCAATTGATTTTTATAGACTGATCAGGCGTTGGTCAATGATTTGAACAATGCTTCCAAGCCTTGATTTTTCATCGTCATATTGAGAATCTTTAAATCGTGACTTTTAGCAAAATCAAAGACTATAGCTCTGCAATCCTCCTGGGTTTTAAACGTCAACAACCAGGTGGTGTCAAATACATTCTCAACAGATTCAAGATGTTCTATCTGTTGTAAAAATTGGGATTCAATTTTCAGGTCAAATGCTACTTCTATCACTTGTGTTTCACCTTGTTTGAGATCGGCAATAGAACTGTCCGCTACTATTTTTCCCTGATTGAGAATGATTACTCTGTCACATATAGCCTCTACTTCCTGCATGATATGTGTGGAAAACAGTACGGTCTTGTCAGCGCCTTCTGCTTTGATGAGCGCTCTGATTTCTGCCAATTGGTTGGGATCCAAACCCGTTGTAGGTTCATCCAGAATCAAAACCTCCGGATGGTGTAACATGGCGGCTGCCAAACCTACACGCTGTCTGTAACCCTTAGACAGCGCCTTAATCCGTTTATGCGCATGACTATCCAGACCTACGCGTGTGATAATATCAGGAACTGCAGAAAGATCTGTTTGATACATCCCGGCAGTAAACTCCAGATACTCCCTGACGTACATCTCCGGATATAGAGGGTTATGCTCCGGCAGGTATCCTGTTAGCAACTGTGTTTCGATAGGTTGTTCCCGTACCGAACGCTCATTAATAAACACATCACCCTCAAAATCTTTAATATAATTGGTCAGTATTTTCATGACCGTCGATTTTCCGGCACCGTTAGGCCCCAGAAAACCGGTTATTTCTCCTTTATCGACAAAAAAACTGATGTCATCAACGGCTTTCTTACCATTGTATGACTTACTGAGATGTTCTACGCGTATGGACATGAGGCAAATGTAAATGATTTTTTTCATCTAATCTCTGCCGATGATTACTTCATAACACTCATTGTAGAAAATGAAGCCGGATGACCTCACAAGACTATTACCCAAAATTTATTGTTACTTTTGTCTGCATGAGTAAACATGTTATTATCACAGGTGCAAGCAGAGGTATAGGTTTTGCCTTAGTCAAACAGCTGAGTCAATCCCATCGGGTGTTGGCACTGTCCAGACATCCTGAGCAATTACAAACATTGGACAATGTCCAGACAATTTCAATAGATTTTTTACAGGATGAGGACTTTGACAAACTCTTACCGGCTGTCGATCAGCATTTAGACGGTAAAGTAGATATTGTCATCCATAATGCCGGCTTATTGATTAACAAACCGTTTTTATCATTATCCTCTCAGGATTTTGCAAAACTATATCAGGTCAATGTCTTTGCCGTAGCTGAAATCACACGGCTGTTATTACCGGTCATCAAGGAAAATGGTCATGTCGTCAATATAAGCAGTATGGGCGGTGTACAAGGCAGCATGAAATTTCCGGGCTTATCTGCTTACAGCTCTTCAAAAGGCGCCTTGATTACCTTGACAGAAGTACTGGCAGAAGAGTTTAAAGAAGATAATATCGCTTTTAACGTCCTGGCACTGGGTGCCGTACAAACCGAAATGCTTCAGGAAGCATTTCCGGATTTTAAAGCACCTGTCACCCCAGAAGAGATGGCAGCATTTATCGCTCATTTTGCCCTGACAGGACAACAATTTTTTAACGGGAAACTCATACCGGTCGCTAATTCCACACCTTAATGATTAAAGTCTTGAACAGAGAAAAGTACCATCAAATATTAGCTCAATATCTCCCTGAAAAAGCGTTGGATTATGTGGTGTCTTTATTGGAACAACATCCAGTACACCTTAAAATCACCAGAGAGCGTTCGACCAAACACGGTGATTTCAGAAGTGGCTTAGGACGTCAACCTATGATCAGTATCAATCACAATCTTAATCCCTACGCTTTTTTGATAACACTTTTGCATGAAATAGCACATTATAAGGTGTATAAAAAATATATAAGACGCCGCAAACCTCATGGTAAAGAGTGGAAAACCATGTTTCGGGATTTAATGACACCAATGCTTGATCAACGCATCTTTCCCGAAACTTTACACAACATCATGGTAGAACACATGAAAAACCCTAAGGCGTCCAGCAGTTCAGACCCCACATTGGCAAAAGCTTTAAAACAATATGACACGCCTAATGGCACACAACTGTTAAATGACTTGAAAACAGACGATTATTTTGAATTTAAAGGTAAAGTTTTCAAATTAGGATCAAAGAAAAGGACACGCTATATGTGTCATGAGGTAAAAACAAACCGGGATTACCTTATCAACCAATTAGCAGAAGTCCATAAAATCAACTAAAAACTAAAAAGATATGGTTAACAACAATCATTTTGCCGTTATTATGGCAGGCGGTGTAGGCTCAAGATTTTTTCCTGTAAGCACACAAGATCATCCCAAACAATTTCACGATATGTTAGGGACAGGAAAATCCTTATTACGCCATACTTTTGAGCGTTTAAGCCGGGTCATACCTCCCCAAAACATACTGATTTCCACCAATGACCGCTATCGCGCTTTGGTTTTAGAAACACTCCCTGAGGTCTCTGACAATCAATTGGTTTTGGAACCTGCCATGCGTAATACAGCGCCTGCAGTGCTCTATGCAGCCTTGAAGATACAACAACAAAATCCTGAGGCAGTTATGATTATTGCTCCCAGTGACCATTGGATAGAAAAGGAAGATGTTTTTACAGACACCTTGAAGCGGGCTTTTGAACACGCCTCTCAACATGACGTACTGATGACTCTGGGTATCCAACCGACCTACCCCAATACAGGTTATGGTTATATCCAGTATGACAACACAGCCGGAGCAGTCAAAAAAGTGGTCAGGTTTACCGAGAAACCCGATTTAGCTACTGCTCAAAAGTTTTTAGCTCAAGGCAATTACCTGTGGAATGCCGGTATTTTTATTTGGTCAGCACAGTCAATATTGAAGGCGTTCAAAATGTATCAACCGACCATGTTAAAGGTATTTAACCATGACAACAATGTGTATAATACGACCTTAGAAGCCGGTTTTATACAAGACACTTATCCTAAGGCTGAGAGCATTTCTATAGATTATGCCATCCTGGAGCCCTCTGAAAATGTAGAGGTCATACCGGTCGATATGGGTTGGAATGATCTGGGTACCTGGGGTTCTCTGTATGAGAAGTTACCCAAAGACACCACTAATAACGCGGTTATCGGCGGTCATGCCATTACAAAAGATGCCGGTGGAAACATGATAAGAACCTCTGCTAAAAAGAAGGTATTCATTCAGGGTTTACATGATTTTATCGTCATCGATGAAGGAGACTATTTAGTAATTTTACCCAAAGAAAATGAGCAGGACATTAAGTCCATTTCTCAAAAATTAACATCATGACACAAAGTGATCCAAAAAAGGCTGACAAGACTAACGAGCAGTATTTTAGTCTTAAAAATTATTTAAGAGACTTATTTGATATTTCTACAGGAACCAACAAAGCGGGTACCATCAAAGACATCAAGGACGGGATCAGCATGAAAGGACACAATGCCTGGATTTTAATCTTTTCTATCCTTATTGCCTCTGTAGGACTCAATGTAAGTTCAACTGCTGTCGTCATTGGCGCCATGCTTATTTCACCATTGATGGGTCCTATTTTGGGGCTGGGTATGTCCATTGCCATCAATGATGTTTATACTTTAAGACGTTCGTTAGTAAACCTGGGGACGATGGTAGCCATAAGTATCATTACTTCATTTTTATTTTTCAGCATCCCTTTATTTCAGGAGGAAACCCCTGAAATTCTTGCCAGAACGGCACCGGATTTACGGGATGTATTGATTGCCATATCAGGGGGATTAGCCCTTATTGTCGCGATTAGTCGACGCTCTGAATTGACCAATACCATAGCAGGTGTTGCTATTGCTACGGCACTTATGCCACCGTTGTGCACAGCAGGTTATGGACTGGCTGTCAGAAACTTACATTACTTTGGTGGGGCTTTCTTTTTATTTATCATCAATTCTACATTTATAGCATTAGCCACCTTTGTTATTCTTAAATTTTTAAACTTCAGACCTCTGAGACATGATGATTCTGCACGAAATTCAAATATTGCAAGAGTGGCTACATTTGTAGCCTTGATGGTTTTTATAGGCAGTATCTATGAATTTTACCAACTGGTAAGAGAAAAACAATTCCAACAAAAAGCTATATCAATCATCAATGATGTCAAAGATGATGGTTATAGTTTGATAGATATGAAAGAAGATAATTATAGTTATAAGAACAAAACTATCACGCTTACGGTATTTGGTCAAAGTGTTGACCCTGAAGATATCAAACGCTGGCAACAGAAAATGGACAAAATGGGACTTAAAGAAACCCGTTTGATTGTTCATCAGAATAGCGATGACTCTGAGTTAATATCTGAAGTAGAAGAAATACGAAAGGCTTACAACACCCAGTTTGAACTCATCCGTACCAAAGACGAAGCACTGAAAGCACTGGAAAAACAAATTGCCTATAATAATATTCCTCTAAAACAAATCGCTGATGAGGCCCGTATCAACTATTCCCATTTAGAGGGTGTCAGTTTTGCCAGAGAATTCAAATACAATTACAAAACGATTGATACAGTAGTAGTCATCTCTTCGGTTTGGGATAAAGAGAACAAAGATTATCAGGAGCAATTTGACAAATTCAAAACGTGGGTTGTTAAGCGGCTGGATTACAAATCTATAGAAGTCAAAGATGATACACCTACGACTTCGGATTAATCTGCATTATTCATCACACTTTTCAATATAAATACATAGGAGGATTATAGTCAAACATATGCAGATGAAATAGCCCTACATGTTTGGGGTATGGTTTGTTGTTATTTTTAGCACATCTGTTGCATTACTCAACCTTTGAAATAGATGGTTTAGACGCCTTGCGTCAGCTCACCGTTAATGACATGACTAATGCGGCTTGAGCAAGTCCTGTAAAGCCTCCTCCAACTGAGGGTATTTAAAACTAAAACCTGCACGACTAAGTTTTTCCGAAGACACGGCACAACCTTCCAAAGCCAGCATGGCTTGTTCTCCAAGGATTAGTTTTAAAACAAATCCGGGGATTCGCGGCAACCATATAGTTCTGTGCAGGATTTTGGCAATAGTATGGGTCAGCACTTTATTATTGACAGGGTTGGGAGCAACGATATTATAAGTTCCAGCCAAATCCTGTTCCAGCATAAAAACATAAGCATACACCATATCGTCTATATGTATCCAGGGAATCATCTGCTGTCCTGAGCCTAAAACAGCTCCCATACGACTTTGAACGGGCTTGTAGATTTTGGGAAATGCACCACCGGACCGGTCAAAAACAACACCGGTACGCATCAATACGGTTTTAATGCCTATGGTTTCAAACAAAAGCGCTTCCTGTTCCCAAGCTTGGGTCACCTCTGCCAAAAAATCATGACCGGGCGCATCTTCCTCAGTAAATATACGATCTGCAGTAGTGGTTCCATAATAACCAATAGCTGAAGCAGCGATATATTTATCGATAGAAATATTTAAGGACTTGATGTGTTCAAAAAGTAATCTTGTACCGTTGACCCGGCTTTTTACAATGACTCTTTTATAGGACTCTGTCCAGCGTTGCGCTCCGATACCACTTCCGGCCAAATTGATGACAAACTTTACCCCGTCAAATGCCTGGGAATCTATAAACGTTTTGTTAATATCCCAAACGAAATAATGCAGATTGTCAGCTGTGGACTGACGTTTACTTCTGGATAGAATATGGACAGTATAACCACTATCCAGTAATTTTCGGGTCAGATGCCGACCAATAAGTCCGGTACCGCCGGCAATTAATACTTTGTTCATCAGATGACTTATTTTAAGGTTTATAAATCCGGTTTACGTCTTGTGCAGTGATTAGAATTCTAAAATAAGCCGGTTTGTGGCATATACTACAATCACAGTCATCATGGACTGAGCATATCCGGACTACTTATGATAAAACCCTAATAGCGTGGCTTAAGATACGTTTTTTTTGATTGATTTTAGTGTGATAAAACTGCCTATGTAACATTTGTTTACATGACAACAATGGTAAAATCCATTTCATTTTATATTTTTGGAACGTTATTTGCTAAACAAGCAACAGAACTATTAATTAAAACACTTTAAACAATGAAGAAATACCTCGTTATCGCTTTGGCATTGGTCGTAAATTTTGCTTTTGCCTCTTTACCTGATTCTGATCCTACAACGGACAAAGCAACAGCAACAACAACCATCAACTGGATGACTCTGGAGGAAGCCGTAGCGGCCCAAAAAACCAATCCAAAGAAAATCATGATAGACGCTTATACCGATTGGTGCGGACCTTGTAAAATGTTGGATAAAAAGACTTTTCACAATGCAGATGTAGTCAAATATATCAATGAAAATTTTTATGCCGTAAAGTTTGATGCTGAGGGCAATGAGACCATCAAGTTTAAAGGGAAAACGTTTACAAACCCTAACTACGATCCGGCCAAAGACCTTAAAAGAAATTCGTCACACCAATTGTCAGCCTATTTCCAGGTAAGGGCTTATCCTACTATTATCTTTTTGGATGATAATGCCGATTTAGTTTTACCGCTTAGAGGCTATCAAACACCTCAACAATTGGAGTTGTACTTAAAACTGATTGCCAAAGAAGATTATAAAGTTATCAACACCAAAGAAAAATGGGAAGCCTATCAAAAAGATTTTAAACCCACATTTCAGGAATAATCGACATACTGCCGTAGCCTAAAAGCGGCATCATTATACAAACAACAAATCCCTGTTTAAACTATTTAAGCAGGGTTTTTTATTGAATGTGAGATTGGGATAATGAGATTGGGTTTTGAAACTTTACAAATGCCATTGACAAAAAGATATAAACTTTAAAGGACAGTCTAAAACCACAGGTTTTATAAACCCTAAAGCCCTATTTTCTCTTCTAAAATCAGTTATCAAATGTTGTGAATGGTTGTTTTAATATGTTAAATTAATTGACACATTGAAGTCTTAAGTTTTCAATAACAATTGATGACCCACAGTCTTTCAGGCAAAATTTTCATAAATGTTGCAACACAACAAACAACTTTAAAAAACTGACTATAAATTATTTGAATGCAACCATGATTTATCACCTCACATCGACCAGGCATTTACAATCACTGATTCTAAGCAATTTGATAGCGTTAAAATAATTGACAGTACAGGGTTTTACTTTGAAATCTAAAAATGCAGGTTAGCATTAGGAATTTTGAATGTCAAATATCAACTTTTGAGTTTCAAATTTATGCTTTAAAAAACTTTTTGTTGTAAAGGGGAATACCAATCAGAGAGATTACGCCAAGCACCAGAACGAGAATTGTTTCTGTAGACCACAACAACCAGCCGAATGCCCATCCTTCATTGGCATTTACGCCATATAAGGAGAGCACCTCCTTGACAGCAAGCGGAAAAGTCCCCAAACCACCATTGGCAGTTACTCCAAATGTGCCGCCTATAAAACCACTGATGATAGCGCCAAAACTTAAATGTGAAGTCGATTCCATAGACAAAGAAGCGGTATAAAACATCAACAGGTACATTCCCCAGATAAATAATGAATGGGCAATAAATGCACCTCTGTGCTCCATAGTCCATATACTGGTCATTCCTTCCCACAAGCCTTTGAAAAAACGACGGATTTTCTTAAAAAATCTGTGTTTAGACCGCCCGATATAGTACAGCAAAGCCAGACCAAAACTTACAGCCAGAATTCCCAATGAAATCAGCATCAAAGGTTGGTCAGGTATTTTTTGTAAAAAGAGGGATTTAAAAAAACTCACCTGAAAGAAAAAGGCACCTATAATGATTCCTATAAGAATTATCATATCTACCACTCTTTCGGCTACTATTGTCCCAAAAACTTTTTCAAATGGGATGGCTTCGTACTTGCTCATAGTGGTTGCCCGGACAACTTCACCGGCTCTGGGAATAGCCAAATTCACTAAATACGAAATAAATATGGCAAATACACTATTAATCAATCTGGGTTTATAGCCTAAAGGCTGCAACAAGTATTTCCAGCGATAGGCTCTGGATAAATGGCTTAACAACGCAATGACAACTGATATACCGATCCAAAAATAATCGGCACTTAAAAAAGCCTTTTTGATTTCAATTTTATCCGATGGGGTCAAAGTCGATAACGCCCACCATATAATCAAAATACCTATCCCCAAAGGGACGACAATACTCAATATTTTTCTAATAGTTTTATTCAACGCGCTTATAAGAAAAATGTTAATCTACTTATGCTCTGATAAGAAACTATGTATTAGTCTATACTATTAGACTTTTCATCAGGAAAAATAACTGTCGGCTTATAAGTCTTCGCTTCATCTATGCCCATATAGCCATAAGAAATGATAATAACTATATCTCCTTTTTGCACTTTACGAGCTGCCGGGCCGTTCAGGGTAATTTCTCCTGACCCGCGTGTCCCGGGAATGGCATAAGTCTCAAGGCGTTCACCATTGTTGACATTGACGATCTGAACACGCTCCCCTTGAATAATATTTGATGCGTCCATAAGATCTTCGTCTATGGTAATACTACCTACATAATTGAGTTCTGCCCCAGTGACAGTTACACGATGAATTTTGGATTTTAAAACTTGAATTTGCATGGCGCAAACGTACGGATTTTTAATTAATAAATATGATTTGTGATTCAATTTGATTTCAACCTAAAAAACGGGTCTGGCAAGCGTTGAAATATCCAGTATAAAACCGGCAATAAAACACTAATTGTCAGAAGCTTTCATTTTTAAGGGTATTCTGCATAACGCTTAAAATCATAAATCACGCCAAAATAGCGTTGACATCAAAAAACCCTGTCAAAACAGTCATTTCAACAGGGTTTTAGGAATTTTTTAAGATTTTCTATTGGAAAATGCTTTTAGGCAATGACGGGTTGATCTTCAAATCTTTCATCATCATCTCCATAGTCTGACCCATGGCTTGTGAAGAAACCTTGAACGGCATCAAAACACCATCAACGGCTTTATAATCTGAATATTCAGTAGGCACTAACATTTCTTTCCCATCAGGTCCTTTTTCTGATTTCTCTTCTTTCACCAACAATCCTGATTTGGTATCGAAATATTTATAGCTCACCTTACCGTCATCATCAATCGCCAGTTTATAGGTTTCACTACCTTTGACCGGTACGATTGCTTCTACTTTCAGCGTTTTACCGCTTTTCAAAAGTGTTAATTCCTCAAATAACGATTGACGTTTTTTCAACGATTCTACCTGATCCTGAGGCAAATCTTTTTTAGCTCCCATTTGCTCCATATAACCGGTATTGCCGTTGAAAACCATTTTGCCGTATACCTGACCCATAACTACAGTTTCCTGATATAATTTATTGGGGGTCTCCATCTTAAAGTTGATTTGAACCTTCATACCCTGCATTTTTGTTTCATAGGTATAAGACATCGTTCTTACAGCGTTCAGCTTGTCTTTACCGCCTATGGCTGTGAGGTATTTATCAATCACCATTTCGGGGGTTACATCACTAGATACAGCTTCCGGTAATTTGGGTTTTGAAGCAGGATTACCGTATTTATCAAAATAATATATAGGATAACCTAATTTTTCCAAGCCCGGAATAACCTCACTACCCTTTGAAGTGATGATAATACGTGTGTTGTCTTTGTTGTAGTATTTGTTGATAACACGCATCACATCTTCAGCAGTAACCGCATTGATTCTTTCGAGGAATGTTTCATAAAAATCTGCCGGCAAATTGTTCTTTTCAATATTCAACGCATAACGCGCAACCGTTTCCGGTTTTTCCACATTCATGACAAAGTTTCCTGAATAGCTGGCTTTTACCGTTTTAAGTTCTTCTTCGGTCACCGGTTCTGTGTACATACGGTTGAGCTCTTTTACCATCTCAACAACGACACTATCCACCACCTGATTACGAACCTTGGCACCGGCTTGCAACATAGAGACATATTTGTTGGCTCTGAATGATGATCTGGCACCATAAGTAAATCCGTGGGCTTCACGCAAATTCATATTGAGGTGTGAATTGAAATCACCCCCGTAAATGTGATTAGCTACCAAAACCGCAGGATAATCAGGATCACCCATAGTCAAATGCGCTGTACTCACGAAATCAACCTGGGTTTGAGAAGCCTCAGGCATATCTATAAAATTGATTTGCGTTTGAGCCACATTAGATGTTTTTGGCAATGTATAATCGGGAAGGTCTTTAGCTGACCAGGCTTTAAAATATTTATTGACCAAGGTCTTGACCTCTTCAAGTGTCACATCTCCGGTAACGACCAGATAAGCATTGTTTGGCTTATAGTAGGTGTTGTAGAAATTGATTACATCAGACAGATTTAAACGCTTTAAGTGCTCAATCGTTGTGAATTCACCATAAGGATGCTTAGAACCATAGGCCAAAAATCTTTCCACTCTGTTAGAAACCTGTCCTACACTTTTTTCACCGGACTTGACGTTTTCTATAGCTTTATCACGCTCTTTGTCAAACTCCTCTTGTGTAAACTTAGGATTTAAAACGCCGTCTGCCATCAATCCGAAAACTTCAGGGAAGAATTTGGATAATGAACGCATGCCGGCACTTTGGCTACCAAACCAAACTCTCGCACCTAAATAATCTATTTTTTCGTTGAAATCATCTTTGGACATAGACTGTGTACCGGTACCGAATAAGCCGGATAACAATGAAGAAACCCCCGCTTTATCCCCTTCATAAACAGGCGTATTATCTAATGTCAAACTAACTCTTACACGTGGTAATTTGTGATTCTCAACGACCAAAACCTTCAAACCGTTATCCAAAGTAAAAGTCTGAGGTTTCCCGAGTTTAACTTTGGGTGCCGGTCCAGGTTGAGGCATTGTATTTCTGTCAAAATCTTTGGTCTGCATTGTATGCTTTGTGGTGTTACAACTCATTAAAATCATTAATGATAAAACAATTAAAAATGTATTTTTCATGATAAATATGATATCTGTATTATTTTGAATCTTTGGTTTCTGTAGGTAAATACTCCAATTCTACCCTTTGATTAGGATTGAGATATTTATTGGCTACTGCTTTTATTTCTTCAGCAGTAATAGAATTGTAAATCTCAATTTCTGTGTTGATAAGCTCAGTATTACCGAACAACATATAATATTTGGCCAGTGAATTGGCTACACCCTGAACAGTGGCATTGGCGTTGACAAACCTGTTTTCGTAGATGTTTTTTAGCTTTTGTAAATCTTTATCAGAAATTAACTCTGTTTGCAGCACTTTAATCTCCTGATCGATTTCTACCAATAGTTCATCCAGGGTTGTAGAGCCCAAAGGCAGAGCAAAGATGATATACATACCATAGTCCTCCTGACTAAAGTTGAAGGCCATAACCTGAAGCGCCATTTTTTTATCATCTACCAATCTCTTGTAGAGGCGTGAACTTTTACCGTCACTGAGCAATGTAGAAATCATATCCAGAACATAAGCATCACGCGTTTTCATAGATGGAGTTCTATAGCTTGCCGCGATAGCAGGAAGCTGAATATTAGGATCGTGATAGACCGCTTTTCTCACGCTGGTTATGGGTTCTTCTTCAAAAGTTTGTCTGGTGACATCAGCACCTCTTGGAATACTTCCGAAATATTTCCGGACTAAATCCTTGGTTTCATTCACTTGAATATCTCCGGCAACAACAAGCACTGCGTTATTAGGCACATAAAACTTTTTATTGAAAGCAATAAATTCTTCTAATGTTGCTGCATCCAAATGTTCCATAGAACCGATGGTCGCCCAACGGTAAGGGTGGTTGTTAAACGTATTTTTCTTGATTTCAGCAATAATATTACCATAGGGTTGGTTATCTACACGTTGACGTTTTTCTTCTTTGACCACTTCATTCTGTGTATCAACACCTATTTGGTTGATCACCGGTTGTAACATACGGTCTGATTCCATCCACAAGCCTAAAGCCAGATTATTAGACGGGAAGACTTCGTAATAATACGTACGGTCATCAGTAGTATTAGCGTTATTCACACCCCCATTGGAGGAGACTATTTTAAACCATTCGCCACGTTCTATATTTTTAGTTCCTTCAAATAAAAGGTGTTCAAAAAAGTGAGCAAAGCCTGTACGGCTGGGATCTTCGTCTTTAGCGCCTACGTGATACATCACAGCAGTCGTCACGACAGGTGCAGTGTTATCCTGATGTAAGATGACATGTAAACCATTATCTAAATCGTATTCCTCATACGCAACCTGTTGTCCCATAGCTACTTGCATTGTTAAAATTAAACTTAATGTAAAGATTATTTGTTTCATAATTTGAATAAAAAAACAGTTATTTAAAAAATATGTTATCGATAAGACTCACAAGTGGCTGAATTGTTACAATTATTTAAATTTTTTTGATTCGTAAAACAATGATATCTTTGTTCACTTAATCGAGAATAATTTTAGTACATGGAAATTACAGGAAAAATCAAAAAAATAGAGCCCGTAAAAGAATACGGTGCCAACGGCTTTAAAAAACGCGAACTCATTATTGTTACCGAAGACCAGTATCCTCAGTTTATCAATATAGAATTTACACAAGACCGCTGTGCTTTGCTTGATCCTTTACAAGAAGGTCAAACCGTCAAAGTCACCTTTGATATTCGTGGTCGCGAATGGATCAACCCTCAGGGTGAAGCCAAATATTTCAATTCGCTTAACGGATGGAGAATAGAAGTCATGCAAGCAGTTACCCCTTCTACCCCGCCACCTCCAATGACCCCACCGGCTAATATGGAACAAACGCAAACTGACGATAACGCAGACGGTCCGGATGATTTACCTTTCTAAAGGTAGCATCGTAACATATACAGTATCATAAAACAGCTGCATAAAATTTAAAGCTTGTGTTTATACTAGGAGCAGATTACAGTTTTCCTCCGGTTGACATGGCAAGTCGTGAAGGTATTATCGCCATAGGTGGAGACTTGAATCCCATGCGCTTATTTGAGGCGTATAATCATGGGATTTTTCCGTGGTATAACGACAATGAACCCATTATCTGGTACGCCCCGGATCCGCGTATGGTGCTCAAACCCCATGAAGTTTACATCAGTAAAAGCATGCGAAAGGTATTGAGAACCCAAACGTTCCGGGTAACCTTCAACCAAGCTTTTGAAAGAGTCATTTACTCCTGCAAAACCATTGCCCGCAGGGGTGAACAAGGCACATGGATTACAGATGAACTTTTACAATCCATGCTGGAGTTGCACAAACTGGACATCGCCAAATCTGTGGAAGTATGGCAGGGTAATGACCTGGTAGGTGGTCTGTATGGCGTAGATTTGGGTGATATCTTTTGCGGTGAAAGCATGTTTAGTCATGTGAGTAATGCGTCTAAAGTAGCATTTATACACCTGTGTCAACATCTGGAACAAAAACAATACAAACTTTTAGACTGCCAGGTGTATAATGATCATCTGGCCAGTCTGGGCGCTTATGAAATTCCCCGTAAAGAATTTATGACGTATTTGGAATAAATCCTCCCGAAAGACATCCCAATACAACCTTTCTGAACCCGAACGCAAAACAAAAAACAAATGAACTTAACAAATGCCCAAAAAACCGTTGATGAGTGGATCAAGACCCACGGAGTACGTTATTTTAATGAACTGACCAATATGGCCATTCTCACAGAAGAAGTTGGCGAAGTCGCCCGTATCATAGCCCGCCGTTACGGTGAACAAAGTGAAAAAGACAGCGACAAAGACAAAGACCTCGGGCAGGAACTGGCAGATGTTTTGTTTGTGGTGTTATGCCTGGCCAATCAAACCGGGGTGGATTTACAAGCCGCTTTTGAACAGAATATGTCCAAAAAAGCCCAACGGGACCACGACAGGCACCATAACAATCCTAAATTAAAGCCTTAGCCAAGTCAATACTGAAAGGACGACTTGTGTCATCGCACCTGTAATTAAGAATCATACACCTATGGATTGTACTGCACACAATTTTCTTATCTTGCACAAAGTAGTATGAGTAAAAACGGTCAAGTGCTATAGGGAGATGATACCATTTGATGGTGTCGTGTGGTAATAATGACTAAAAAACACAAACTACAATAAACAAAACTATAAACTGTAGAGTCATACTTCACTTACTGAATTTTAAAGCTGTTTTTATGTATGATTATAACATCAAATATATTTCTACAATCATGTACAATTCGATAAACAGATTGTCAATAATTCTATTGATAATCCTTTTCAATTGCTCAAAAACTTCAGCACAAAACGATAATTACTCCGATGAGTTTCTGAGTTCTACATTTAAAATATATTATTCAGCAGATAAAGAATTGAGTAGTTATATGTATGCTTTAGTAGAAAAAAGAATGGTTAACGAAATTAAAGATACCGCAAACTTCTATAATCCATATGATAAATTATCAAAATATATAACCATTAAGATGAGCCCGGATAAAAGACTTAAATTGTATTGTTGGCATGAACGGGACTTTGGTTGTCATTTTTACACTTCAACATATGCTCAATTTAAAACGCAAACCAACAATATTAGAACTCTTTTATTAGGTAATGACAATGATACCGGTGAATATGACAGTCATTTATATTTAAGTCAATTGCATCAAATCCAAATAAATAACAAAACACATTACCTGATTATTGGTTATGGAGGACATTGTGGCAATAAAAAATACCAATGTGCCAGAGTTTATACAATAAGTAACGACAGTATTATTAAAACTTTTAAAGTTTGCGCTGCAACACACAGAATGGGTGAATTGAACATGACCTATGATTCAAAAACCAAAATTTTGTCCTATAATGAATATGCGTTTGATGATGACACCGGATTTTATTCGGATCAAAAATCATTAAAACAATGGAAGTTAACGAACAAAGGTTTTAAAGAAATTATTTCGAAAAATTAATTTATGATTGCCCAAAACAGAAGATTATTCAGCAAAGACATTCAAAAAACAAGTTACCTACCAACGATAAATATAGTCTATCAAACTATCGAGTAAATATCTGAAACAGTCCCATAGAATCCCAATTATTTTTCTATTTTTGCTATTATTCAGAATGATTTTATAATATGGATCCAGCACAACAGGAACAATTAACCGCACATATCATACAAACCCTTAAAACTATCTATGACCCGGAAATACCGGTAGATATTTATGAATTGGGTCTTATTTATGATGTGTTTATCAAGAATGATGGTAAAGCCGTAAAAATATTGATGACTTTGACCACGCCTAATTGCCCGGTTGCCGAAAGCCTGCCCTTGGAAGTAGAGCAAAAAATAGCCTCCATTTCCGGTGTTGACGAAGCAACGGTAGAACTCACTTTTGATCCACCCTGGAATCAGGATTTGATGAGTGAAGAAGCTAAATTGGCTTTAGGGTTTCTATAGACAACATACTTGAACAAATACCAGGCTGAGTGGCATCAATTATCTTTGTCCCCGGAATAACAGACATCTATTTTTTATCATTGGTATAAGTACTGATACTGTCCTTACAGCTTTTGATGATTTTTATATCTTTTATCTTTGAAGGATCAATCTGATTCAATTCTTCTTTTTTCAATTCCTTACCATCATATTTATAAATGATTTGCCCTTCTTTTTCTATGATAGTCACTGTTTTGGAATCATCACCGGTCGTCTTTATCATAAAAGCACTTTTGGTCGATGGTTCAGTGTCTTTTGTGTAAACTTCAAACTTGACTTTACCCATTAACAGTTCATTGAATTCTCTTTCGGTAATTTCCTCACCATCTACCATATAAATTTTATTACCATCATCGTCATATTCAACTTTTAGGTTTTTGAACTGTGTCCAGTTGCTTCGATCATTATGGGTTATTTGAGTATCATAAACTATCACGACAGAATCTTGCACTTCAAATCTTCTATCTATTCCTTCCGGCTCTAACTGATTGGTTTTAGACATCTTTTCACCGACACTCTCTTCATCAACCATAGCCTCAACCAAACCTACAGACATCTGAGTTGTAACAAAATCCACATAGATTCTTATAGGCTTAATAGGAACATTAGCATTTGCATTAAAAAACGTGGATCCAAACTTATTAACCAACTCTACTGTTATGCTTGTAATTTCATCTTTGGCGTTACGTTTTAAGTTGGAATACTTAAAATCCACATTTTGAAAAGCTAAAAACTTCTGGTTTAATTTAAGGGTTTCATCTGTGGTATGTTTATCGATAATCAATTCAAACGTCTTTCCCTTAGAAACAACAGTATCATTCAGGATTTGATTATCAGATGGGATATAGCTTACCACTTCTGGGATATAGCTTACCACTTCCTGGCGGTTAAAAGCAAAAAACACTAAACTGAGAACGGGTATAATCAATAGGTATAACCATTTTTTTTGCGGTGATGTAGGTTTACGGTGTAACATAGTGATGCGTTTTTTAATAAGACTTGAATTAAAATTATTGACTAATGCATAGTTTTTGGGGTAAGTAACTGACTTGACCAGTATTTTGGCATAAAGCGATTTGTCCGGCTGTAACTGTTGGGTTTTATAATCAGCAATAAATTCCAGATTCCGGACAACCTGCTTTTTATACCAATAGGCGATGGGGTTAAACCAGTGTATAGCGGTTAATAGTTCTGCCAATATCATATCAATACTGTGTTTTTGGCGGGCATGAACACTTTCATGTTTCAATAAGATTTGTTGTTCACTTGAATCAACACCGGCATTGATAACCACCCAGTTAAAAAATGAATAAGCAGATACCGGCTGATTGGTTTTAGTCACTTGCAGACCTTCGTATTGTTCAATATCTGCCCGGCGGTATTGCCGGTACAAAGACCATAAACCAACCAATAATTTGATCATAACAACCAGAACGCCGGCTCCATAAACAATCCATAAAACCTGCATCCAATTGATGGTTCTCTCAACTTCTTCCTGAACGGGACTAAAGACCATGTCCGGCTGAGTTGTATAAACCTCAAGGGTTTGCTCTATTACAACATTAAAATGTAAAAAAGGCAGTACAAATGCCGCTACAATACCGGTCAATAAAAACCAACGGTTGGTCTGAAAAAAAGAGAATTTAGACAATACCAAAGCATAAATCAAACTAAAAACTAATAGCCAAAGTGCTGAGTTGAGCAAGATTTCCATAACTTATGATTTTGATTGTTTTTCTATGATTTCGAGAATCTCTTTGAGTTCTTTGGCACTTATTTTTTCCTTTTG
>PDWI01002761.1_pt1 | contig 26183 bp, 19 predicted proteins | sample 1430891 | NCBI WGS metagenome assembly PDWI01 (sample SAMN01162508, study PRJNA174530) | Oral metagenome, whole genome shotgun sequencing project. | biome: Marine environment; feature: Marine mammal; material: Swab sample of the gingival sulcus; isolation source: swab sample of gingival sulcus...
GACGAAAAACCATCTATCGCAACTACTATTCGTTTTTTCATAGGTGAGTCTATTTATGTAAATAATTATACAGCCAATTTATCAACTGTATTAAACCAAATACAAAGTTAAACAAATTTCATATAATCACTATAATAATATATATGATATATCATTTTGCCAAAATATGCGTGTTTATCATAAAGAATCATTAAAAACATCACTATAAATAATGATTTTCATACAAAAAAATCACTACAAATAATGATTTTAAAAAAAAATAAATAGTGTACCTTTGTAAATTATAATTAATACATTTATCAATAATAAAAAAAACAAATTAAAACAACATGACAAAAAAAACAATTGTAGGACTATTAGCACTTGCTTTAGTTGTAGGTTCTTGTACAAAAAAAGAACCAGAAGTAAAAAGAACTCCAAACCCAGAATACAAAGCAGTAACAGTTAATGCAAAAGCAAAACCAGCCTTCGAGGCAATGGTTGCAGAGCTTAACGAGGTGACAAAGTATGACGATGTTGCCGTTAAAGGTCAAACGGGTAAATTAGGCAAACGCTATGTAAACGCAAAAGGCGTTGAAACAGTGCAAGTTATCAAAAAAGGTCTCATCGGTGGTTTGCAGTTGAATAAATTCAACGAGGCTGCCATGAAGGTTATGCAAGCCCAAGATGGTGCTGCTCGTAAAGCAGTATTAGACAATATGGTAAAATATCTATTGGGCGACCTTACTCCAAAAACGAAAAAAGAGTATGCCGATGCAGGTAATGCTTTTGGCAAATATATGGTAGCAACAGGTTCTACCTCTGGCAAATTCAAAGATATTGACAAACAAATATATGCCGCTTTCGACAAAGCATACGCGAATGTAGACAACAAAGAAGTCTTCAACGCTACTCTTTTCGAAATCACTGGACTGGTATCAAAAGTAGTAGCAGTTCGTGGTGTATATTACATCTCTGGCTACCTTTCAGAAATAAGAAAAGAATTTGAAGGAGAAGCCGTACACGAACTTAGCGAAGGATTAGGATTTATTTACTCTTTGCAATTTGCTTTCAACCACAAAACAATGGGCTTTTACTTATCAGCTGACGAAGCACAAAAATTTGCAACAATAAATCTTTGGGACGAAGCGGCTGACAAATCTGGCAACTCTTTCCTTGACCAAGAAGCAAAAAAAATCGCTGGAATGTTTGGTTTTGAGGTAGCTGATGCTCTTGTAAAATAATAAATATCATTATTGCAATTATGTCATTGCAATAGACACAAGAAACTACCTATGATTCACTCCATAAGACTTGATTTGTAGGTAGTTTTTTTCACTGTAATACACTGATAGAACACAAACACTACATTTTATTATGAATAAAAGATATCCTATTGCAATACTTTGTATATCCACGCTATTCCTAATCTGTTGCAAACCAAACAGGCGAAGCATAGAACTTAAAGGAGTAGATAAAGAGGTGATGACCAATTGGGCAGACAACATCATCATTCCTGCATTTGAAAACTATCAAAAAGAGGTAAAAACACTCGTGGCAGACGCTCAAAGTTTCAACCAAGAACAGAGTGAACAAAACCTCAAACAACTACAACAATCTTGGGCAAAAGCATATACTGCGTTTCAGTATATAATATTATTTGACTTCGGTAAAACTGCTACCGAAACACACCTTATAGCCATATCTAATAAATACCCTACCAATCCTGAAGGCATAAACACAAATATCAGATATATATTAGATGGCAAATCAGATAAAATCAACCTTAATCCTACAGATGACTTTCGCAACCAAAAATTTCAGGGATTTCCAGCCTTAGATTATCTGCTTTTTGAGGACACTCACACAATAAACTATTTTCAGAGTCAAGAGGGTAAAGCCGCCTCTCAATACATACTAATGCTTTGTAATGCATTACAAAAAAACATTACCACAACTATATCCAACTGGAAGTCAGACAGAGAGACATACATCAACGACACCGACAACTCAATAGTAGGAGCATACGCTCAAACACTAAACGCCTTTATCCGTATTTTTGAAAAAGAAATCCGTGCTATGAAAGTGGGGTATGCCGCAGGTGCCATCAATGCTCAAAATGGCAAACCTTACTTTGAGTGCATCGAGGCTTACTACAACGAAGAGATATCAAAGCAATTACTTAAAGAGGCTCTAAAAGCATCTCAAAACTTCTTCAACGGAGTTAGCAATATCAACGGACAAGAAGGCAAAAGCCTTAAACAAATATTGGAAGAATTAGATAAAAAAGATTTGGTAGAAGAGATAAACGCTCAATATACAGCAATATATACTGCCATAGATGAGACACCCCTTTCGCTAAAACAGACAGCGGAGACCAACAACGCACAAATGCGTAAAATATATACGGCTATTCAAAAAAATGTAGCTCTATACAAAACAAAAATGATGGCTGATTTGGGTGTTCAGATAGGGTTTCAAGACACTGACGGAGACTAAAACAGAAAAAACAGATACAATGAAACAATTTTTTAGCATAACCACTCTACTATTTTGCTTTGTCTCTCTTTGGGGGCAAAGCAATGCTTTTTACACAGCAAAAGTACTCAACGAAAACAACCAACCAATACCCCAAGTGGCGGTAGTGGCAAACAATCAAGAGATAACGCAGACCAATAAAAAGGGGTATTTCTCACTTTCGGAACAGCAAGTAAGAAAACTAAAAACGGTACTACTTTTTTCTCCTCAATACAAAACAAAAAAAATAGTATTACCAACCGATTTTAATAAAAAAACATCTGAGGTCATCGTGCTTGAACCCCTTGAATATGAACTATCCGAAGTGGCGATAAGCACAGACAACTGGCAAAGCAAAAACTATCGTACCCTTCGTGAAGTCGAAGGCACAACTATTAACACAGGTAGAAAAAACGAAGTAGTATTACTCAAAGATATGAGTATAAATAAGGTAACAAACAATGCTCGGCAAATATTCTCCAAAGTAGTAGGCGTTACTATCAACGAAAGTAGCGAAGGCGGACTACAACTCAACATCGGAGGAAGGGGACTAAACCCAAACCGTACTGCTAACTTCAACACTCGACAAAACGACTACGACATTAGTGCCGATGTATTAGGCTATCCAGAAAGTTACTACACCCCACCTGCCGAAGCCGTGCGTGAAATACAGGTAGTGCGTGGGGCTTCTTCATTGCAATATGGCACTCAGTTTGGCGGAATGGTCAATTTCAAAATGAATCGTCCAGCAGAAGAGCCTTTTACCATCACACAACGTACCTCATACGGCAGCCATAAACTCATTTCCTCTTTTACAGAAGTGGGAGGGACGGTAGGCAAATTTGGATACTATACATATTTCAACTATAAAAAGGGAGATGGATTTCGTCCAAATTCCAATTTCACCTCAAAAAATGCCTTCGTAAATCTCGTTTATAAAATTAACGACCGTACCTCATTGAGTTTTGACTGGTTGAAATACTATTATGTCGCCAAACAGCCGGGAGGATTGACAAACAAAATGTTTTATGACGACCCACTACAAAGCAACCGCTCTCGTAATTGGTTCAAAGTGGATTGGAATGTGATAAACCTTAAACTACTGCACCATTTTAACGAACAGCAACGATTATCATTCCAATGCTTTGGGTTAATGGCTGAGCGAACCGCTTTGGGCTATCGTAGTTTCCGAGTATCACAGCCCGACAAAGAGGACGCCCCGCGAGACTTACTCGTTGGCAAATTTGCAAACTGGGGCTTTGAAGGACGGTATGTCAATGATTACAACATATTTGGAGGCAAACATACTCTGTTGGGGGGAGTGAAATATTACCACTCTCGTAATAGTAGTCAGCAAGGGGCTGGAAGTGCCTCTGCCTCTGCAGATTTTAATTTTGCCGAAAAAGATTTTCCATATTACGAACGACAATCTAAATTCATCTATCCAAACAGAAATATTGCCATCTTCGCCGAAAACATCTTTCATATTGGCAAAAATACGGCTATCACACCCGGTTTTCGTGCCGAAAGGATTAAGACCCAAAGCGATGGGCATTACCGTGTCATAGCAAAAATGGACGAAACAATATTAAACGACACCACCATTTTTGACAATGTCGTCAAAGACCGCTATGTGTTTTTGGCAGGGATATCTCTTTCGCACAAAACTCGACTATGGGAATTCTATGGTAATCTATCACAAAACTACCGTTCGGTAACATTTAGCGACATTCACTCTCACACGCCTGGATTCGCCATATCTCCCACTATAACAGACGAAAAAGGGTTCTCCTCTGACCTCGGAATGCGTGGACGATTGGGGAAGGTGCTATATTTTGATTGTAGCCTATACGCACTCTACTACGGCAATAAAATAGGCGAATATCTACACGAAAACAAAACCTCTGGTGCCGTGGAACGCTATCGTGATAATGTAGGAACAGCATTCACTTATGGATTTGAGTCACTATTGAATTGGGATATTTCTCGTACTTTTTTCCAAAATAAAGACCTTTCTTGGAATTACTTTATCAATACCGCCTTCACGGGGTCGTCTTATCTAACTTCGCAAGTGCCTAATGTAGAGGGCAACGATGTAGAGTTTGTGCCTCTTATCAATCTTAAAAGCGGTTTGGAACTTGGGTATAAAGGTCTTTCCGTCAGCACTCAACTAACTTATGTCAGTTCGCAATATGCCGATGCTACCAACCAAGAAACAGCCGACAACGAGAATCTATACGGTATTTTCGGAAAAATCCCTGCCTACTATGTGATGGACCTCTCGGTTGGCTATCGACTCAACAAGCATATCAAAATGGAAACCACTCTACAAAACTTAACTAACAACTACTACTTTACTCAAAGGGCTACCGGCTATCCTGGACCAGGTATTATCCCCTCTATGCCTTTCAATTTTGTAGGAACTCTGGAAGTAAGTTTTTAGACATAGATACAAAAAATTTTTATACAAAATAAAATAACACAGATACTCTCTCCTATTTGCCATACTAAAAACTTATACCTAACTTTGCAAAAAAATAGTTGTTTTTTTGTAACATTAGTTTATAATATTTTTTTATGAAAGATTTGATAAAACAATACTTTAAAGGCGATAGAGTAATATGGATTGTCTATATTATTCTCAGTTTGGTATCATTAGTTGCAGTTTTCAGTGCCTCTTCAAACAATATCAATGGCACAGGCAATAGCCTTACTGTTATCAGCAACAATATTATACACCATTTATTAGGCTTTGTATTGTTACTCGGTGTCTATAATATGAATTTAAGACTTATAAAAATCCTTTCATTTATTGGTATTGGAATAGTCATCTTACTGTTACTATTTCTACTTCTTGCAGGGAATGTGTATCAAGGTGCAGCACGTAGTATAGCAGGGTTTCAGCCGTCCGAACTTGCTAAAATCCTACTCATTGTCATTTCAGCACTTTGTATCGATGAGTTTCAAAAAGAGGAGGCATTACAAAAATACTTTAAATTCTTTTGCTGGATATTTTGGATTACAGTTGGACTAATTTTCCCTATGAATCTTTCGCAATCCATAATAATATCTGTTCCTATCATCATAATGCTTATAGTTGGTTCTATCCCATGGAAAAGGATAGGATTTTTGATAGCAATACCGCTATTGTTGATAGTAATTGTATCCATAATAGCATCTATTATTCCCAAAGATATGCAGACAGGAGCAGTTGGCAAATTATTTGCCAAATTTCGTTACGACACTTGGATAGGACGATTTCGCAACCATATCGATTTGGTAGAAAGTTGGGAAACCTTAGAGAGCACCTCTGAAAAATGGAAATTAATACGCAAATACGACCAAGTAATATACGCCAAATCAGCAATATATGATGGCAAATATGGAGTTGCACCCGGCAATAGTGTTTGGCGAAATCGACTACAAGAAGTCTCAAAAGACTTCATCTACGCCCTAATAGTCGAAGAGTATGGCATCATAGGGGGAATCGGTATAATATTATTATACTTGATACTGCTATTTAGGGGCGGAATATTAGCACGACAGAGCCATACTATTTTTCAAGCGGTAGTAATTATTGGAGCGATTACACTCATTGTGTTTCAAGCATTTGTACATATAGCAGTTAGTGTCGGCTTCATTCCCGTAACCGGACAGACCCTACCATTGATTAGTAAGGGAGGCTCGTCTATCATTGTGATGTCTATCTTGTTTGGACTTATACTTGGCATATCAAGGCGAATAGAGGATTGTAAAGAGAAAAATACCACCATTGAGCAAGACATTGCCCAATCTCCAATACCCACAGAATAAGTTTATGTCATAGGAAAGACAATATTTCTTATTTGCAATTTTTGTATTAACTTTGCAAAGAAATCACAATTAATCCAACTATGGCACATAAAACTGAAAAAGAAAAAAAAGATTCGTTTTTCAATCTATATTTTACCTCTACGATAAGTATTTCGGCATCACTTTTTATGGTTGGATTAGTCGCACTATTACTATTATGGGGCAAAAATACTACCAATGCTACCAAAGAGAACCTCTCTATGGCTGTGATAATTTCAGATAGTGCCACCGAGAGCGATATTACACGAGTGGAGAAATACCTAAAAAGCGTTGAGTATGTCAAAAAGTTCACCTACATCAGCAAAGATGAGGCACTAAAAGAGCATATTGCTAATTCTGGCGACGACCCAACGGAGATACTTGGCTTTAATCCTCTCAAAGCATCTATCGAAATGAATCTTAATGCAGCATATATTAACAACAAGTTTTTGGAGTCTTTTGATAAGAAATTCGCAGACTACCCTTTTGTAGAAGATGTTGTATATCAGAAAGTAATGATAGCAGATTTCAACCATAATGCACAAAAAATATCTATTATACTTTTGGTTATCTCTGTCGTGCTTTTGATTATCACCTTCATACTTATCAACAACACCATACGCATTTCAATATACTCTAAAAGATTCATAATCAACACTATGAAGCTTGTTGGGGCCAAGGCATGGTTCATTCGCCGTCCTTTTCTTTGGCGGTTTGTCAAAAACGGTATGATAGCATCATTATTGGCTTGTATTGGACTCTTCGGCATAGCCTATTATTTACATCAGTTAGACCCCTCGTTGCCACTCTACGACTATCATTTCTTTGTTCCGATAGCGACATTGGTCTTTGCCGTTGGTTTTATGGTAAGTTTTATGTCGGCTCTATTTGGCATCAATAGATATATTCGTATGAAATCAGACGATTTGTATTTTATATAAAATTTTTTAATATGAAAAAAGTAAACTATATCATCATCGCAATAGCGATATTGACCATCATTATTGGTTTTATACTGATGACAGGTAGCACTACGGTTTTGGAGTACAACCCAGATATTTTCTCGTTTCGTAGAATAACACTTGCTCCTATAATATCTGTTATTGGCTTTGTGCTGGTGGCTGTTGGCATTATGTACAAAAAGAAATAGCAGAGATATATGAATATATTTCAGACCATTGTGATTGGTATAGTGGAGGGGCTGACGGAGTTTCTGCCTGTTTCCTCTACGGGACATATGATTATCACCCAGAAATTGCTCGGTGTCCCATCAGATGAGTTTGTAAAAGCCTTTACGATTATCATTCAATTTGGGGCGATATTATCTGTTGTTGTGCTATACTACAAACGCTTCTTCAAGGTAGGCGAACAAAAACTAATATCTTTCCCAGACGATGCAATAAGTTTATGGCAAAAAATGGGCTATTGGGTGAGAAATATTATTGTCAAATATGATTTCTATGTCAAACTGTTAATTGCTTTTTTACCTGCTGCGGTCTTAGGGCTTATATTCTCCGACAAGATAGACGAACTATTAGAAAGTGTATCAGTAGTGGCTGTGATGCTAATACTTGGTGGCGTGTTGATGATTTTTGCGGATAATCTTTTTGCAAAAACCACAAAAGACCAAACTATTGGTGTACGCAAAGCACTTATCATCGGATTGTGTCAATGTATCGCGATGATACCTGGTGTTAGCCGTTCGATGGCAACTATTGTTGGCGGTATGTCGCAAAGACTAACTCGCAAAAACGCTGCGGAATTTTCATTCTTTTTGGCAGTACCAACAATGTTGGCGGCTTCGGCTTGGAAACTACTAAAACTGATTGTAGAACCCACCACTCGTCAAATACTTATAGACAACATAGACACTCTAATAATAGGTAATATTGTCGCTTTTGGCGTGGCTCTTATGGCAATTAGATTTTTCATTTCGTTCCTAACAAAATATGGCTTTAAAGCCTTTGGATATTACCGTATCATTGTAGGTGTTATAATACTTACGATGCTGTTTATGAAAATAGATTTAGCAATAATATAAAAACCATTTTTTTATAATACAAAACAAACAACTAAAAATAAAATGCAATACGACCAAATACTTGTACTCGATTTTGGGAGTCAATACAACCAACTAATAGCAAGACGAATAAGAGAAATGGGGGCCTTTTCGGAACTCTTGCCTCACACTATAACAGCAGATGAGATAGCAAAAATGCCCAATGTCAAAGGCATTGTCTTTTCTGGTGGACCAAAAAGTGTTTATGAAAAAGATGCTTTCGTATGTGATGAAAAAATATTCTCTCTTGGCATTCCTATTCTTGGTATATGCTACGGTATGCAACTGACTACTAAACACTTTGGTGGCACAATAGAGCGAGGCTCAACAAAAGAGTACGGCAAGATGGGTATCCACATAGAGACCGTTAGCGAATTGTTTGGTCATTTGCCTACAAACCAAGATGTCTTTATGAGCCACGGAGACTCTGTCCATACACTACCCGAAGGATTTGTGCTTACCGCCACCAGCGACAACGGCATAGTGGCTGCCATCGAAAACTCCAACAAAAAAATATATTGTGTACAGTTTCACCCAGAAGTAAGACACTCTATCTATGGCAACGAGATAATTGGCAATTTTGTAAAAAATATCTGTAAAGCAAAAACCAACTGGACAATGCAAAACTATATAAATATGCAGATAGAACATATTCGCCAACAAGTAGGAGACGGCAGTGTATTGTGTGGATTGAGTGGTGGTGTCGATTCTACTGTGGTAGCTGTACTTCTCCACAAGGCAATCGGCAAACAGTTATCGTGTATGTTTATAGACCACGGTATGTTACGCAAAAATGAGGGAGAGCAGGTAATGCAAACATGTGGCGACCTATTCGGCATGAATGTTGTAAAAATAGATGCAAAAGAGCGTTTTTTGACTAAACTAAACGGCATTTCAGACCCAGAAAAGAAAAGAAAAATAATAGGCAATGAGTTTATCTACTGCTTTGACGAAGAGGCTAAAAAACTTGGTGATTTTAAATTTTTAGCACAAGGAACACTATACACAGACATCATAGAAAGTGGCACAAGCACGGCTCAAACCATCAAAAGCCACCACAATGTAGGCGGTTTGCCCAAAGATATGAACTTTGAACTTATCGAGCCTCTCAACAAATTGTTCAAAGATGAAGTACGGGCATTGGGTGAGGCATTAGGAATACCACGACATATTGTTTGGCGACAACCATTCCCTGGACCAGGTCTTGCTATTCGTATCATTGGAGACATCACCGAGGAAAAACTACACATAGTAAGAGAGAGCGATGCTATACTTCGAGATGAAATACAAAAAGCTGGACTCGACCAAGAGATATGGCAATACTTCACTGTACTTACAAACATTCAGAGTGTCGGCGTAATGGGAGACGAACGAACATACGATTATGCTTTGGGACTTAGAGCCGTTACATCGATAGATGGAATGACCGCAGAGTGGGCACGTATCCCTTACGAAACGCTTGATGTTATCAGCCGCCGTATTGTCAATGAGGTAAAAGGCATCAATCGCATAATATACGACATCACATCAAAACCACCAGCAACTATCGAATGGGAATAACTATTTTGTTATCATTATGATGCGAAAAATAATATTTATCACAGGAGGACAACGCTCGGGGAAAAGTAACTATGCCCAACACTTGGCAGAGAATATGTCGGATAGCCCTATATACTTAGCTACAGCACGACACTGGGACAAAGATTTCGACAAGCGAATAGAGAGACATCAGTTGGACCGTGGCGATTTATGGACTACTTTGGAGGAAGAAAAATTATTAAGTAGCCACAATCTTTCTGGCAAAACCGTACTAATGGACTGCGTTACGCTATGGCTTACAAATATTTTCCACGACAACAAATATAGTCTCAACCCCTCTTTGGAAGAGGCAAAAAAAGAGTGGACAAGATTCATAAACCAAGATTTTACACTTATAGTAGTCAGCAACGAAATAGGCATGGGGATTCACCCAATGGAGGAGACCTCTCGCCATTTCACTGATTTACAAGGCTGGATAAATCAGTACATTGCATCACTGGCAGACGAAGTAATATTTATGGTTTCTGGCATTGCTGTCAAAATAAAATAAAGAGCATATTCGTTACAACACAAATAGCCTTATGATAAGGAAAGAGTTAGAAAATAAAATCAACACACGAACAAAACCATTAGGGTCGTTGGGCAAATTAGAAAAAATTGCTTTACAGATAGGCACGATACAACAGACTCTAACGCCAGAACTAAAAAATCCTGCAATACTACTTTTTGCTGCCGACCACGGCATTGCAGACGAAGGCGTTAGCCCTTGTCCTAAAAAGATGACTTGGCAAATGCTCAAAAACTTTGCAAATGGCGGTGCCGGCATCAATGTCTTTGCTCGACAACATAATATAAAACTGCGAATCATCGATGGCGGTGTCGATTACGATTTTTGTAAAGATAGCACAATAGAGAATATGAAGTTGATGTACGGTACAAACAATATGCTTCACGCTCCTGCTATGACCACAGATGTCTGTCGTATGGCTATGGAAAATGGAGCAAAATGTGTTCTGCAAGAGTTCAATCTAGGGTGCAATGTCATTGGCTTTGGAGAGATGGGCATAGGCAACACTTCGCCTGCATCACTACTACTACACAAAATAACTGATACTCCGCTCGAACAGTGTGTTGGGAGAGGAGCCGGACTTGACGATTCTGGAGTGCAACACAAATTAGATATTCTCAAAAAAGTATCTAAAAAATATGCTCCACAAACACCACTGGATATACTTGCTACTTTTGGCGGATTAGAAATAGCTATGATAACAGGAGCCGTCCTCGAAGCCAAAAGATTAAATATGCTCATTGTTGCCGATGGCTTCATCACCTCCGCCGCCTTTCTGATGGCATACTCTATGCAACCAAATATCATTGACAATGTCATTTTCAGCCATGCATCTAATGAAGGTGGACACAAGTATATGGTAGATTATATGAATGGCGACCCTCTACTACATTTAGACTTGCGTCTGGGAGAAGGCACTGGCGTGGCTTTGGCGTATCCTATTTTACAATCAGCATTGATATTTCTCAACGAAATGGTGAGTTTTGACGAAGCAAATGTCTATGAAGTTGAAAAAAATCGTAAAAAGATATGAGGCAACAACTCAATATACTACTACACGCATTGCAATTCTACAGTCGCATACCAATAAACAAAACGCTTGATTATTCCGAAGATAATTTAGTAAAGTCATATCGTTATTTTCCACTGGTAGGTATCATCGTATGTGCATTAAGTTCCTCCATTGGCTGGGCTATATCCTTTATTTTACCACACTCAATAGCAGTTGCTATTACACTTGTGTCTATGGTATTGCTCACAGGCGGTTTGCACGAAGATGGATTAGCCGATTTTTTTGACGGTTTTGGAGGCGGACGCTCCAGAGAACAAATTTTGGAAATAATGAAAGATAGCACCATTGGAGTATATGGCGTTATCTCTCTGATATTACTTTTTTTAATAAAACACCTTGCTTTATATTCACTAACACCATCAACAATGATATTTGTGATGATATCTGCTGGTGCTTCAAGCAGATTTATGGTGGTCTTGTTGGTGAAATATTCAATCTATTCTCGTAACGAAATTAGCAAAGGAATGCATGCCCGCAAATGCCCAGACAGACAGACCTTAGCGATAGCATTTTTGGTGTCAACTATACCTTTTTGCTTTATACATTGGGCAATGGCAATCTTAATTATCCCTATATATGGCGTTGTCTTCTATATGCTCAAACGCTATGCGGAGAGTCGTATTGGAGGTTTTACCGGGGATGTGCTTGGTGCGTTACAACAATTTTGCGAAGTATCTTTTTACATGCTTTATATTGCTATAATGCCGATAATAACAAGATAGCAAATTGCATTTTTTCAAAAAAAACACCAAAACAGTATGATAGAGATAGAAAGAAAATTTTTGGTTACCAATCTTGATTTTGTAAAATATGGCGTTCCGCAACGAATAAAACAGGGTTATATATGCACCGACAGCGATAGGGTCGTTCGTGTCAGAATTAAAGACGACAAAGCGTTCCTTACTCTCAAAAATGCTTCGACAGGATTTGCCAGAAACGAATTTGAATATGAAATTCCTGTTACAGAGGCACAAACGATGCTCGACACAATGTGCCATCAGCCCATAATAGACAAAATAAGATTTGTGCTTATACACAAAAAAAAGAGATGGGATATAGATGTTTTCAACGGACAAAACGAAGGGCTTGTCATAGCAGAGATAGAGCTCGAAAGCCAAGATGAGTCCTTTATCAAACCGCCATTTATTGGCAAAGAGGTTACAGACGACCATCGATACTACAACTCATATATCGCGACAAATCCATTTAATAGTTGGAACGAATAGGACTATAACCCACTTTTTTGTGGTAAAATAAAAATTAAATTTTGAACCCTATTAGTTTATTTGAAATAAATTATTAACTTTGCAACCTAAACCATTATTTTGTGGTTTTTTAATAAAAAATAGATAATTAAAAAATATTTATAGGTAATATGAAAAAACTCTTTTTATTAGGATTAATATCCTGTGCTTCTATTATAGCGGTTTCTCAAACAAAAGGGGAATCGATATATAATCCAATTCTCACTGGTGTTCCTTCTCTTACTATATCGCCAGACGCTATTGGTGGCGGTATGGCAGATGCAGGTATAGCTGGGGAGGCTACTATGTCGTCTCAATATTGGAACTCATCTAAATATGCGATGTTGAATAAATCTGGGGGGCTTACTCTTAGTTACACTCCTTGGTTGAGGAAAATCGTTAGCGATGTAGATTTAGCATATCTTGCAGGTTATTATCGTCTTGGTCAGACAGCAGGTACTATTAGTGCCTCACTTCGTTATTTCTCTTTGGGGCAGATTGCTCTGACAGACCTTAAGGGCAACAATGTCGGACAAGCAAAGCCATACGAAATGGCAGTAGATTTGGGCTACTCTCGTAAACTAGCTGAAAACTTTGCTATGGGTGTTGTGCTTCGTTTTGTAGCATCTGACCTCAGCACCAAACAAGAAGGATACTATACTGGCATGGGGTTTGCTGCTGATGTAAACGGCATATACTCGTTACCAATAGAGACATCTAACGGCACATCTACATTCGGTTTAGGTTTTAATATTTCTAACATAGGCACAAAGGTATCCTACGACAAAGGTACTACAAGCAACTTTATGCCTGCCAATTTAGGTCTTGGAAGTTCATACTCTATGCCACTTGACAAATACAACCGTTTGTCTGTGAACCTTGACATAAACAAACTTATGGTACCTACTCGAATATCAAAAAACGCCATCAATTTCGACTCATCAGATCCTAACACTTGGAGAATGAGTGCTGAACAATACAACGATATGTCTGTCGTAAAAGGCATATTCAGTTCTTTCTCTGACGCTCCCGGAGGTTTTGCTGAAGAGTTGAAAGAGATTAACTTGGCAGCAGGGTTAGAATACGCATACAACGAACAATTCTTTGTTCGTGGAGGGTATCATCACGAAAACGAACTCAAAGGCAATCGTAAATTCTTTGCCTTTGGTGCAGGATTCAAATGGACTGCCTTCCGCCTTGATGTTGGTTATTTGATGGGCGTTTCACAAAACAATCCATTAGACCAAACTCTCCGCTTCTCTCTTGGATTCGATATAGACAACTTGATGGATATGACAGATAAATAATCCATCTATATATTAAAACAACAAATATATTAGTTCATAAATAATTTGATAGGCTGTCCATATACTATTGGATAGCCTATTATAAAAATAGGGGTCTACCCCTTCACAACTATCTACCATCAATAGACATAATGATAAAGAGTAAAATAAAATATAGCGAGGCTATCAATAGATTAGAGCATATTGTAGGCGAGTTGGAAGAAAACCAATACGATGTAGATATACTATCAGATAGAGTAAAAGAGGCTATGGAATTGATAGAATACTGTAAGGCAAAACTAAAAAATACCGACAGCCAACTCGATAAAATATTACAGCAAAAATAGATTATATACAAAAAATAATCCTTACAATAATAAACATACGATGAAGAGGCTTCTAAAATATATACCAATGGTTGTTTTTTTATTTTTTGTTGCTTGTTCGCCCCAAAAGAACACTTGGTTATCAAGGAACTATCAGAGTTTTGCAACTAAATATAATGTACGATTCAATGCTAAAACAAATTTTGAGCAAGGCGTCAAATCACTCATTGAGGCAAACAAAGATGATTATTCTAAATTATTGCCGATGTATCCTTTAGTAAGCGAACAAACCGCTGGAAGCATCTCTTCACAAATGAATACAACTATCGAAAAGTGTAGAAAGGCTATCAAACTGCACTCAATACGTACTAAACCATCTAGCAAACCTATCGGAATGAGCAAGGCGGAATATCGGCTGTTCCGTCAACAAGAAGAGTTCAACAGATATGTTCCTTTGGCATGGTTGATGTTAGGCAAAGCAGAATACTACAAAGCCGATTTTATAGGTGCTGTCTCATCACTCAACTACGCCACGAAACATTATAATGAAAACACCGATTTAGTAGTTGAAGCAACATTGTGGAAAGTACGCTCATATACAGATATGGGGTGGCTCAACGAAGCAGAAAGTTTGCTCAAAACAATAAAAGAAGACAAAGTACCAAACTCTAAAAGAGGTATCTATTCAGCATTCAAGGCTCATCTATTAGTGAACCAAAAACGATACGAAGAGGCAATCCCTTTTATCAAACAGGCTATTGAAAAGATAAACAATAGTTATGAAAAAGCAAGATTTAACTTCGTATTAGCACAAATATACGAAATGTTTGAACAAAAAGCATCAGCAAAGAGACACTATTTGGCTGCTAAACACTATGCTACAAACTATGAAATGATATTCAATTCGCTACTCAAAGCAACTATTTTAGATAACAATACAAAAAAATCTATCAAAGTGCTTTCCAAAATGGCAAAATCGTCAAACAATAAAGATTATCTTGACCAGATATATTACGCCATTGGAGAGAAATACGACCAGATACAAGACAGCACAAAAGCATTGGACAACTACAAATTGGCAATGGCAAAAAGTACCCGAAACGGAGTAGAAAAAGCATTGGTAGCACTAAAAATAGCAAAACGATACTACAAAAGTAAAGATTATATAAAGTCTTTGGCTTACTACGACTCTACTATTTTGGCGATGCCAAATGAACATCAGGAGTACAAAACCGCAGAAAAAAAGTCACAGGTGTTAGGAGAACTTGCAACAAATTATAACACAGTAGTGCTACAAGACAGCCTTTTAAGATTGTCTGACATGAGTGAAGCAGAACAACTAAAAGTTGTAGAAGAAATCATTGAGCGACTAAAAGTACAAGAGAGACAAGCTGCCAAAGACTCCGCCAACAAAAGAGCTTTGGCAGTGGCAGAAGAGAACAGCAATTACGATAACTATTCGCAACCTATGGGGAACCCGATTGGCACTCCAGAATGGTATTTCTACAACTCCGTTGCTATCAAACAAGGTAAAATAGAATTCAAAAAGAAATGGGGCAATCGTCCTTTAGAGGACAACTGGAATAGGAAATTTAAGTCATTTGTCCTATCACAAACCAACGATAATAGTTTAACGCCTGATAGTCTGAATAGCGAAAACACCAGCCTCACAGACTCATTGACCATAGACCCACATAAACCAGAATACTACTTGATACAAATACCAAAGAGCGACAAGGATAGACAAAAAGCATTAGAGCAAATTGCAACGGCACTATACAATATGGGGAATATATTTTACCAAAAAATGGAAGATTTCACAAGTGCCGAGGAGACTTATGCTACCCTAAAACTCAGGTTTCCACAAGACAATCGCATAGTCGAAACATATTTTAATATATTTAAGTTTAATGGTAAATTGGGGCAAAAAGACAAACAAAAGGAGTTTCGTAACAAAATAATAAACGAATATCCAACATCAAAGTATGCCACTATGCTCTCTAACCCTAACTATGCAGAAAATGTTCACAAAATGTTATTAGTACAAGATTCGCTATACAATATTACATATCATGCCTATCAGAAAGCAGACTATAAGAGGGTTGCTCAAATTTATCAGACTGTTTCTACAAACTACCCGATGTCAGATTTATTGCCTAAGTTTACTTTTCTCAATGCTTTATCTATCGCAAAAAATGGACAAAAAGCCATATTCGAGTCTGAATTAGACTCTATCGTAGCAAAATATCCGAAGTCAGAAGTTACGCCTGTTTGCAAAGATATTCTGGCTCTAATAAGACAAGGACGGGAGCAATCAACGACCACCGACACTACCACCCTTACTAATATACGCACAACACAAACAAAAATAGATGTTGCCGATATTGTAGAAAAAAATAAGGCATTTAGCATAGATGTAGCAGAGCCTCATAATATAATTTTTGTACCCAAGAAAAATACAAAAATAGATGTTAATAAGTTATTGTACGATGTAGCAGCATATAATTTTACAAAGTTTATGGTAAAAAACTTTGACCTTGAACTACGAAATATTGGTTCTACAAAAATGTTGGTTATCACGGGTTTTGATAGCCTTGAAGAGTCTCTCTGGTACAAAAAGCTATTATACACAGACAATTCATTCAATTTGTCAGCGTTGAATAATGATCTAATATTAGTGTTGATTTCTAATAGTAACATACATAAAATAAGTACTTTAAAGGATTTAGAAAAGTATATTTCTATCGTAAAACAATAAGTTTGTATTAACCACAATCAAACATTTGTATTACAATATGGCAAGAAAAATATATTTGCTTTCTGCTCTACTGTTGAGCGTTATGTCGATAACGGCTAACTATCCAAAAGGATACTACAAGACACTCAATGGGAAAAAGCGTGAGTCTTTGAAGACCGCTCTACACAAAATCATTTGCAAAGATACCACTCACTACCTAAAATACGGTGCTGGTAAAGGACATACATGGTCAGGGTTTTATATTACTGACAGAGATGAAAGCGACAACTCAGTCATTGATATGTATTCAAACCAAAAAGTATATTGGGGCAAAGAATATGTACAAAAAGGCTATAAAGGATTTAGTGGGTTTTTAGATATAGAACACTGTGTGCCCAAAAGTTGGTGGCATTGCAATATGAGAAAGCCTGATTGTGCTGCCCTTGACCTACATCAGCTATATCCATCAAATAGTCGTATGAATCGTTCAAAAAGCAATCACCCTCTTGGTGTGGTCTTGGGCATTCCAACAAAAGATAATGGTCTTTGTAAAGTAGGTAAAGCGATTTATAGGGGGTATCGAGGCAATGTTTTTGAACCTGCCGATGAATACAAAGGTGATTTTGCTCGTTCATATTTCTATGTTGCAACAGCATATCAAAATTATCAGTACAAATGGAAAAAATCAGCAGAAAATATGATGGAAGCCAATACATATCCAACTCTTAAACCGTGGGCTATTCGCATTCTACTGAAATGGCATCGACAAGACCCCGTCAGCGACAAAGAACGCCAAAGGACTGACAAAGTCTTTAGCATACAACACAATCGCAACCCTTTTATAGACTACCCAGAACTAATAGAGTATATTTGGGGTACAAAAGTGGATATGGTTTGGAACGAACCCAACTCTAATATCAACGACAATAGCAATAACAACAATAATAATATAGACGAAAATTGTGATATATATTGTTATGCAAAAAAACTAAACAATTCATTTTTTGTCTATAAAACCATTGTGCATATTGTCATTCGACAAATAATATCATTATACTATTAAATTATTTTCTATAAATCTATAAAAAAACTATCCTTTCTATAATTGTCAGACTATAAAAAGGATAGTTGTTGTTTTGTAGTATATATACTATTGATTATAATAGGTCAACTCGACCTTTATACTCTTCTACTACTTGTTTGGCTATAGAAGTTGACAACTCTGCAAAGTGAGAAAACTCCATAGAACTTGTTGCTCTACCAGAAGTAATAGTACGCAACGCTGTTACATAACCAAATAGTTCAGCCAAAGGCACTTTTGCTTTCACAATTCTTGCTCCGGTACGAGAAGTGTCCATTCCCTCTACATTACCTCTTCTTTTGTTCAAGTCGCCAATTACATCACCCATTCCCTCTTCTGGTGTTACCACTTCGAGTTTCATCAAAGGCTCCATAAGTATCGGTTTGGCTTTTGCACAAGCACTCTTAAATGCCATTTGGGCACATATCTCAAACGACAATTGGTCAGAGTCAACAGGGTGATAACTACCATCTACCAAAGTAACTTTTAGTTTGTCCAGTGGGAAACCTGCAAGTACACCATTTTTCATAGCCGTTTGGAATCCTTTTTGAACAGATGGGATATATTCTTTTGGAATATTACCACCTTTTACTTCATCTATAAACTGCAAAGAGCCTTCAAAATTTGGGTCCGTAGGACCTACTTTAACAATAACATCGGCAAATTTACCTCGTCCACCAGTCTGCTTTTTATAAACTTCACGCACTTCTACCTCTTGCGAGATAGCCTCTTTATATGTAACTTGTGGTTTCCCTTGATTACATTCAACCTTAAACTCACGCTTCAAACGGTCGATAATGATTTCCAAGTGAAGTTCACCCATACCAGATATGATAGTTTGTCCGGTTTGCTCATCTGTCCTCACTGTGAAAGTTGGGTCTTCTTCGGCAAGTTTACCAAGACCTATACCAAGTTTATCAAGGTCAGATTGAGTCTTTGGCTCTACTGCAATACCAATAACTGGTGCCGGAAAGTCCATGCTTTCTAATGTTATTGGATTTTTCTCATCACAAAGCGTATCGCCTGTACGAATATCTTTAAATCCAACTCCTGCACCTATATCACCAGCACAAATCACTTCTACTGGGTTTTGTTTATTTGAGTGCATTTGGAAGATACGAGAAATTCTCTCTTTTTTGCCTGAACGAACATTATAAACATACGAACCTGCCTCCAATTTACCCGAATATACACGGAAGAAGCACAAACGACCAACATAAGGGTCTGTTGCTATCTTAAACGCCAAAGCACATAATGGTTCGTTTTCGTCTGGTTTGCGTTCGAGTGTCTTCTCTACATCACTTGGGTCTGTGCCTTCGATAGATTCTGTATCAAGTGGCGATGGCAAATATGCACAAACAGCATCAAGTAAAGTTTGCACTCCTTTGTTTTTGAAAGAACTTCCGCACATAATAGGATTGATGGTCATAGCAACTGTTCCTTTGCGTATTGCTAATCTTATCTCTTCTTCTGTAATAGTCTCTGGATTGTCAAAATATTTTTCCATTAGACTATCATCAAAAGAGGCTAATGCTTCTAACATTTTATCTCTCCACTCTTCGGCTTCAGCTTTAAGTTCTGCGGGGATTTCTTCGATTTGATAATCCGCTCCCATTGTTTCATCTTTCCAATAAATTGCCTTCATTTTGATTAGGTCAACGACCCCTTGGAAAGACTCTTCAGCACCGATAGGTATTTGTATAGGGCAAGGATTTGCACCAAGTACCTCTTTGATTTGCTGTACAACTTCAAAGAAATTAGCACCCGAACGGTCCATTTTATTAACATAACCGATACGTGGGACATTATATTTATCTGCCTGACGCCAAACAGTTTCTGATTGTGGCTCTACTCCACCAACAGCACAAAAAGTAGCGATTGCACCATCAAGTATTCTCAACGAACGCTCTACCTCAACAGTAAAGTCCACGTGTCCTGGAGTGTCAATTAGATTTATTTTGTACTCTTGATTTGCATAATTCCAACGAGTAGTGGTAGCAGCCGAAGTAATTGTGATACCGCGCTCTTGCTCTTGTTCCATCCAGTCCATAGTTGCAGCACCATCGTGAACCTCACCAATCTTGTGAGTAAGACCAGTATAGAATAATATGCGTTCCGATGTGGTTGTTTTACCGGCATCGATATGAGCCATAATGCCGATATTTCTCGTAAAAGCTAAATTTTGTTTTGCCATTAGTTTGTAATCTCCTTATTTTCTTTAATTTAAATAATTATGTGGTGTATCATAAAAAAGTTTGCAAAGTTAAGAAAAAAAATCCAATATCACACATATTTTTTTTGTTTTCAATGTTTTAATAAATAAAATTGCAGTTACAACCACCATCTATCATCATATTATTACAATATTTTCTTATCTGTACACAACACTATTATTCACCAATATTTGTCAATATATTATCTATTATTTCATTGTAAATTTGCTCTAATATTTCACTGTTCAAGACGGCTGGAGTACCTTCGTCTGCATTCTCGCATATTGATTGAACAAGTGGTATTTGCCCTAAAAAAGGTAATTTATTCTCTTCGGCATAATGCTTTACACCCTCTTTGCCAAAAATGTAATACTTATTATCAGGCAATTCGGCAGGAGTAAAATACGCCATATTCTCCACAAGCCCCACGATTTTAACGCCAATCTTTTCAGTTTCAAACATCTCTATCCCTTTCACTACATCGGCAATAGCTACTTGCTGTGGAGTAGATACTATCACTGCTCCCGTAAGGGTTAACACATCAACTAAAGTTAAATGAATATCACTTGTTCCCGGCGGAAGGTCTATTAGGAAATAGTCCAGTTCGCCCCAATTAGCCTCCTCTATCATCTGTTTGATAGCATTAGAAGCCATCATACCTCTCCACACAACAGCACTTTTCACATCAACAAAGAAACCTATAGACAACAATTTAACGCCATATTTTTCGGCAGGTTCCATCATATTTCGTTGTCTAACCTCTGTAAGCGATGGTCTATACCCCTCAACACCAAACATCTTGGGGATAGAAGGACCATATATATCGGCATCAAGTAGTCCTACTCGATACCCTTTCTTAGCCAACGAAACAGCCAAATTCGCCGAAACAGTCGATTTGCCTACTCCTCCTTTGCCTGACGATATTGCTATAATATTTTTAGCATTTATAGTTTTAGGCTTTTCTATAACCTCTTTTTCTGTTTTATTCTTCACAAAAATATCAACCTCACACTCTTCTCCGACATGTCTTTTAATGGCAGATACCGAAGCCTTTACGACAGACCTCATAAATGGAGAATTAGTCTTGGGGGCTATAAGCGAAAACGACACTTTATTACCATCAATACGAATATCGTCCTCCACCATCTGCCCATCTACTATATTTTGAGGTTCACCCGGATAGCGTATCTCTTTTAGTGCCTCTAATATCAAATTGGGATATATATTCATTCTCTATTTTCCTTTAATTTTAAGACTACAAAGGTAGCAAATTTTAGAACTTACAAATTCCTTTAAAATCGCAAAAAATATTGCATCATATTTTATTACGATGACTATTTTTGTACTAAAAACAAATAATTTGGAATTTTATTATTTACACTGACATGGTTTTAATTGTTGAAAAAAGTCATTCCCTTTGTCATCTACGAGAATAAACGCAGGAAAATTCTCTACCTCTATCTTCCATATTGCCTCCATACCAAGCTCTGGAAACTCAAGGCACTCTACATTTTTTATACTATTTTGTGCTAAAATAGCAGCAGGGCCGCCAATAGAACCTAGATAGAAACCTCCATATTTAGCACAAGCATCTGTTACTTGCTGACTACGATTGCCCTTTGCTATCATTATCATACTACCACCATTACTTTGAAACAAATCCACATAACTATCCATTCGCCCGGCAGTAGTAGGACCAAACGAGCCAGAAGGCATTCCCTCCGGCGTCTTGGCAGGACCGGCATAATATATTGGATGGTCTTTGACGTATTGAGGTAATCCTTTTCCTGCGTCTATCATCTCTTTGAGTTTGGCGTGTGCTATATCTCGCCCCACAACGATTGTGCCATTCAACGAAAGACGAGTAGAGACAGGATATTTAGTCAGCGTTTGTAATATATCACTCATTGGAATATTAAGGTCTATTTTTACCACTTCGCCCTCTCCTTGCTTACGAAACTCTTCTGGTATTAATGCTGCTGGATTGTCTTCGAGTTTTTCTACCCACAGACCATCTTTATTAATTTTTGCAAGGATATTTCTGTCGGCACTGCACGATACCGCCATAGAGACAAAGCAAGATGCCCCGTGTCGTGGTAAACGGACAATCCGTATGTCGTGAGCAAAATATTTACCTCCAAATTGAGCTCCAAAACCACTTTGAAAAGCAGACTGCAAAACATTCTGCTCCAACTCAATATCTCTAAAAGCTCTACCGCCATCACTTCCTGTTGTAGGCAAAGAGTCGTAATATTTTGTAGCCGCAAGTTTGGCTGTTTTCACACATATATCAGCCGAGGTGCCACCCACGACAAAAGATATATGATAAGGGGGACAGGCAGCAGTGCCAAGAGTACGAAGTTTTTCTGACAAAAATTTCTCTAAAGATGCAGGATTCAATAGAGCTTTTGTCTCTTGATAAAGATAAGTCTTATTGGACGAACCACCGCCCTTTGCCACAAATAAAAACTTATATTCATCTCCCTCGACAGCCTGAATATCTATTTGAGCAGGGAGGTTGGTACCTGTGTTTACCTCGTCATACATTGTGAGCGGTGCATTTTGTGAATATCGTAAATTCTCGGTCGTGTAGGTTTGATAAACACCTTTTGAGATAGCCTCTTCGTCAGAAAAATCTGTCCACACACGCTGACCTTTTTTTGCCACAACAGTAGCCGTGCCAGTGTCTTGACATATTGGGAGCAACCCTTTAGCAGCCACTTCCGAATTCCTAAGCATAGTAAGAGCCACAAACTTATCATTATCGGACGCCTCTGGGTCTGATAGTATTTTGGCAACTTGTCTCTGGTGTTCTTTTCGCAATAAGAAAGAGCAGTCTCTCATAGCAGTTTTTGTTAAAAGTGTGATTGCCTCAGGCGACACTTTTAATACATCTTTGCCTTCAAATTTAGCGACAGAAACGCCTTTTGTACTTAATAGATAATAATCCTCATCGCCCTTAGATGTCTGAAACATCGGTTCATAATTAAATTCCTTTACCATAGATAGTTTGTTTTTTAGTATAAATTTCTTGGTTGTGCAAAATTACACAAATTATTCTATACATAAAACTATAACATTTTATATCAACGATATAATAAAAAATATAGGAGACAAAAATATATTCATCTCCTATGCTCCTATTTATTTGTTTTCCTACAAAATCGCCTCAATCAAGGGTTTTCTTAATCTCTATTTCCTCAAACGACTCTATGACATCACCGACAACAATATTACTAAAATTGGCTACATTGACACCACACTCATAACCTTGTTTAACCTCTTTGACATCATCTTTTTCGTGTTTCAAAGAGGCAATATCACCTGTGTGGACTACGATACCATCGTGAATAACCCTAATCTTATTACCTCGTTTGATAACTCCATCTTTGACTATACAACCCGCAATAACACCAATTTTGGAGATATGGAATGTATCACGCACTTCAAGTGTTGCCAATACCTTTTCTGCCTTGTCTGGTATGAGCATACCTTCCATAGCAGCCTTAACCTCATCTACTGCCTGATATATAATAGAATAAGTACGGATATCTACTTCTTCTGCCTCTGCCAAATGTTTTGCCGAAGTAGTTGGTCGCACCTGAAATCCTATAATAATAGCATTAGACGATATTGCCAAATTGACATCTCCTTCGGTAATCTGTCCAACACCTTTGTGTATGACATTCACCTGCATTTCTGGCGTAGATAGTTTTATTAGGGTATCACTCAATGCCTCTATCGAGCCATCTACATCGCCCTTAACTATAAGGTTCAACTCTTGGAAATTACCCATTGCTATACGCCTACCTATCTCATCAAGTGTAAGATGACGAGAGGTGCGTAATTTTTGCTCTCTCTTCAATTGGTCTCTCTGTGAAATAATCTCACGTGCTGCCTGTTCTGTATCCATCACATTGAACTTATCTCCTGCTTGTAGTTCGCCCTTCATACCTAGTATTAGCACTGGCTCTGAGGGTTTAGCCTGTTTTATACTCTGATTTCGCTCATTAAACATAGCTCTAACTCTACCATAAGCATAACCTGCCATTATTATATCACCCTGTTTTAAAGTACCATTTTCGACAAGCAGAGTTACCACATTGCCTCGCCCTTTGTCCTTGCGTACTTCAATAACAGACCCCATAGCATTCCTATTTGGATTGGCTTTAAGGTCAAGCATCTCACTCTCCAAAAGCACTTTGTCTAATAGTTCACTCACTCCTTGTCCGTGTTTAGCAGATATATCTTGCGACTGATATTTACCGCCCCAAGCCTCTACCATATAATTCATATTGGCAAGGGTAGTCTTTATTCTATCGGGGTCGGCACCGTCTTTATCTACTTTATTGATAGCAAACACGATAGGCACACCGGCTGACGATGCGTGGTTGATAGCCTCAACTGTCTGTGGCATCACATCATCGTCTGCGGCAACTATAATAATAGCAATATCAGTAACCTTTGCTCCTCTTGCACGCATCGCCGTAAAGGCTTCGTGTCCAGGCGTATCCAAAAATGTTATCTGCCTACCATCTTCTAATTTAACATTGTATGCTCCTATATGTTGAGTTATGCCGCCAGCTTCTCCTGCTATCACATTTGTGTCTCTTATATAGTCTAACAACGATGTCTTACCATGGTCAACATGCCCCATGACGGTAATAATTGGAGGACGAGGGACTAAATCTTCTGGATTGTCTTCTATCTCTTCGGCTATAACTTTAGTAGCATCAGCACTTACAAACTCCGTTTCAAAGCCAAATTCATCTGCTACAATATTGATAGATTCGGCATCAAGTCGTTGGTTGATAGCTACAAACATACCAAGACTCATATATACCTTTATAACATCATTGACCGGCACATTCATCATAGAAGCTAACTCGTTAGCTGTGACAAACTCCGTCAGTTTCAGAACCTTTGATTGTGCCTCTTGGATTTCTGCCTGACGCTCCATCTCTTGCCTTATATTATCTCGTTTTTCTTTACGATAATCAACGGCTTTTTTATTAAACTTACGCCCCCCTCTTGCAATAGCAAGAGTTTCTCTAACATTCTGATTTACATCATCTACATCTATAACTGCACGTTTAGAGCGGCGGTCTTTTCTCGAAGATGATTTAAACGACTTCTTGCCATCTTCGGTCATATCTATTCGCTCCGCCCTTATACGGTCTCGTTTTTTCTTATCTTTTAAGTAAGACCTATCTCCTCTATCATTATCTTTAGTCTTGCCTTTGTTGTCAAAAGGTTTTTCTGGTTCAAGTTCGACCTTATCTATTATTTTAGGTCCTTTAAGCGTTGGAACATCTGTTTTTATAAACCTATCCTTACCTTTGCTATTATTATCGCCGTCATTTTTATTATCATCGTTAGACTTATTATGGCTCTTGTCTCCCTTGCTGGATTTCTTACGCTGCTCTTTGAGTTTTTTTTCTTCTTCACGGCGTTTTTTATCCAACTCCTTACGCTCTTTTTTTCTATCTTCTTTGCTTTTGGGTTTAGGACGAGAATCTTTACCTATCTGTGATAGGTCTATTGTACCAACCACTTTTGGCGACTTGATAGTCAATCTATCATCATCGGAATGGTCAGGGGTATTATCTTTTGATTGGGTCTCCTCGATAGGTTCTATCTTTACTTCCGTTTCTTTGACAACTACAACTTCCTCTTTCTGTGGGATTACTTTTGTAGGGAAAGTTGGCTCTTCTTGAGCAATAATTTTAGG
>PDWI01002713.1_pt1 | contig 26180 bp, 18 predicted proteins | sample 1430891 | NCBI WGS metagenome assembly PDWI01 (sample SAMN01162508, study PRJNA174530) | Oral metagenome, whole genome shotgun sequencing project. | biome: Marine environment; feature: Marine mammal; material: Swab sample of the gingival sulcus; isolation source: swab sample of gingival sulcus...
GTCGGAAGCCAGAAGTTGGAAGAAAATTGAGAACTGAAAATTGTTAAAAACTTGACAACTTTATTTTCGGATCAAACCTTAGTAGAGATAAACACAGGTAATTCTTAACCGCAAAGAACGCAGAATTTCGCAAAGAGCGCAATAGCAAATTCCCTCTTGGAGAAGAGGGTGTAGGGAGATTGATTTCTTGGAAACTTTAAAACGCTATACATCAACAACTTGCAAATTTAATTAGATGGTATTTCGAGACTTTTGAAAAAGTCTCGAAATGCGAGTAAAAAAAAGGTAAAATCAAGTCGCTAACTTTAACTTCACATTAATTATTAATGGTAAATGATTGCACCTCTTGGGTTTTAGCTGTCTATTAGATAAAATTATCGGTGCGCTATAAAATAAGGATTAAGCAAATTCTCTTTATTATAAAGCAATTTTGCCCCATCAGCTCTATAAACAGAGCCGCCGGAAGCACAAACAATACAATGTCCGGCAGCAATATCCCACTCCATTGTGGGACCAAAACGCGGATAATAATCTGCTTTGCCTTCGGCAATCATACAAAATTTTAAAGAACTGCCCCTGCTTATAATCTCAATATCGCCGTATTTTTTTTCAAATTCCTTAAAAAAGGCTTCGGTTTCTGCATTCAAATGCGAACGACTACCGACGAGCGTCATTTTTTTTGTTTTGCAAAAAGGCAGTTTCTTCGATTTTTTTATTAAAGTATCTAAATCATCAAACAACTCTATTTGAGTGTCGGATAAATCAATTTTATAAGCCCCCAGAGCATGTTCCGCAAAATACAAATTTTGTTCAACAGGAATGTAGATTACTCCGGCAAGCGGCAATTTTTTTTCGATCAATGCAATGTTTACGGTAAAATCATTGTTTCTTTTTACAAATTCTTTTGTGCCGTCTAAGGGATCAACCAGCCAAAACAAATTGCGGTTTTTTCTTTCTTCATAAGGAATTTTTTTACCTTCTTCGCTTAGAACCGGCAATCCCGACTTTTCCAACAGTTTGCAAATAACATCATGCGCTGCTTTATCGGCTTTTGTAAGAGGCGAATCGTCTTCCTTTGTTTCAACTTGAAAATCATCACTTGCATATACTTCCATGATGGCTTTTCCCGCTTGTACGGATGCCTTAACAGCATTTAAGAGCAAACATTTAATATCTTGTTTCTCCGACATAATTATATTTAAAATAAGATTTATGAACGATGTGTATATGCCGAATTGGCTTGCGCAACAGGCATAACCAGGATATCATTTATATTTACATGTGACGGACGTGTAATGACAAATTCCACGGTTTCGGCAATATCTTCCGCCAAAAGAGGCACAAACCCTTCATACACTTTTTCGGCAGCCTCCGGATTGCCCAAACGCACGGTGGAAAATTCCGTATTAACAGCACCGGGCGCAACGGAAGTTACTTTTATTCCATAGGGCAACATATCAATACGCATTGCTTTCGTAATCGATTCAATGGCGTGTTTTGTTGCACAATATACATTACCTTTCAAATAAGTTTCTTTTCCTGCAATGGAAGATATATTAATAATGTGTCCGCTTTTTCGCTTAACCATACCGGGCATTACAGCTCTTGAAATATATAAAAGACCTTTGACGTTGGTATCAATCATCTGTTCCCAATTATCAATATTGCCTTCATGCAAAAAATCCAATCCGGCAGCCAAACCGGCATTGTTTATCAGCACATCTATATCCTTGAAATCCGGAGGTATTTGCTCTATTTGCGCTTTGCATTGCTCGCGTTCCCTGACATCAAAATTGAGTACTAAAACGTCAATTCCAAATTCCTTTTTGAGTTCTTTTTCAAGTTCTTGCAATCTTTGCAGCCGACGTCCGGTAATAATTACATTATAATTAAGGGCAGCTAACATACGCGCCGTTGCTTTTCCTATGCCCGAAGTTGCTCCGGTAACAAGTGCTGTTTTTGTGTTCATATTGCTTAAAAATACATTAAACTTAAAATCGTAATTGTAACCATCATATAAATTAAAGTTAAAGGGGTGCCTACTCGAAGAAAGTCCTTAAATTTATATCCGCCCGGACCGTAAACCATTAAATTGGTTTGATAGCCTACGGGTGTCATAAAGTTTGCCGCAGCAGCATAAGCTACCACTAAAATAAAAGGCATCACATTTGCATTCAGGCTTAAAGCAAGAGATACGGAAACCGGAAAAGTAACCGCAACAGCAGCTTTGTTTGTAATGAATGCGGCAAGAATCGTTGTTATAAAATAAACCCCGGTTAAGACTCCTACAAGCCCCAAAGGCTTAAAAATTTTAATAATCGTATCGGCAAATAAATCGGCAACCTCCGTTTTAATCATTGCCGTCCCCAATGCAAGAGACAGCGCAATTATCAGGATTAACTCATAATCAACACTTTTAATCAAGTCTCTCGGGCGTGTGATTTTAAGAATAACCAAACCGGTCAAGAAAAACAACAAACCATTAAACAATTTAATTAGTCCGATTGCGGACAAAAGAATAACGGCAAGCGTTCCGCCGACTAAAAAAGCAGTTTTCCAAAAACCGAGTCGCCTGAATTCTTTTACTCTGGAAATAATATAAAAATCGGAAGTATCTTTATATCGTTCTTCAAAATAGGTTCCGGCAAGCAGCAAAACGGCATCGCCCGATTTTAATTCGGCAGCCCCTAATTTTCCGGCAAGCGTTTCCCCGTTTCGATGAACGGCTATTGCTGTTGCATCAAATTTAGCCCTAAAATTTACTTCCTTAATTGTTTTACCGTTTAATGCCGAATTATGCGAAATTACAATTTCTATTACTTCGGTATTTTTTTTACGCGAAAACATCCCTACCGAAGGTATTTCAAGTCCTTCTCGCGCTTTTACAAATTCGGCAATGGCATTTGTACTGCCCGTAAAAAGCAAAATATCTTCTTCCACAAGAATGGTATCGCCGGGCACTGCCGTTATTCTTAAATTGCCTCTCAATATTTCAAACAAAAATAAGCCCTCCAAATTTCTTAATCCGGCTTCGGTAATGGTTTTACCTATTAAAGGACTGTTGCTTTTTATTCTGCCTTCCACAATATACTTTCGAGAAATATTACCCAAATCTTCAATTACACTTTTTTTCTCGGGCAATAATTTATTTCCGACAGTCAATAAATATATGATACCGATAAAAAGCATGGGCAAGCCTACGGGCAAAAAGTCAAACATCGACAAGGGGGGCATATCGGGAAAAATACGTTGGTCGGTAACTAAACCGTTTACAATTAAGTTGGTCGAAGTTCCTATCAAAGTCGTTGAACCACCCAATATGGCAGCAAAAGAAAGCGGTATTAAAAGTTTGGAAACCGATGCTTTGTATTTTTGTGCAGCCGTGTGGACATAAGGCATCATAATGGCAACCAAAGGCGTATTATTTAAAAAAGCCGACATCGGCGCCACCACAAACATCATCAATGCCGAAAAGCCCTTAACCGTTTTTGATTTACGAAATATTGCATTAAAGAAAATGTCTAAAACGGAAGTTCTTCTGTAAATATCACCAATAAGCAAAAGCATAATGATAATAGCTATTTGCTCGTTTGAGAAACCGGCTGTTATTTCGGAAGGTTCCAGCACATGGGTTATTCCAAGAATAATAACCGCAATGATAAAAGTCATGGCAGGACCAACTATTTCCTTATACAAAGAAATAATGAGAAAGAGCAAAACAACTATGACAACAATTGCATCAAAGGTCATATATTATTTTTGATTTTCGATGGTTTTAACAGTTTCCAAAAGTAAAAATAAAAAATAATTAAGTCGAATTTTAAGACGAAAATTTGAATTATGAATGGTGAATTGCATAAACACTAAGGATTAGTCCTTTTTATTTTTTGAAAGGTCTTCCAGTTTCATTCATAAAAGTGCATTTCCCGCATATATTTCCAAGCCTTTTCCGGCATAAAAAAGTGAAGGTCTTTTTTTTCTTTAATGCTTTTTCGTATAAAACTTGACGATATTTCAATCAAAGGAGCATCGGTAAAAACAATATTTTTTTGAATGTTTGCGGATTTTGCATCAAAACCAGGTCTTGGATAAACATAAATGCTATGATTATTAATTATTTCCTTATAATTTTTCCATTTGTGGAAATGCAGCAAATTATCGCTGCCCATAATCAACGAAAATTCTTTTTCCGGATGTTTCTCTTTTAAGTAAATTAAAGTATCAATAGTGTATGACGGTTTGGGCATTTTAAATTCAATATTGCATGCCCGGTATTTATTATTGTCGCCGATTGCTTCTTGCACTAATGCCAAGCGGTGATGCTCGTCGAGCAGGTTTTTCTGCTCTTTAAAAGGATTTTGCGGACTTACCACAAAAAATATTTGGTCAAGCCGGGTAAACTCAAGCATATAATTTGCAATCATTAAATGCCCGTTATGAATGGGATTAAACGAACCGAAAAACAAACCTATTTTTTTCTTTTTATACGCCTCTCTGTTTATGGAGGCGGGCACTAATATTTCCGAAATAATATTGCTTTTTGCCATAGCATTTTATTTGATATAAAAATCCAGCATAAGTTTGTTTTCTATATAGCCTTGCAAATGGTCGCCTATTTGCACCGGTCCGGTGCCGGCAGGGGTTCCCGTAAAAATTAAATCGCCTATTTTCAGGGCAAAGAATTTTGAGATGTAGCTGATTAGTTTATCAATGGAGAACAGCATCTCGTTTGTGCAGGAATTTTGCACCTCTTTGCCGTTTAGGAGTAATTTAAAATTGATGTTTTCGGGCAATTCTTTTTTAGAAATAAAATCTTGCGACAAGGGAGCTGCATGTTCAAATGCTTTGGCAATTTCCCAAGGATGTCCTTTCTTTTTGCATTCTTTTTGCAGGTCTCTCGCCGTAAAATCTATTCCCAAGCCTATTTCTGAATAATATTTATGCGCAAACTTCTCGTCGATATGTTTTCCTATTTTATCAATTCGGACGACAATTTCTGTTTCGTAATGAATGTCTTTTGAAAAATCGGGATAATAAAAGTCTCGGTTCTTCAACAATAAAGAAGTGTCCGGTTTCATGAAAAACATCGGTTTTTCCAGAACCGGGTTATTTAACTCTTCGGCATGTGCCGCATAATTTCGTCCTATACAAATAATTTTCATATGTTTATATCTATAACTTTCAAAGGTCATATAGGAACACCCGAATGAGATTTACTACAAATGATTAATAGTGTTGGCAAATAATCATTCCGCTGTGTGATTAAACCTTAGTCATGGGCGTTTCATATATTTTTTATAACTTTCAAAGCAATCCGCCTTTTCTCAGCTTAATTTCCGTCAGTATTTTTTTTGTGTACAAAGGAAAATCTGCATTAAGCATCCATGCAAAATAGCTCGGTTCTTTTTCCAAAACTTCTTCAACGGTTTTGCCTTTGTGCTTTCCGAAGTTAAAAATTTCCTCCCCTTTGCTGTTATAAACAATTCTGCCGGCTAAATCGGCACTTTTGCGATGATAAGATATTTTTGAAAGTTCTTCGATGTCGTTTGTCAAGCTATCGTATTTATCGAGCTGAGCACGCAAAACATCATAAGTGGCAAGCGTATCTGCTTCGGCACCATGCGCACCTTCCAACTCTTTTTTGCAATAGAATTTATATGCCGCCGACAAAGTGCGTTGTTCCATTTTATGGTAAATTACCTGAACATCTACAAACTTTCGATTTTTTATGCTGAAATCGACATCTGCTCTCAATAATTCTTCCGCAAGCAAGGGAATATCAAACTGATTGGAGTTGTATCCGGCTAAATCGCAACCTTCCAGAAACTTCGTTATTTCCTTGGCAATTTGTTTAAAAGTCGGAGCGTCTTTTACATCTTCATCCGTTATGCCGTGAATTTTTGATGCTTCTTTGGGTATGGGTATTGTCGGATTTACGCGATAGGTTTTGCTTTCCGTGCTGTGATTGGGATTTACTTTGAGTATGGCAATTTCCACAATTCGGTCTTTACTGACATCTATCCCGGTTGTTTCCAAGTCGAAAAAGGCAATCGGTTTTTTTAGGTTTAATTCCATGCTTTTATACTGTTTTTTTGTTGATTTTTTGTTTTATCTTAACTCTGCCTTTAATTCTTTTTCAAAATTATATTGCAGCTTTTTCATTATCTTATCTATTTGCTTATCGTTTAGTGTTTTATTGACATCTTGAAGAATAAAACTGACGGCATAAGATTTTTTGTCTTTACCTAATTTTTCATCTTCAAACACATCAAAAACCGAAACATCTTTTAACAGTTTTTTTTCTGTTTTAAAAGCTATGTTTTTTATGGCGTCAAATTTTATATGTTTATCTAAAAGAAGTGCCAAATCTCGTTTAACGGAGGGGTATTTTGCAATTTCTTCAAAACTTGGGGTATTCGGTATTTTTTCCGTAAGCAAGTCCCAATATATATCGGCAAAAAAGACTTCTTGTTCAATATCAAATTTTGACGTAATTTTTTTGCTTAATTTTCCGAACTCTGCAAAAGTTTTGTTGTGTTGCGTATATTTTAAGCCATAGGAAAATGCTTTATGTTCGCTTTCTTCTTGCTTAAAATTATTTACGGAAAAATTAAGTCGTTCAAACAAAGCATCAACTCTTGCTTTTAGATAGTAAAAATCAGAATGTTGTATCGGCGTGTTCCAATTAAGGGCATTTTTGTTGCCGGTAATGAAAAGTGCCAAACGCCGGTTTTCTTCATAAGATTTTAAAGGATTGTCAGCCTCTTTCTTTTGATAATGATAAGTGTTTCCGAACTCATACAGTTTTATATCAAAATTTTTATGATTTATATTCCTTTTTATAGCCTCTAATCCGCCGAACAACAAATCTTGTCTGAGCACATTCAAATCAATGCTTAAAGGATTTAGAATTTTCACGGAATGTTCATTTTCCGCTTCTGTGTAATAGCGTTCTTTGCTCAGCGAATTTGACATTGCTTCGGAAAATCCCAAGGTGCTCAAAAAGTCGGATATTTTATTTTGCAACTTATTAAGGTCGGGTTTGGCTGCATAAGACAAGGTTGATTTTACACTGTTTGACGATGCGATATTGTTATAACCGTATATTCTAAGTATTTCCTCAATCACATCAGCTTCTCGGCTTACATCCACGCGATAGGGCGGAACTTTAAGAGAAATTACATCTTCATTCTTGCTTGTTATTTCTATCTCCAAAGCCGACAGTATCTTATCAATGGTTTCGTGCGGGATTTTTTTCCCGATTAGTCGGTCAATATGCGAGTATTTTACCTCAAATTCGAAATGTTTAATCGGTTCCGGATATACATCAATAATATCCGAAGAAATACTGCCCCCGGCAATCTCTTTAATTAACAAGGCTGCTCTTTTCAAGGCATAAATCGTATTATTGGGGTCAACTCCTCTTTCAAACCGGAAAGAAGAATCGGTTTGAAGTGCATGACGTTTTGACGTTTTACGAACAAAAACAGGGTTAAAATAAGCACTTTCCAAGAAAATATTGCTTGTGTTTTCACTAACACCCGATTTTGCTCCGCCAAATATTCCGGCAATACACATAGGCTCTTTTGCATTGCATATCATTAAGTCGGCTGCATGCAGTTTGCGTTCTTCATCGTCTAAACTTACGAAAGGGGTGTTTTCTTGCACTGTTTTAACAATAACTTTGTTCCCTTCAATTTTATCGGCATCAAAAGTATGCAGTGGTTGCCCGGTTTCATGCAAGACAAAGTTGCTTATATCCACAACATTATTAATGGGCTGAATGCCGATTGCTTTTAATCTGTTTTGTAACCAATCCGGCGATGCCTCTATTTTTACGTTTTTTATGCCGACACCGGCGTATCTTTTACAAGCCTCATTGTTTTCAATTTGAACGGAAATATTTAAGTCCGTTTTGTCTGTTTTAAAGTTGCTTACATCCGGTTTTACCAAATGAATATCTTTATCTTTATAGGCAAAATAGGCTGCTAAATCTCGAGCTACGCCCAAATGTGATGCACCGTCTGCTCGATTGGGCGTTAAACCTATCTCAAAAATGGTATCGTTTTCTACTTGGTAATAGTCTTTTGCCAACATTCCGACTTGCGTATCTTCGGGAAGAACAATAATGCCGTCATGCGAAGTTCCCGTTCCTATTTCATCTTGGGCACAAATCATCCCTTCCGACACTTCGCCTCTGATTTTTCCTTTTTTTATGGTAATTTCTTTGTCGTCGATATAGAGTTTTGTATTTATTGTTGCCACCACAACTTTTTGTCCGGCTGCAACATTGGGCGCACCGCAAACAATGGGTAATAGGGTATCTTTGCCTATATCTACGGTCGTAACGGTTAATTTATCGGCATTGGGATGCTTCTCGCAAGTGATTACTTTGCCTACGACCAAACCTCTCAGACCACCTTTAATACTTTCGTATTCTTCAATGCCTTCCACTTCCAAGCCTATATCCGTTAAAATTTCGGCAAGTTCGGCAGCCGGTATATTTATTTCTTTGTCAAAATACTGTCTGAGTTGATTATAAGATATTTTCATATGTTTATTTTTTAAGTTGGAAGAGGGAAGTTGGAAGTTTTTGTTCTCCGACTTACCTCTAAATAATCATTCCGCCGAGTGTCTTTTCCGATCCCGGGTGTTTCATATTTATTTTTTCAGAAAAATGCAAAAGTAATAAAAAAGCCAATACCAATCGGCTTGTTTTTAAAATATATCGTGTACATATCGTCAAATTGTCCTATAAAAAATAAATAAATTATCCGGCACACATATAAAAAAGACCTCAGGTTTTTTTAAACTCCTGAGGTCAATATCTCTATTCGTATAGATTCTAATTGTTCTATAACAAAATGAAAAGATTTATTTAACGATGAATTTTTTCGTTATTGTTTGGTCTTTGGTCGTAATATTTACAAAGTAAACACCGGCACTTAAATCAGCTATCGGTAATTTAACTTCTTTTGCAGACGCATCCATTTCTGAAACTGCTTTACCTGCAATATTATAAATAGTTACATGTTTAATTTCCGAAAATGCAGCTACGTTTAAGTAGTCATAAGCCGGGTTCGGGTAAGTCATAACTGCTGTATTGCTTATATTATCTACAGAAGTAATTACATCAAGTGTAACCGGAATTACATTGTATGATTCATCTTCGTCGTTATCGTTTGTTTTAACAATTAAATCAGCATTGTATGTTCCTTGTTCCATTCCCGTAATATTAAATTGTAATGTAATATCAGCATCTGAAGAAGGGTCAATAGAACCGTTTGTGTTGTCTAAGGTCAACCATTGATGCATGGCTTCTCCGGTTAAGTTTGCAATAATTCCGAAATTTCCAAATGTTTGTCCCGGCGGATTTGTAAATTCAGTCCAAACAACACCCGATTTTAACCAATTTGCATCATCAATAACCGGACCTTCATCCATTGCCAGACAATAAGCTCCTACAGGTTGGGTTATGGCATAGCCTACAAACATATCTTTACCGCTAACAAATACAGGTTCGTCTAAGTTTACGTTAATTTGTTCATTCTCTTGAGAAACCGTAAAATTTTGAGTTCTTATCGGAGTGTCTTTCGGACCAAGCACGATTCCGTCTCTGCCTTCATATATTTCCAGCACTCCACTATTTCCTTGAGGCATATTGCCAATAGCAACAATTACAGATGAAATTTCCATCCCGATATAATTCTTTAAATCAGCAGTAGCGTTTGCATTCCCTGTATATTTAAAGAGTGCGGCAGCTTTTATATCTACCGGCTGACTACCATTGAAACCAAGGCTGCCGGATAAATTTCCTGTAACATGTGTTAAAGTTACGTCTTTACTGTCAGTATTTACTTTTATGGGTTTTGCAAGTTTTTTTGCTGAGGGTGTCATTAAACTTACTTCTTTGCTGTTGCTTGTTGTATTATCGGTATTAATATTGCTTGTATTTTTTGCTTTAGTCGGGTTCTTATAAGAAACTAAAGCTTCGTATGTTAATGCTTCAAGACCGGTATTTGAAAGTGTAAGGACTTGGTCAGAAGTTCCGTTACCGGAGAAAGATGTTGCACTTAGCTCAAGCTCCGCAGTTTCACTTGCAGCTTCAACTTCAATAAACTCAAAATCATCTACATAGTAAGGAGGATTTACATCTGGATAACCGTAGAAATTTATACAATCTAATTTAGCCATTGCACCGCCGGCACTTTGCGAGGCACTAAAAGCCCATGTATCAACTTCTGTTCCGTTAATGGTCAATGTACTTTGGTCGTTGCTAATATCCATATCAATAATTATTTCAAACCATTGGTCGTGTGGAAATGTAAAAGCTACGGTTGATGGCGGGTTACCGTTACTGTGATCAAGCGTTCCGTTACCGCCGCTATTCATCTCTATTGACATCGCCCAATTAGCCCCAAAAGCATGTTGAACATTGAAGTAAGCACCTTGCCCGGTAGGAACATAGTACCAAAACTTTGCTTGATAATGTCCGGAAGTTTGTCCTCCTGTCATGTAAACCATATCATTATCTGCTATGATTTTCATTGATTTAGCCCCGCCGGCAGTATGATTTTGTTCATCAGAAATAAGTGCATCGTTAGCACCTCCATGCGTATTGTTCCATGTTTGCCAACCTTCACTGTTAGAAACATAATCGCCTACTGCGGGAGTTTCAAAATCATCACTAAAAATAGTTGTTTGGGCATAAGTGCCTCCAAACATTAATAGTGCTGCAAAAAAAAGAAAAAGATGTTTCATATTATTTAATTTTAGTTTGTAAAAAAATTTATTTAATAATTATTTTATGGTTTATAGATAAGCTATTTATGTTTACAAAATACATTCCGGTATCAAAATTACTGACATCTATTGCATTTTTTCCGGCTTTTAAAATACCTTGTGCTATTTGTCGTCCTGTTATATCTAATATTGAATACTCAGTATTTTTTGAAAAATCCGCTTGAATAAACAATTGCCCACTTGCCGGATTAGGATAAATCAAAACACCGGCATCTGTTCCATCTTCTATTGCAGCTGGTTCCAAATAAATCGTATGAGTAACATCTGCATTAACAATAGGCAATGTTCCTGTTACATCTTTATAATTACTATGGGAAACTGTATATTCATAATTGTGTCCCCAAGGCGTATCTTGAAAATCTATAGGGCTATAGCCGGTTGTTTTGGTTCTTCCGTCAAAAGTTACTTCTGCATTTACTACCGGTTGGTTTTGAGCATTTAAAACCGAAAAGTTAACCGTATATGCCCCTTTTACAAAAGCTGATTTGCAAAGCGCATCTCCATCGGAGTATAAAGGTCTTACAGCATAATAATCTGATAATCCTTGCGTTAAACTATTGTCGGAATAGCTTGTTGTTGAGGCATCTACTTCCGTTAGTTCGTCTTCTCCTCTATAGAGTTGGTAGCCTGTAAGTCCTCGTTTTTTTGCCGGAGCTGTCCACGCTAAATTTACTTCAAAATTTGTTTCATTATTTGTATTAAGCGTAGCAGTAAATTCTTCCACAGTGTTATTGTAAGGGTAGTTTGCAGCTTTTGGTTGTATACCGGTTATCATTCTGAAACCTTGCGTAAATTGACCGGTTACATCTAAAGTATAATATCCGTTATCAAAACCGCCCCAACCGAAATTAAAATGAAAATTGTCGCTGTCGTCATATCCGTCGCATATATAGGCATGTCCACCGGCTTCCGGATCACTTCCGGCATAATATACGGGACGTCCGGGTGTGGCATCAAATTCCTCTTTAAGCCATGCTTTCCATTGCGCATCGGTAGCGTATTCTTTATCTCTTAAGATACAAGTATTGGCATAGTTAAAGTAATTTTTCATTGCCGGAAGTACCTTTTGAGAGTAAGCTCCGGATCCTTCCGGGTCATAGTCCATGTCAACAGATACGCCGGCATGGTATGATAGTAAGGCACTGTAATAAGTCGGCGCATCATCAAGCATATTTGAATAAAAATATGTAGTTTCTCCAAAATTTGCCGTATGAGTTCCTGTCGGATAATGGTAGTAGGAATGACTACCGACCCCTTGTGTGGGATATTTCCAATAGTACATTATAATGCTCATGGCAGTAGCCACGCAACCGGTGGGTGTTCCTTCGGGGGTAAAATAGTCCCAACCTCCGGAAAAACCTTGACTGCTTCCACCATCTTGATTCCAAAGAATAGTTTCGGTTAAGGGTTCTACTGCTTTTCCTTTTTTTGCCGGTGTAAATGTGGCAACCGGTACCGAATATTTTGCCCAAAGTTGTTTGGTCTTTTCGTTGGCTTCAAGTTTTTGGTTTATTATACCGCTAATTGTTTCTTTATAATTATTCATCCAATAATCAATAGATGCCGGACGATCTTCTATTATAAATTGTCCTGTAGGGGAATAGCCTATTACCGGGGTATAGGCATCGTCTCCGGATACAATTATAAAGCCCTTATTGTCTTTTGTATTAAAAACATAATAGACAATTTCTGAATTGTGTTTTACCGCAACGGCTTTTTCAAACTCGAAACTGTTTTTTTCTACGAAACATTTTTCAATAAAATAGTTTTTTGCCACTATTTTGGCAAGTGATACAGGCACATGACTTGCAAAAGCATAAAGTCCGGTTGTACCCGCAATTAATAAAGTTAAAATAAATTTTCTCATTTTTTTTAGTTTAATCATGCATTATATATTTATATAAATAAAGATGCTTAGTTATAATTAAGGTTGCAAGTTAGTACAAAATATTAACTTAACAAAATTATAATAAAAAAACTTGTATATAAAAATATACAAGTTTTTTTATAAAAGACCGTGTGTTAAAGTCTATTTAACAATAAATCTTCTAGTTGCGGTTCCTTCTGGAGAAACTACTTTTAATAAATAGGTTCCTGCCGAGAAGTTTTTCGTATTAAGGCTGTGAGTATTTCCTGAAGTTTTGCTTGAATATACCAATCCGCCTAAGATATTATAGATATTTATTTGAGCATCTTTAACATTGGATACATTAAGCTCTCCTGAAGTCGGGTTCGGATATACATTTATTTCTAAACTTTTTGTAAGTTTTTCAACACCAACGGGCTTCAAATCTGCAACCGGTATTTTTTTGAAAATAATCGAGTTATTTGTTGCCGGATCCTCGTCGCCTCTAACATGTAAACCCGGTTCATTATCTGTTTGATACCATAAATAAGCAAAGTTATCGACATCACGTGCTAAGGTCGGGAAAACATTTTCTGATAGAGGTACATCGCCTGTGATTAATACCGGATTTTGCCATGTTCCTTCTATTCTTGCCATAATATAAATATGTCTGTAGTGTTGTTTATTTGGATTCGCGTTTGTTTTCAAATAGGCACTTCCTTCCATAACGGTTGAGAAGGTACAATATATATTATTTTCAGCATCAACTCCAAGGCTTGAAAATGAGGTTAAACCTGTACCATAATCACCAAAAGCCCATTGTCCTTGTCCCAAACCTTCAGTATCAAATTCCCAAATTATATTATTTCCGTCTTGGTCAAAAGAATAGGCAATAGAGTCAACACCAGCCGGAACCGCTATATCCACGGCATTTTCAGCAGCTACTCCGGTAAATTCGCCTTCGCCCATATCTTCGTTCCAATAATATAAATTGTCTGTGTAGGGGAAGAAAGAGTATTTACCGTCTGTAGGATTTTCGTCTAATACTCGAGTGCGAGAAAACACAACATGTACTTTACCGTCACCATCAATAACTACATCTCCGGTTCCGTCTACAGTATATATAGTATCGGCAACATTGTTATTATCCATGTCCACAATAGCTCCGCCGGCCAAATCATACGCATCAACAGGAAAGTCGTTAATACACATCTGCGTCCAAGTTTCTCCTCTGTCAGTAGATTTCCAGAGTCTGGTGTCGGCAAAATGTCCGAATTGTACAATTGCTACATTATCCCCTTTAGCATCGATGGCATAGGTATCCCCTTGTCCTTGTACATAGTAGGTGTTAAAGTCAGGTAAAACACCTTTGTATTCCCAATTTGCACCGGCATCTTCCGATTTATATAAATGCACAGCCTCTATCTCGGTTTGGTCGTTTACATAGTCATCAACGGCAATTACATAGTAGTTGTCGCCGGAGGATGCGGCACGGGGCCACAACATAGCTTCGGGACCCCCGTCAATATTTGTTGCAGGCCAGTTTTGTCCGGCAGCTCCGATAACTTGTGTGTTGGCAAATAAACCGGGGGTTGATTTCACATGAGCAACAACGGTTTCATTAGTTCCGTTAGAGAGCATCGCGGGCCAACCACATCTTTCGGTTTCTATGGTTTGGTTGCCGGATGCATCATAAAACTCCCAACCTCCAAAAAAATTGCTTATCACATTAGCATTATAGTCATAGCCAGCTCCTCTGTTAGGCCAAGGAGTACTCCCATGTCCTTGTGTCCAAGTTGCTGAGATTTTTCCGTTACCGTGGTTTATAATACGTTTTGCCACAGCACCATTTGATTGCAGGTCATATTTTGTTTGACCTATTGCAACACCATCATAATCCTTTTTGCTTATGGGTATATGAGGTTTGATATTCTTTTTATCATACTGCGTCTTAGCTGTTCCTATCGCAGTTGCATTTTTTTTAATAACACCGTCTTGTCCGAAAGCCAAAACGACCGCCGCCATTAAAACGGGTAATAGTAATAATTTTTTCATAAGAAATAAATTTAAAATTAATAATCAAATAAATAGTTATAATTAACAAAAATATAAAAAATAATTAAAATCAAGGAATATTTTAATTATTTTTAAAGGAAATTTATAAGCATTATCCCTTAAAAGAAAGAAGATAATGCTTATAAATAATTACGCATTACATATCATCATCGTATTCAGGATTTTCCCAGCCTGTTTTTCTGTGTCCGGCTATTCTGAATTTTTTTGTTACAAGTTCGTCAGAACTATTGTAATAGCTGAAAGATACATCAAATGTGATACTGTCTGCTTTTGCATCTGTTATGTCCGTACTGTATTCCGTTACTTTACTCTTTGAAATACTAACCGTTGCAGCTGAATCTACGGGGTTTATATTTACCCCGACTACATCTCCTTGTTCTGAACAGTCAAAAGAAAAATTGTTCATATTGGCTTCACATTTGATTTTAAATTTATTTGGATATTTACTTGAACCGTGTCCCGTACGATTGTCTATCCAAATAGAATCTTTTCCGTTTTTTTTATTGTTTGCTTTATTAAATATATATAGAGAATAGGGAGTATAATCCACCTCCAACTCTTCTCCGGTTTCTATGTCATAATTTTTAACGACGTATTCTCCGCTTACAGGAAAGGTCGGGTCATATTCTACATAATCTTCCCAATTCGGATACAAATCGCAAGCGGCAAATAAACCAATTATAATTATAATAGTACTGATTTTAAAAATATTTTTCATCTGTTTATATTTTAATTTTCAAAAGTCAGATAGAACGCCCAAATAAGATTATTATTTTCATTTATTTATTAAGCAGCAAAATAATCATGTCCTTATTGTTATAAATTTCATTATGGACGTTTATCTGTATTTTTTATTTATAAATTTTAATTCGGGTCTTCCACCCATGAGTGAGTAGATGGTACCGGTTCGCCACCACCTTTAGGATACACCTCAAGATAGAACTTTAACGTATCCTCAACAAATCCGGCAGTTCCAAAAATATAGCCTTTCTTTTCGTCTTCATAAGGCACTATGGTGTATGTTCCGTCTCCGTTTTCCGCAAATGTAAGAGGTATAAAAACATCTTTTTCGGCCCATCCGGTAGAAGTAACCCAATATCCGTTTAATGTCGGGTGTTTTGTTATGGTAGAGAAAATTTCCCAACCTACGCCCGGGGTATAATTATTCCCTGATTTGTAGGGACCGGCAATATCGGTAGTAAAAGCATCCCCGTCATGTACCAAAACCGAACGGTAGGCATAAGAAGCCCAGTCATATTCATTTATGGCTTCATACTTAACCAAGTAAAAACCTTCAACATTCGGGTTTACTTCACCGCTTACAATTCTCTCTGTATATTCATTGGCTCCGGCATCTACTTTGATGCCTTTTTCTTCGTAAGTTCCACCAACTTTCATGCTTATCATAGGCTCGCCCAACAATGTTATTCTCGGTTTAACCGAAGTTTTTGATATTTCTTCGGTTACATCTTTGTTCCATATTACATTACAGGAAGTTAAATAACTTAATGCAAAGGCTATAAAGACTATGATACTTATTAAATATTTTTTCTTCATCATATTTCTGATTTTAAAATTTATATTAATTTATTGGCAATTTCTGACATCCCACCATACAGGAACATATAAAGGCTCCCTTTGAGGGAAGTTCGGATTTTTACTTTCTTCCGAAGAAGGCAATAATAATCTTTTCGGGAGATCATTTCCGGGAAGCACACTCGTAACCGAAACAACAAATTCGCCTTTTACATATTGTGTTGCAAAGTTTTCGTCAGAGACTAAAACAGCACTCTTTTTAGGGCAACATGTTCTGTTGCGTTCCAAGAAAGTTTCAACACCTTGCGAATTTGCCAGCGCAATCCATTTTTCTTTCATAATTACTTCTAGATCGTGTTCTTCGTCTCCCGTAAATGCTTTGTAAATTACATTTGTATCGATTATACTGTCCGGGACTTCTTTTCTTTTCATATCCAGATCAACCGCTTTTCTGTATAGCTCTTCTGCATTGTCAACACCATATACAAGTCCGGCTTCTGCTTGCAGGAGATAGCTTTCTACTGCAGATATAAAATATACCGGTTGCAAAGGAGAAATTATGGGTCTGGAAAATCGTTGGGGCGCAGTAGGATAAGAATATTCATTTCTTATGTCTCCTTGGTACATACCGTTATAAGCTGCTCCTATTTTCGTAAACATATAGGGCAATCTCGGGTCATTTTCATCGTCCATATAGTCTAAAATAGTGCGACTTACGCATATATTCTCACTTCCCTTCCTAAATTCTATTCCATAGCAATAGTTATCTTTCCCGCTTTCGTCTGCAAAATCGTCAAATGCGGCATCTGCATCAAGAAATATTGCTCCGCTGCCATAAAGTGCACTTATTCCGGCTTGCGCCACATCGGGTCTTGCAAAACGTTGTCGCATATAGATTTTCAGTTTCAGCGTGTTGGCAAAAGCCACCCATTTATTCATGTCTCCATTGAAAACTACATCCGACTTACCCGGATTTACAGATGTCGCAGCATTTAAGTCTCTGGACAAAGCATCGTCCAAGCGAACAATTAAGCTGTCATATACTTGTTCGCCACCTTCAAATTTAGCCGGAACTTTTTTTAATGCGTCCGAAAATGTAATTTGGTCAAACAGATCAATGAGCAGTTGATAAGTATATGCCTGCATAACATTTGCCATTAGATAAAAGCTCCAGTTCTCTTGTTCTTTAGCCGTGTTTTTTACCCATTCAAAGTCCATAAGGGAGCGTGTGTATAAAAATTCCCAGCCGTATAAATCATAATTGTAGTCTCCGGCTTGAACTTCATATCTGTCTTCGCCTTGATATTGAGGAGCATTTGGCTTTGAAGTCCAATGCTGCGACCATATTTCGCCGAGTATTTCCCATGGTCCGCCTATCACATTTGCCGTACTTTCCACCCCTGCAGGAAATACCAATTCCGGGGTTGCCTCTTCCGGATTATTCGGGTCATGATTTACATCAAGAAATTTCTTGCAAGAACCTGCGCATATAACAAGCAGGAGTATGCTAAATATTTTTAATTTCTTCATATTATATAGTTTTATATTTTATTAAAATTTATTTTATAAGTTTTATTCTGAATCTACTAGAATTTGAAAGATAAGTTAAATCCTACTGTTCTTACAGACGGGGTAGCTCCAAATTCTCCAAATTCAGCACGAAGATCATTCCCGTAAGTAGTTAACTCCGGATCGATGAAGTTATTACTTTTTGGTGTCCAAAGCAATAAGTTTGTTCCCACTATACTTAATCCTACCTCTCCGAAGGGTGATTTCTTTAACCATTTGTCGGGCAGATAATAAGTAATGCTTGCCGAACGCAATTTAATAAAGGTTTTGTCAACAATTTCATGTTCCCCGATTTGAAGCGCACCTCTGTCGAAATAAGAATCGGCAGAACCGCCTAATTGCTGATATAGTACGGGCTGTGTATTCTCTACATATATCGGGTTTCCATCATCGTCAAGTCCTGCTTGCATAACAGAACCGGGAACAATAAAAGGTTGTCTGTCATTGTAGAGGGTTTGCGGCGCAATTCCCGTAAAATAGACCATACCGGCAGTTCGCGAGTGCATTACCCCGCCTTGTCTCCAATCAATGGAAGCATTGATACTAATAGAGTTAAAGAGTCTTACTCCGGTAGAAAGTCCGGCAATGAAATCATGTTCCGATTTTCCCGAATAAACGTATCCTTCATCTGCAAGCATGGGAATACCTTGATTATTTACAACAAGATGTTCTACGCCGGCATTATCAACATATATTTTGGGTTTTGATGTTTCAAAGATTCCTATAGGTTGTCCTTCATAGGCTCTGAACCAATGTTCTGTGCCTCCGAGTAGTCCCATTATATCTACGTGTTCAAGGTCTTCCGGCAAGTCGTCAACATTGGATCTGTTGATGGAGAAGTTTATGGAAAAGTCCCATACAAAATTTTCTTTTTTAACGGGCGTTACTCCCAATAATAACTCTACTCCTTTATTGGATATTTTCCCTACATTTCTTGTTTGAACCGTATAACCCGAAGAACCGGCAAGTTCTACGTCAAATATAAGATCCGTAATAATTTTTTTGTAAAGCGAGAAATCTACTTTTACACGGTTTTGCCAAAAGCGCATATCCGTACCAATCTCAATTTCTGTGGTTAATTCAGGACGTAAGTTCGGGTTTCCAATACGATTTCCTACGGAGAACGCATTGATATTTGTGGGCAATGGGAATCTTCCGGGTTTAGAGAATACGGAATATACTTGATAATAACTTGCGTCGTTACCGGTTTGTCCCCAACTTACTCTCAATTTACCGAAAGGTATGTATTTTTTTATCGATTTAAAAACATCCGAGTAAACAAAACCGATATTAACACCGGGATAGTTGAATGAGTTGTGTTCTAAGGGTAAAGTAGAAGACCAGTCATTACGATCGGAAATTTGTAAGTTTAACCAACCTTTGTAATTTACATCCACACTTCCAAAAACTCCGATTAATCGTTGCGTATAAGAGTATTCTCCAATACTTGGAGTTCCGCTGGTATTGCTTAGATGATAAAACCCTTCAATGTTAAGGTCTGATGCCAATGCAATCTCAGAGCGGTATTTTTGTTGGTTCATATTGTGTCCGACTAAAGCGGTAATGTCAAAATCGCCAAATTTATCCGTATATGTTGCAATAAGATCTGTATTTAATTGGTTTCTCATTTGTGCGTATTCCGAGACAAAACCTATTTCTTTATCTACCTTCTCATTAAATCCGCCTTCAGAGAATGGTTTATTTATTCTTATGGCTCTCCATTCTTTTAATTGTCTGTTTGAAACATCGGTACCTACTCTAAACATAATGTCTATTTTTTTTGTCGGTACATATGAAAGCTGCGCCGAACCATATACGCGATCTTCATTATTTTCATTACCGTTTTCATTTAAAGGCCAATACGGGTTTACCGTGTAAGGGCTATAGTAGGTGTCTTTATCAAAGAAAGGCTCTTTATAATTTGCAAGTTCAAGTATGGGTATATCACGAGGTTGTTGCAAAACATTATTCCACACAGATTGTCCGCCTTGTCCTGTGGGTACAAATTTGTTTTTCTTATTTACATAATTCAAAGAAGCCGAGCTTTTGAACTTATTGGTAAAATTAGCCGTTCCTCTTAATGATAATGTACTTCTGTTATACGTGTCGTAATCGTAAGGCATGATACCGTCGTCAGTTACATTTGAGAATGACATATAATAAGATGTGTTTTCGCCGGCACCGGTAGCAGAAATAGAGTTTTGGTAAGTGTGTCCAATTTCAAAAAAGTCTCTAACATTCGATTCTAAAGCGGAATAGGGTTTTATGAGTCTTTTTCCATCAACCACATGCCCCCAATAGCGCATTTGATCGTCAAATTTAGGTCCGTAACTGGTGTTTTCTCTTTGATCCCAATTTCCGAAAATTCCTTGTCCGTAAACATTTTGTAATTGCGGAATTCTGAGAGGCGATGAAAACTTAACTGAAGAATTTACGGTAAATTCTGTTTTTTTGTTCTCTCCGCTTTTTCCTTTTTTAGTCGTAATAATAATTACTCCGTTAGCAGCACGAGAACCATATAAAGAAGTTGCTCCCGCACCTTTAAGGAAAGTAATATTTTCAATGTCGTCAGGGTTGATGTCGTTTCCTTGGTTCCCGAAGTCTGTACCGCCGTTTAAAGACGAGCTTCCGCTTGCGGCATTACTAATAGGCACACCGTCAATAACAAATAATGGCTGGTTACTTCCGTTAAAGGTTGAGAAACCTCTTGAAATAACACGCGTAGATGAACCCGGAGCTCCGGAAGCGTTGGTAATTGTAACCCCGGCAACTTTTCCCGATAAGGCGTTAAGCGCACTTCTGTCACGGGTTTTTGTAAGCTCTTCCCCACCAACAGAAGTGGCAGCATATCCGATTTTTTTCTCGGACTGAGACGTTCCTATTGCCGTAACAACAACAGCCTCAATCTCTTCAGCTTTAGGCTTCAATGTAACATTGATTGTTGTTTTACCTGCAATAGCTACTTCTTGTTCTTCTTTTCCGACATAAGAGAAAACTAAAGTAGCACCTCCTTCCGGAACTGATAAAGTGTACTTACCGGTAAAATCGGTAATTGTAACTGCACTTTGCGTAGCGACTTCCTTTATTCTTACCGTAACACCGGGGATAGGGTCGCCTAATTCATCGATTACCGTTCCCGATACGCTTGTCTGTGCAAAGGCATTAACAAGCGATACAGCAAGAATAACAAACAATAATACTATTTTCTTCATAAAAATTGTTTTTGTTAAAAAATTAATTAAATAATAGTTCACATTATAAAGTGTATGATTTTAATAATCATTTTCTTCATTTTAAGTTTTTGGTCTAATTGGCAGTAATTTTCACAAAAAAAAATCATAAAGATTTCTTATTAAATACATCTCTTTAAACAAATTTAAAAACCCAAATATAATAAAATATATATTAAAGGCGAGTATATTTTTTTCAAAAAAAACACTTTTTTTCAACATTAGTTCATCTGTAATTTTATACTAAGCTGATTATTAATGTTTAGTATCTGTAAATATTTTTTAAGAAATTGTTCTTTTTTATCAATAAGGTTTGTACGATATAGCGCAAAACTGTTGCTAAAAGGTCATTTGTTTTTATATATTTAGCTTGAAAACTCAAAAAAATTACGTTTTTTATAATGCAGCTAATGTTTCTTCTCAATTCGGCACATACAGGGACTTATCCCCCGGTAGATTATTTACATGCTTGACATACAAAAATTGCATTTGGCAGAAATTTCCAAATGCAATTAGACATTCAATAAAAAATAAAAAATTACTAAAAAATAATGTTTAATCCTCCGAAGAAATTAGCATAGTCATTTAGCATGTATCTATACCCTCCACCGGCAAATATATAAACAGCTGTTCCGCTATAATTAACCAAGCGAAAAGCACCTTTTAAATTTACTTCAAGATTTACCGGCTTTTTTATCGCCCAGTCATAAGCCAAACGCAGTTCCGGTGCAACTAAAATTTGCCGATTATTAAGACCAAGCTCAATTCCCACCAAACTTTCATGATATACGGAAGAATTTTCAATATTATACATAATTCCTTGCCCCAAAGCCATTTTAAAATCATCGATAATGAGATTCAATTCTACTAAGGCATCAATATTTTGTTGCTGAGTTGTATCACTTTTTAAGAAATCATAACGTGCATCAATAGAAAGGGCACCTCTATTTAATTTTAAACGAGGATCAACATTAAAGAAGTTGTTATTGCTGCCTGCCAAATAACCGGCTGAAGCACCCGCTTCAATTCCAAAAACACTTTTATCATTTCCTCTTTTAGAAATTAAAGTATTTTGATATGCTCCAAAAACTATTTTTGTAAACTCAATTAATAAACCGTCGGATTTATTATTGTTTTTTTTCTTATTATTCTGCGGCTTTTGATGCTTATTATTACCGCCCGTACTGCCTTTGTCATTTGTTTTTTGTGCAAAAACACTTGTAAACATAAAAATAGAAACAATAAATAATGTTGCAAATTTCTTCATAATATAAAATCTTTTTTTTTAATCTCTACAAATTTTAATTTTGCAAAACTAAGTTTTTTTTTTGAATAAAAAAGTAAAGATATTTTTTTAGATTCCCTATTAAGTTTTTAGAATGCGAAAGAAAAAAGTAAAAATAATAACAATCACACTCCTTGCAATAATTGCAACGAGCAGCATTTTTGCTTATGAAAAATACAAAGAAATATTTAGACAAAATGTGTTGCATGATTGCATCATATATATCCCTTCGCATTCACCAACTTATGAGACATTAACAGATTCGTTGAAAGCCGGTGGAGTGTTGAAAGATTATGCCTCGTTTGAATTTACGGCAAACTTGAAGAAACTGCACAAACATATTCATGCGGGAAAATATAAGTTGAAAAAAGGTATGACAAACAATGCCCTTGTAAACCTTTTTCGTTCCGGAACTCAAAGCCCTGTAAAACTGACATTTAACAATATTAGGACAATTGAAGATTTTGCCGGAAAAATCGCCAAACCGATTGAGCCGGATTCGACTGACTTTATGAAACTTCTGAACAATGACAGCCTAATTGAAAAATATGGTTTTAACAAAGAAAATATTATAGCAATGTTTATTCCGAATACCTATGAAGTATATTGGAATACTTCCGCAAAAAAAATGATTAAGCGCCTGCATGCCGAATATAATAAGTTTTGGAATGACAAGCGAAAAGCAAAAGCAAAAGCCTTGAACCTTACGCTAAAAGAAGTGAGCGTTTTAGCCTCTATCGTACAAGCCGAGCAATTAAGGCATTCGGATGAACGCCCAAAAATTGCGGGATTGTATATAAATCGATTAAACAGAGGGATGGCATTGGAATCTGACCCTACACTAATCTTTGCAGCAGGCGATTTTACGAAAAAAAGGGTATTGAATAAAGATAAGGAAACAGATTCGCCTTATAATACATATATGTATAAAGGCTTGCCGCCGGGACCAATAAATATGCCGGATATTTCATCGATTGATGCAGTCTTAAACTATACAAAACATAATTATATTTTTATGTGTGCAAAAGATGATTTCTCGGAATATCATAATTTCTCGACAAATTTAAGGCAACATTTAATATATGCACGTAAATATCAACAAGCACTGAATAAAAAAAGGATTTGGAAGTGAAAGGCACGGAACAACTTATGAATGGCTAATTATTAATTGAAAATTATGAACGGCGCAGCCCTTATGAAAGAAATTAAAGCTAAAATCATTGATAAAAAGCAATTTACAATTCATAATTACTTGCGTGAGGGCTGCGCCGTTCATAATTCTCAATTAAATAAATTGCCCTTTGAAAATTATAAATAAAAACATATGAAACGCCCATGATTAAGGTTTAATCACACAACGGAATGATTATTTGCCAATACTATTAATTATTTGTAATGGGATAACTTAGGGTGTTCCTATATGACCTTTGAAAATTATAAATAAAAACATATGAAAGATACAGATAAGATCAAAGTTCAATTAGATTCTGAAATAGGAAAATTAGAAGGAGTTATTTTGCATACACCCGGAAATGAAATTGAAAACATGACACCGGAAAATGCGGGAAAAGCATTGTACAGTGATATTTTAAACCTTTCTGTTGCAAACAAAGAGTATATGCAACTAAAAGGAGTATTATCTAAAGTTACGCAAACTTTTGAGCTTAAAGAGCTTTTGACAGAAGCACTAAAAGATGACACGGCAAAAGAGGCAATGCTTGATAAAATAAATACGCATCGAAATTTTGAGAAGCTTAAAGCCTTTTTGATGGAAAAAACACCGGAAGCACTTGCCAAAATATTGATAGAAGGTTTGCCGCTTCAAGTTCGTTCTCTCACCGACTATTTTGAAAAAAATAATTACGACTTAGCTCCTTTGTATAATTTTTTCTTTATGCGAGATGCCTCTTCTGCCGTAAATGACAGCGTTTTTATAAACAAAATGGCAAATAATATTCGCACAAGAGAAGCTTTGATAATGGAAACGATTTTTGATAGTCATCCCCGGTTCATTACAAAGACAATAAACCCTCAAAGAAACCATGCTTTTAACGAAAAAATCCGAATGGAGGGAGGTGATATTCTCGTTGCAAGAAAAGATATTTTATTAATAGGCACCGGTGTGCGAACATCTTCACAAGGAATTGATTATATTGCACAAAGTATTGACAGCACTGAATATCCGCGTCATATTATTGTACAAGAACTCCCCAAAGCACCGGACTCTTTTATTCATCTTGATATGGTTTTCACATTGGTTGATAAAGATAAATGTGTAATCTATGAACCTTTGATAATGAATACTTCAAGATATGCCACGATACACATGATTGTTGAAAATAATAAAATACGCTCTATCAATGAGGTTGAAAATATTCCGGCGGTGTTGAATAAACTCGGGATGCCCCTTAAACCCATTTTATGCGGCGGTTCGGACTTGCAAAACCAACAGCGAGAACAATGGCACAGCGGTGCAAACTTTTTTGCTTTTGCCCCCGGTAAAATTGTCGGATACGCAAGAAACAGGCATACAATCGAAGCCTTAAATAATAATGGCTTCGAGGTAATCCCGGCACAAGACATTATAACTGACAAACTTAATATAAATGATTATGAAAAAGCTGTTGTTACCATAAAAGGAAATGAATTAGCTCGAGGCGGCGGTGGTGCAAGATGTATGACAATGCCCGTCAGAAGAGCGGATTTATAAACCGCAGTAGCGGCATAGAAAATAATAATTCCATCCTACTAAATTCGTAAACTATTAACCCGCATTTCGAGACTTTTGGAAAAGTAAAGCCAAGAATCTAACTTTGCAGTTGCAAATGCAGATGCAAAAACTGCAAATTCCTCAAAAACACCAAATCACTGTACAACATCAACTTACAAATTTAGTTAGATGAAATATCCGTCATACCAAATAAAAAAGCCCTCCTAATGGAGGGCTTTTTTGTCAGATAAAAACATCAAGCTTATTCAATAATTAGTTTAGAATTATAAACTTTATTATCAGCCGTTATTTTCACGAAATAAACTCCGCCTGCTTGATTAGCTAAATCTATATCAACAGAAGCAGTGTTTAAGTTCTTTTTCAAGATTAATTTACCGCTGAGCGAATAAATTTCAACAACAGAAGCTTCGTTTAATCCGCTTGTTTTAATCGTAAATAATCCGTTGTTCGGATTTGGAACGATACTAATTTTTGCGTCAAGCGTATTAATTCCGACAGGACTCATGACAACATTCACGTCCATATCAGCAGAAACATCAATTTGTCCGGTTGCATCTTGATAATTTTCTTTGGTAACCGTATAAGCCATTCCGGTTCCTTCGGAAATATTCTCGAAAACGGCAACACCGCTTGCATCTGTTACAATATCGGTATTGTTAAAGTTTACATTGGCTCCTTCCAATGTATTGGTTCCGTCCGTAACATTAAAAGTAACCGTATAATCCATAACAGAAGCTGTCATGCTTATATCTACAGTTTCATCTTGCGTAACATTTATTTGACCTTCCACATTGTCATAACCTGCTTTGGTAACGGTATAAGCCATACCGGTTCCTGCAGAAACATTTGAGAAAACGGCAACTCCGTTTGCATCTGTTACAATATCGGTGTTATTAAAGTTTACGTTGGCTCCTTCCAAAGGATTGGTTCCGTCGGTAACATTAAAAGTAATAGTGTATGTTGCACCCGGATCAACACAAGAGATACTTGCCGTCCAACCGGCTTTTGTCATGCTTCCGTCGGAATGGAATTTAAACGTTAAAGCTCCCTCAGAATTTGAAGCGGTAATCGGTTGAAGTTCCGTAGGTACCGGTGCTCCGTCAT
>PDWI01006335.1_pt1 | contig 26174 bp, 24 predicted proteins | sample 1430891 | NCBI WGS metagenome assembly PDWI01 (sample SAMN01162508, study PRJNA174530) | Oral metagenome, whole genome shotgun sequencing project. | biome: Marine environment; feature: Marine mammal; material: Swab sample of the gingival sulcus; isolation source: swab sample of gingival sulcus...
TCCAAGAAAATCAAAGGCTGATTAAAATTCGTGATTTTCTCTTGCCATTACTTATGAATGGTCAAGCGACCATTGAGTAGTATGCTAAATTATTGTTTAGTAATATAAAATATTTGATAAGAGAATAATATAAAAATCATCTCTTTTGCACTTTTTTTTAAGAAATTATTGATAAAATGCAACAAACAACTGCATCAACGGTTACAGGTTTAGTAACAATGCGAAAAGGTATAGTGTTTGGTGAGACAGCTGATGCTGTTTTGGGAACTGAAGGAGCAACGATAGGAGGATTTGTAGGTGGTACGATTGGATATATGGTTGGCTCGAAAGTTGGGAAAGTGGTTAGTAGATGACTTTATTTCTTCACCACAGATGATATGTGAGTATATCATGGTGTAAATAGTAAAATGCTTTGCGGAAGAATTAAGATTATTTTTTGTGAATGCTTGAAAATGTGCCAATAATATGTTAGTATAATGGTGATAGTACCCAGCACGCCTCTTTATAATGCGGACCAGGCTGGGTCATTTAATTTATGCATTAATTATGGGAGAATGTTATGCGAATTTTGAAACAACATCAAGAACCTATAACGATAGATGAGCAGGTTGAAAATCTTCAAAATTTAGGTCTTATTATAGAGGATGAAGAATTCGCTAAAAGGATTTTGAAAAGAGTTTCTTATTATAGATTGATTAAAGCATACAGTATTACTCTCAAAGAAAATGGTATCTATAAAGAGGGTGTTTGTTTTGAGGATATAGTAGATTTATATGAGTTTAATGCGGACTTTAGGAATATACTTTTTAGATTACTTGAGCATATTGAAGTGTCATTAAGAGCATGTATTGGTAATTATTTTTCTATAAAATATGGAAATTTTGCTTATAGAGATGTCTGCAATTTTGATAGGGAAGAATACCAAAAAAAAGTTATAGAAAGAATAGATAAAGAAGTAGAGAGAAGCAGTAAAACAGCATTTATAAAACATTTCAGGCTCAATTACCAAGATGGCGATATACCATTTTATGTAGCAGTAGAAGTTACTACATTCGGAACATTATCTATGATGTATAAGAATATGAAACTAGAAGATAAAAAGGCTATTGCCAAAGAATTTGGTGAAGGTGTTAGCCATTATCAATTTGCCAGTTGGATTGAAAACTTTGCCTTTGTAAGAAATGAATGTGCTCATTATGGTAGATTGTATAATACGAAAATAAATAAGACACCTAAGCTACTTAATAAGTATAAGAATATGGGGATTAAAAATAATAGGATTTTTATAACGTTACTTAATTTGAAAATGGTATCAGATGAATGTGTCTATACCAAGTTTTATAAAGAATTATGTGAGTTGATTGAATTACATCCTAAAGTAGATTTTAATAAAATGGGTTTTCCAGATGATTGGAAGGCTCTGCTTAATAGCTAAAATAAAATGGCTACCTCTGAGAAAATATCTCTTAGGTAAGCGTCTTTTTAGAAAATAATTAAAATTTTGAATGAATTTTTTTGTTTAGATTTTATAATGTATCTGTTAAGTTCTCATAATATAACCCATCCATTTTAACTGAAATCTATCTAATATTAAAAAATCTTATGAATACCTTTTTCTAGCCTTTTTATTGACATTTTATATTTTTTATATTATCATACATTTATTACAATTCTCGTGAAGAGGAGTAGGATGCTACTGTATTTTAGAGAGAGTGCGTTGCTGGGAGACACTTATATAAGTCATCTGAAGGTTGCTTTACTTTAAGATTGTCGGTTTAATACCGTTATCATTGATTAAGGGTCTGTGTTTGTATGAGCATGGAAATTAAGGTGGTACCGCGGTCTATTCGTCCTTTGTGATGAGTAGGCTTTTTTGATGTTTAGCTTCTTGGTGAAATGTTAGGAGATTTTATGAGTTTGATGCTTGTTATGGTTGCGTTCTTTGTTTTTATAATAAGGATTGTTATGACTAGAGACTTAGAAAAGATTGGAACTTTAACTGCAAGAGACCATGATGAATATGCGACTCTTATAAGGACGGCGGCAAAAATTCTTAACGCAGTCGGTGCAGTATTGCTTATAACTGCCTTGGTGCTTTATTTTGTAAAATAATAATTTGATATAAATTTTTAAGGAGAACTTATGAAAAAGGAAATGGAAACTAGGTATAGTCCGAAAGAAATTGAAAATAAGATTTACTCTGCTTGGATGGAGAGTGGTAGTTTTAAAGGTGAGGTTGATAGTAAGAAAGAGCCTTACTGTATAGTTATTCCGCCTCCAAATATTACTGGTCAGTTGCATATGGGGCATGCACTCGATAATACTTTACAAGATATTTTAATTAGATATAAAAGAATGAGTGGGCATAGCGCTTTGTGGCAACCCGGTACAGACCACGCTGCAATTGCTACAGAGGTTAAAATTGTGAAAATGCTTGCAGAAAAGGGCATTAGCAAGGATGACCTAGGTAGAGATGGATTTATGGAAAAGGCTTGGGAGTGGAAAGAAGAATACGGCGGAACTATAATTGGTCAGCTTAAAAAACTTGGAGCTTCTTGCGATTGGGATAGAGAGCGTTTTACTCTAGATGAAGGTCTTTCTGATGCGGTTTTAGAAACTTTTTCAAAGTACTATGAAAAAGGTTTAATTTATAGAGGGGCGAAGTTAATTAACTGGTGTCCAACTTGTATGACTACTATTTCTGAGGCTGAGGTTGAGTATGAAGAAAAAGCTGGTCATATGTGGCATATTAAATATCCAAGAGTGGATGGGAATGGCTATGTTGAGATTGCAACTACAAGACCTGAAACTATGCTAGGAGATACTGCTATTGCAGTAAACCCTAAGGATGAGAGATATACAGACTTAGTTGGTAAAAATGTCATTATTCCTATAGTAAATCGTGAAATTCCAGTTATCGCTGATAACTATGTTGATATGGAGTTTGGAACTGGTTGTGTAAAAATTACTCCAGCTCATGATCCTAATGACTTTGAAGTAGGGCTTAGACATGATTTAGAGCAGATAAATGTATTAACTGATGATGGTTATATAAATAAAAATGGTGGAAAATATGAAGGTCAAGAGAGGTATGAATGTAGAAAGAATCTTGTAAAAGACCTTGAGGACTTAGGTGTTTTAGTTAAGATTACTGACCATGTTCATAATGTAGGTACACACGACAGATGTCACTGTACTATTGAGCCTATGATTAAAACACAGTGGTTCCTAAAAATGTCAGAACTTGCAAAACCTGCGATTGATGTTCTTAAAAGTGGTGAACTAAGATTCCACCCTGATAGATTTTCAAAGATTTATCTTCACTGGTTAGAAAATATAAGAGATTGGTGTATTTCTAGACAGCTTTGGTGGGGACACAGAATTCCAGCTTATTACTGTGATGATTGTGACAATATAATGGTTTCTAAGGAACATTTGTGTACTTGTGATAAGTGTGGTAGTAAGAATGTAAGACAAGATGAAGATTCACTTGATACTTGGTTCTCTTCGGCTTTATGGCCATTTTCAACTTTAGGTTGGCCAAAAAATACTGAAGAGTTTAAGTATTTCTTCCCGACTAATACCTTAGTTACTGGCTACGATATAATTTTCTTCTGGGTTATTAGAATGGTATTCTCATCATTAGAGTTTACTGGTAAAGTGCCTTTCAAAGACGTTGTAATTCATGGTCTTGTGAGAGATTCACAAGGTAGAAAGATGAGTAAGTCGCTAGGTAATGGAATCGACCCACTAGAAGAAATCGAGAAGTATGGTGCGGATGCCCTTAGATTTTCTCTTATTAAGGGGAATGCTCCTGGTAGTGATATAAGATATTACCACGAGAGAACAGAGGCAGCTAGAAACTTTGCTAACAAGCTTTGGAACGCCTCTAGATTTATCCTTATGAATGTAGAAGATGGTAAAGAGTATAAAGGTGAAAACTTAACTATGGCTGATAAGTGGATTCTTTCAAAGTTAAATGCATTAACTAGGAATGTTAGTGATCACCTTGAAAAGTATGACTTTGGTATTTGTGCTACTAACTTAGAACACTTTATTTGGGAAGAGTTTTGTGATTGGTATATAGAAATGGTTAAGGTTCGTTTATACAACGAAGATGATGAAACTAGAGAAAGTGCTATGTATACACTTCTAAAAGTCTTAAAAGACGTACTTAAACTTCTTCATCCTTTTATGCCATTTATTACAGAAGAAATTTATTCAAGTTTCGACTTTGGAGATGAGATGGTAATTGTTAGCGAGTGGCCAAAATTTGATGAAGGACTTGTTTTTGCTAAGGAAGAAAATGAGATTGAAGAGGTTAAAGATGCAGTTAAACAGATAAGAAATCTTAAGGCTGAAGCTGGAAGTCCTTTCAAAAAAACAAGTGCAATACTAATTACTGAAGATGCTGAACTTAAATCTACTTTTGAGCGTGCCGGTAAGTATTTTATGCTACTTTCTAATACTACTGATTTTAAAGTTGTAGAAAAGGCAGAAGAGAGAGAGTATTTATCAATAGCTTTGGGTAACGGTATTATTAATATTCCTCTTGAAGAAATAATCGATAGAGATAAGGAAATAGAAAGGCTTAAAGGCGAAATAAAGAGATTAGAGGGCGAGATTAAGAGAGCGTCTGGTAAGTTAAATAACGAGAGTTTTGTAAGCAAGGCTCCTGAAAAAGTTGTTAATGAAGAACGTGAGAAACTCGCTAAGTATGAGGAAATGTTTAAGAGTGTTGAAGCAAGTCTTAAAAAACTTCAGTAGTAGCTTCAGTAGTAATATAAGAAAATAAAAAATAGACAAAGTCATGTTACATGGCTTTGCCTATTTTCATATAATTCTTATTTTGTAAAGTTTTAAGTTGAGGAAAATCGATAGAGGTTCGGATTTTATCAACTTAATAAAATGAAATAAAAAATAATTTTTAATAAAAAATTACTTTATTTTTATTATTATTATTGGTACAATTAATTGATAGTTGTGGTGGAATTACCACATATTTATAGAAAAGGAAGGTATAATATGGCAAGTGAATTATTAATTAAGAAACTTGAACTAAAAGCTAACATTTTAAGAGACCTTACAATTGATATGATTGGTACTTTAGGTGTTGGGCACGTAGGTGGTAGTGTGTCGATATTGGACGCATTAGCTGTGCTTTATTTTCATGAAATGAACATAGACCCTAAGAATCCAAAAATGGAAAATAGAGATAGATTTATTTTATCAAAGGGTCATGGTGGTCCTGGTTTGTATTCTACTTTGGCTGAAAGAGGATTTTTTGATAAATCATGGCTTAAGACTTTAAATCAATCAAATACAAATTTACCTAGCCATTGTGACATGGTAAGGACTCCAGGTGTTGATATGACAGCGGGTTCTCTAGGGCAAGGTTTTTCTGCAGCGATGGGATTTGCCTTGGGTGCTAAGATGAAGCAAAAAGATTATTATATATATACAATGATTGGTGATGGAGAAAGTCAAGAGGGGCAGATTTGGGAGGCAGCAATGTTTGCTGGAAGTCAGAAGCTTGATAATGTGATAGCATTTACTGATTTTAATCATGCACAAATTGATGGGCCAACTGATGAAATTAATACGATATCACCATTAGATAAAAAGTGGGAGTCATTTAATTGGCATACACAAGTTATAGACGGACACGATATTAGGAGTATCCTAGAAGCTATAAAAATAGCTAAGGAGCATAAAGGTAAGCCATCTATGATTATTCTTGATACAATAAAGGGTAAGGACATTTATTTTGCAGAAGGTAAAGTTTCTTGTCATAATATGCCAGTTACTATGGAGATGGTTGAAGAAAATCATCAGAAGCTTTTAGAAAAAAGAGAAAAATTAGAATTAATTATTAAAGAAATGGAGGCAAAATAATGGCTAAAGAAACAGTTGAAATGCGTGTTGCCTATGCTAATAAAATGGCAGAAATTGCAGATAAAGATGATAGAATAGTCCTTATTGATGCCGACTTGATGGCTGCTAGTAAAACTGGATTATTTAAAGAAAAGCACCCTGACAGATTCGTTGATGTTGGAGTTGCAGAGGCTAATATGATAGGTGTCGCAGCAGGTTTGGCTGCTAGTGGAATGATTCCATTTACTCACTCTTTTACTCCTTTTGCAACAAGAAGATGCTTTGACCAAGTTACAGTATCTGTTGCGTATCCAAATCAGAATGTAAAGATGGTAGGTTCTGATCCTGGTGTTTCTGCTGAACTTAATGGTGGAACTCATATGAGTTTTGAAGATTTAGGTTTGATGAGAAACTTAGGAACAATGACGATTTTTGAGCCTATTGATGTAGAACAGATTGAACAAGGACTTCCTCATGTTGTGGAAACAGATGGTCCGGTTTATATTAGAATGTTTAGAAAGCTTACAGAAAAAATATTTGATGAGAACTACAAGTTAACTTGGGGTAAAGGTGATCAACTTACAGATGGGAATGATATAGCTATTATTGCAAGTGGTATTATGGTAAAAGAGGCTTTAGAAGCTGCTGAGGCTTTAAAAGCTGAGGGTATTGGAGCTAGAGTTATAGCCTTGCACCTTATTAAGCCTATTGATAAGGAAATAATTATCAAGGCGGCAAAAGAGACAGGTGCCATAGTGACTGCCGAGAACCATAGTATTTTAAATGGTTTAGGAAGTGCAGTAGCAGAGGTAGTAGTTGAGAATGCTCCAGTTCCTATGGAAAGAATTGGAATAAAAGACCACTTTGGCGAGGTTGGAAAGATGCCTTTCTTAATGGAAAAATATGAAATGTTGGCAAGCGATATAGTTAAAGCTTGCAAAAGAGTTATTGAAAGAAAATAATTTAAGTAAATTGGAGTAGACGACTATGGAATATAGCATTAAATTTGATATTATAACAGATTTTGTTGAGAAGGCATTTGTTAAATATGGAGTTCCTGAAGAAGATGCAAAGATTTGTGCTGACGTTCTTATCGCATCGGATAGGAAAGGTATTAATTCACATGGTGTAAACAGATTTAAGCCTATTTATATTGATAGGATAAAGGCTGGTATTCAAAGTCCGGTTACTGAGTTCGAAGTGATTAGAGAAACTCCTACTACAGCGGTAGTAGATGGTCATGATGGAATGGGAATGGTAATTGGTAAAAAAGCTATGTCCATGGCTATTGAAAAGGCTAAGAAATACGGAATGGGTATGGTTGCTGTTAGGAATTCAACTCATTATGGTATTGCTGGTTATTATGTAGATATGGCTAGTGAGGCTGGATGTATCGGGGTGACTGGTACAAATGCCAGACCGTCTATAGCTCCAACTTTTGGAGTTGAAAATATGCTTGGAACAAATCCTCTTACTTTCGGATTTCCAACTGATGAGGAATTTAACTTCTATCTTGATTGTGCTACTTCAATTACACAAAGAGGAAAGATTGAGTATTTTGCAAGAGTAGGTAAGGATACGCCAGCTGGTATGGTTATTGGTAGAAATGGCGAAGTTCTTACTGACTCTGAACAAATACTTAAGGACTTGGTAGATAAAAAAGCAGCCTTAGCTCCGCTTGGTGGTATTGGTGAAGAACTTGCTGGTTATAAGGGATATGGATATGCGACTGTGGTTGAAATCCTTTCTGCAGCACTTCAGCAAGGAAACTACCTAAAAATGCTAACTGGTATTGGTGAGAATGGAGAGAAAGTGCCGTATCATTTAGGTCATTTCTTTATAGCTATTGATACAGAAGCTTTTATGGGGCTTGAGAGTTTTAAAAAGACAGCTGGAGATATTTTGAGAGAACTTAGAAATTCTCAAAAAGCACCCGATGCTAAGCAAATTTTTACAGCAGGAGAGAAAGAATACCTTGAAGGTCTTAGAAGGAAAGATAAGGGTGTTCCAGTAAATGAGCAGGTTCAAAAAGAGTTAATTTTCGTTAGAGACGAAACAGGTCTTTTTGAGTTTGAATTTGATTTTGAATAGTTTTATTAATGGGTAAGCAATGATTTTTTCATTGCCTACCTTAATGTTGGTGATTAAAATTTAGTTTGTACTTTTTAGGTGCTTTACTAATAATTATGTCTATTGTAAAATAATGAATGGAGAAAAATTTGAAAGAATTAAGTGCCTTGGTTTTGGCGGCAGGTAGTGGAAAAAGAATTAAGTCTAATAGACCTAAAGTTCTTCATCAAATACTTGGAAAATCAATCATAAACCACCTTTTAGATAGTTTGGTTGAAGCAGAAATTGATGATATTTCAGTTGTAATTGGACCAAATGGAGATTTGGTTAAGGCTGATGTGGAGTACGATGTAAGTTATGCGTATCAAGAGGTACAACTTGGTACAGGACATGCGGTTTTAAGGGCTAAGGAAATTTTAAATAGTGAGTTTACCTTGATTATGTATGGCGATACACCTCTTATAAAAGGTGAGACTGTTAAGTATTTAATAGATAAAGCTATGCAAATTAAAGCAGATGTCTTGATGATGACTTGCTCAGTTAGTAATCCAAGCGGATATGGCAGAATCATAAGAAAAGGTTTTTCTTTTGAAAAGATAGTTGAAGAAGAAGATGCTAGTCCACTTGAGAGAAAGTGTAAGGAAGTTACAGCAGGTATTTCAGTCTTTAGAACTTCTAGACTTTTATCTGCTTTGCAAAAAATTGATAATAATAATAACAATAAAGAATATTATTTAACTGAATGTATAAATAATATTAAGAAAAATGGGGGAAGCATCGAGACTTTGAAAATTTCTGATGAAGTTCAAGTTTTTGGTGTTAATACAAGGGCACAGCTTGCGCAGTGTGTTGCTGTATTTAAAGATAGAATTAATAATTACCATATGAGAAATGGGGTTACTATAATAGACCCAAATACTACTTATATTGGTAAGTATGTTAAGATTGGGGTTGATACTATTATTTATCCTAATACGTACATTTATGGTAATACAATTATAGGTGAAAATGTTGAGATTGGTGCAAATTGTGAAATAACAAATTGTGTAATTGGTGATGATACCGTAATAAAGAGTTCTACCTTGATTGATAGTGAGATAGGTAAAAATACTAAGGTTGGTCCCTATGCTTATGTTAGACCTAATTGTAAGATTGGTGATAATGTTAAGATAGGTGACTTTGTAGAAGTAAAAAATTCTACTATTGGTAATGGTACCAAGGCTTCACATTTGACTTATTTAGGTGATTGTGATGTCGGGGATAATGTGAATTTTGGCTGTGGTACAGTCGTTGTTAACTATGATGGTAAAAATAAGTTTAGGTCAACTATTGAGAACAATGCTTTTATTGGTTGCAATACTAATTTAGTTTCTCCAGTTAGAGTGGGTGAAAATGCTTTTACTGCAGCTGGTTCAACCATAACAAGTGATGTTCCTATGGATGCTCTAGCTATTGCTAGAACTAGGCAAATAATAAAAGAAAATTGGATAAAAGGAAGAAATTAAGACGGAGGAATTATGATAGGTACAAGCTGTGAAAATGTTGATTATGTAATTTTTAGTGGGAGTTCAAATGATGATTTAGCAAAAAAAATTGCAGATGAATTAGGGACTGTCCTTGCTAAAAGTGAGGTAGGAAAATTTAGCGATGGTGAAACATATGTAAGGGTTGATGATATGGTTAGGGGAAAAGATGTTTTTATCATTCAACCTACTAGCTTTCCAGCAAATGATACCATAATGGAATTACTTATAATGATTGATGCACTTAAAAGAGCTTCAGCAGGGAGAATAACTGCAGTTATTCCTTATTATGGATACGCGAGACAAGACAGAAAGGCTAGAGCAAGAGATCCAATTACAGCAAGAGTAGTAGCAGATTTACTTGAAAAGACTGGTTGTAACAGAATTCTTACTATGGATTTACACTGTGCACAGATACAAGGCTTCTTTACTATACCTGTTGACCATATGATTGGCAATCCCTTGTTAATACAATATTATGAAGAAAAATTTAGAGATGATAAGGAAGACCTTATTGTAGTTGCACCTGATATAGGATCAGTAAAACGTTCAAGAGGATTTGCACAGATGCTTGATATACCTATGGCGATTATTGATAAGAGAAGACCTGAAGCCAATGTTAGTGAGGTAATGAACATTATCGGTGATGTAAGTGGTAAGAGATGTATTATAGTAGATGATATGATTGATACTGCTGGTACAATATGTAATGCTGCAAATGCACTTCGTGAAGAGGGAGCAACAGAGATTTATGCTTGTTGTACTCACCCTGTACTTTCTGGACCTGCAATTCCAAGAATCGAGAAATCAGCGATAACTGAACTTGTAGTAATGGATACTTTGCATTTGCCAGAGGAGAAAAAAATTGATAAAATAAAACAATTAACAGTTTCTAAGCTTTTGGCAGGAGCTATTAAAAGAATACATACTAATGAATCTGTATCTGAACTTTTTAAATAATAAAATGGGATTACTCTTAATGAATAAGAAAGAAGGAAAAAATGAGTATTAGAATTATAATTGATAGTTCAGCAGATATGCCGCAAAAATTTGTTGATAAATATAATATTATTCAAGTTCCTATGGCGGTAAATTTTGGGGAAGACAATTATTTAGATAGGGTTGATATCGATGCGAATAAGTTTTATAAACTTTTAGAAAGTAGTGATATAGCACCTATAACTGGACAAGTTACACCTGTATTTTTTAGAGATGTATTTGAAGAAGTTATTTCTAATGGGGATGAAGCTATTGTTATAACTATTTCTTCTAATGCTAGTGGGACTTTTCAATCAGCTAATATAGCTGCGAGTGATTTCGATGAGAATAAAATTTCTATTATTGATTCAAACAGTTTGTGTTTAGGGCATTCATATATTGCCTTATTGGCTTGTGAGATGATAGAAAGAGGTTATGATAGGGAACGTATAGTTGCTGAGATTACACCATATACAAATAACAAGATAGAACATCTATTTTGTGTCGATACATTGGACTATTTAGTTAAAGGTGGAAGGATTAAAGCACATAAAGCTTTTATTGCAAATGTTTTAAATATTAAGCCTATTTTAAATGTTCATGACGGAATTACCCAACCTATTTCTAAGGTTAGAAGTAGAAAAAGAATAATACCTTTTTATATTGATAAAATAAGAGAAGAAATGGATGAAAGCACTCCTTTTATATTAGTTGGTCACTCATGTGAACTTGAATTTGCTAAAAAGTTTATTAAAGCACTGAGAGAAGAACTTGATTTCATAAAACCTATATATATAGGTGAGGTAGGTCCAACGATTGGAACGCATTCAGGGCCAGGAGTTTTATCTGTTTTTTATTTGAAGAAAGAGGGAAAAGATGAATAGAATAAAGAATATTGGGATTTTACTTGTTGTATCATTACTTGGATTTACACTTTTTGCTTGTAAGACAGAAGATAAAACACAAACTACAGAGTCTACAACTTTGACAACTGTTTCTACAAGTGAATCGAGTAAGGCTACAACGACAATAAAGACTGAGACAACTACTGAGCCGACGACAACTAGTACAGAAAAAATTGAAAATACAACTATTGTCGTAGCTACTGAAGCTAGTGTTATTGATAGTGGTGATTTGGATCAGAAAACAGTGGATAAGGTAGTAGAGTTTATTAATCCAATTTACTATAATGTAATTTTTGGTAGCAAGTCATATGATGATGGAATTACAGAAAAAGATATGATGCTTTTTGCGATATCTTATATTTACCAATATGAATATAGTGAATTAAAATTTGATACGAGTAATTTTATTTTACATGTACCAGCTAAAAGGGTTGATGAATTAGTTAAAGAGTACTTTGATGTTGAGGTTAAAGAACATAATTCATTTGATGATGATGGAATTGCTTATAAGTCAGGGTTTTATTTAATGCCAGCAGCTGATAATGTTTGGAATGAAAAGATGATAGTTGAAAGTATAAAAAAGCTTGATGATAAGACATACGAAGTTAAAGTTATGTTTGATTCACCTGATGGAGCTTTGCCTAAGAAAGTTTTAACTATTGAAGAAAGAGATGGAAGATTTATTTTAATTGACTACAAAGATTATTTGTAGTGAGGTTTAAAAAAGGAGAATTGTATGGATAAATACAATCATGTAAAAGTAGAGAAAAAGTGGAAAAAATATTGGGAAGAAAATCCAGTAAATGTGCAAGATGGAAGCAAAAAAAATTACTATTGTCTAGATATGTTTCCATATCCATCTGGTAATGGTTTGCACGTAGGTCATTGGAGAGGATATGTACTTTCTGATGTTTGGAGTAGGTACAAATTGCTTCATAATTGTTATGTGCTTCACCCTATGGGATGGGATGCCTTTGGACTTCCAGCAGAAAACTATGCAATTAAAAAGAAGGTTCACCCTTCTATAAGTACGGCTAAAAACGTTGATAATTTTAGAACTCAACTTAAAGATATTAGCGCTATTTATGATTGGGATAAAGAAGTGAACACTACTGACCCAAATTATTATAAGTGGACACAATGGATATTTGTAAAAATGTTTGAAGAAGGTCTTGCGTATGAAAAAGAGATGCCTATAAACTGGTGTCCAAGCTGTAAGACAGGTCTTGCGAATGAAGAAGTAAAAGATGGTAAATGCGACCGTTGTGGTAGTGATGCAACCAAGAAAAATCTTCGTCAGTGGATGCTTAAAATAACTGCATATGCTGAGAGGTTATTAGCTGATTTAGAGCAACTTGACTGGCCTGAAAAGGTTAAAAAGATGCAGTCTGAGTGGATTGGAAAGTCCTATGGTGCTGAAGTTGATTTTGCTGTAGATGGTAGTGATAAGAAGATAAGAGTATTTACTACTAGACCAGATACGCTTTACGGTTCTACTTTTATGGTTCTGGCTCCTGAGCATGAACTTGTAAAAGAACTTACGACTGAAGACAAGAGAGAAGAAGTGGAAAAATACGTTTTTGATACTTCATTAAAATCAGCAGTAAATAGATTACAAGACAAGGAAAAGACTGGTGTTCACACTGGTTCTTATGCAATAAATCCTATCAATAGTAAAAAGGTTCCTATTTACATTTCAGATTATGTACTTGCGGATTATGGTACTGGAGCGATAATGTGTGTTCCTGCTCATGATGAGAGAGACTTTGACTTTGCTAAGAAGTTTAATTTAGATATAGTTCAAGTTATTTCTTCAAGCGGAAAAGAAGAAGAGCTTACAGAAGCTTATACTGTTGATGGAGTTATGATTAATTCAGGTCAGTTTGATGGTATAAAGAGTTCTGAAGCAAAAACAGTTATTTCAGAGTATGTTGAAGAGCAAGGTTTTGGTAAAAAAACCGTAAACTATAAACTTAGGGACTGGGTGTTTAGTCGTCAGAGATATTGGGGAGAGCCAATTCCGATTGTTCACTGTGAAAAGTGTGGGCCGGTTGCAGTTCCAGTAGAAGATTTGCCAGTTTTATTGCCGGATGTTGAGAGCTATGAGCCGACGGGAACAGGGGAATCACCACTTGCAGCTATTGATGAGTTTGTTAATACTACTTGTCCGAAATGTGGTGGGCATGCTAAGAGAGAAACGAATACTATGCCTCAATGGGCTGGTTCTTCATGGTATTTCTTGAGATATGCTGATGTAGATAATGATAAGGAATTAATAAGTCAAGATAAGATGAAAGAGTGGTTGCCAGTAGATATGTATGTAGGTGGCATAGAACATGCTGTTCTTCACTTATTATATGCAAGATTCTATACTAAGTTCTTATATGATATTGGTATTGTGGATTTTAAAGAGCCATTTACTAGATTATTTAACCAAGGTATGATTACTAAGGATGGCGCTAAGATGAGTAAGTCTAAGGGTAATGTAGTTTCACCTGATGAGCTTGTAGAAAACTACGGTACTGATGCGCTAAGGTTGTATGAACTTTTTGTTGGACCACCTGAACTTGACAGTGAGTGGGATGATAGAGGTATTGATGGTGTTTATAGGTTTATAAATAAACTTTGGAACATGATACTTACATCATCAAAAGCTGATGTTGAAGAAAGCAAGGAGCTTATAAAACTTAGGAATAAGCTTACTTATGAAATTACAACTAAGATGGAAAATTTCCATATGAACACAGTTGTAAGTACATTTATGCAATATAACAATGAGTTTGTAAATTATACTAAGAAAAATGGTGGAATAGATAAGGAGACAGCTAAGACAGTTGCGGTACTTTTATCACCATTTGCACCACATATTGCAGAAGAAATGTGGGAATTATTAGGTGGTAGTGGTTCAGTATTTAAGAATGCATGGCCAAGCTATGATGAATCTAAGCTTGTTGATGATGAGATTGTTTTACCAGTACAGCTTTTGGGTAAAACTAAGGGTACAATAAATGTTCCTGCTGATATGCCGAAAGATGAAATACTTGCTAAAGCAAAAGAATTTTTAGGTAGTAGAATCGAAGGGAAGCAAGTTATAAAAGAAATTTATGTGCCTAAAAAAATAGTAAATATTGTAGTTAGGTAAGGATATTTATTTTAAAATTTAATAGATTTAATTTTGACTTTACTAGGCGGTCGCCTGTACTTAAATGCAGGAGGAAAGTCCGGGCTCCACAGGGCAAGGGTGCCAGTTAACGGCTGGTGAAGGTGACTTTAAGGATAGTGCAACAGAAATAAACCGCCTGCATTGGTCATTGATTATAAGTGTTTCTTATAGCAGACCTCCTTTCTTTATTATATGCAGGTAAGGATGGAAAGGCGAGGTAAGAGCTCACCGGTTCATTGGTAACAATGAATGCTATGTAAACCCCACTCGGAGCAAGAAGATAAATGTCTAAGTTGCCCGCTATGGCATAGGTAATTCGCTTGAACTTATTGGTGACAATAAGTCTAGATAGATGATCGTCCACGACAGAACTCGGCTTATCGTAATACTTATAATAGAGCCAAAATTTAGTGTATATTAGATTTTGGCTTTTATTTTAATCATAAAAAGTTTTTTTCTAAAACAAAAGATGGTTTTATTTATTATATTTAGTATTTATGATATAATTATTTTGAATAATGTTATATTTACAAGAAACAAAGAGGTATATATGAATTGCAAAAAATGTGGTGCTGAACTTAATGAGATAGATAATATCTGTCCTAATTGCGATAAAGATGTGAACTTAGCAGATACTGGACAGATTGAAGTTCTCAGAGAAAATATAGTTAAAACTTCAAAAATGTCACCTGATAAGGTAAAAGAGATAAAAGAAGAAAAAGTAGAAATAGAGTTTTCAGAGGGTTCAAAGACTTCTGCTGATACTAAGGATGTTTCAAAAATAATTGAAAAGGTTTTTGAAGAACTTAATGATGGGGATAAAGTTGGATTAGAAGCGGATGATAACAAGCATAAAAAATCTTCAGAGAAAGTCTTTAAAGAAAACAATAATAAAAATTCAAAAAAATTCAATGCTTTAATCAAAGAAGATTTAGTTTTTGTAAGATTTTTGTTTGCGGCTGTTATGATAGCTTTTGGTGTATCTTTATTTTTTCAATGGTTTAGTATTTCTGGGGATGCTGTAAATATTGGTATTTGTAGAGATGGTCATATGGAAGCTTTTCTTGAAGATGAAGTTAAAGATAAGAAAGTTGAAGAACTTCATGGGTACAAGGGTGCATATATTAAGTTTACACCATTTAATATGATTATTTTTGCTAGGTCTATGAAAGATAAGCATTTAAAAGTTATGAATGCAAAAGGAGAAGAAAGCACTTCTCTTGCTTCTAAGATGAATAAGTATTATATGTATGCTATGATTTTATTATTTGTTTCTGTCCTATTTAGTGTAGTTGCAATTTTAATAAATGACAAACTAAAGTATATTAATTTTATTTGGGCTTTAAGTATAGCGAATGCTATTGTAATAGGGCTTAATTATCTAGCTATGAAGTTAGCTTTCTTTAATGTATTTGCGATTAAGGCGAAGTCTGTTCTAAAGGCTAGAGATGCTCTTGCTTCTGTAAAAATATCTTACCTAGGTGTTACATTTAATGATAAGTTTTTCAGTTATAATTTAACTGAAGAAAAAGGTTTTTATATAAGTCTTGCTCTTTTATTGGCTTGGTTTTTGATGTCTACTGTACTAAAAGAGTTAAGATATAGAAAAATAAATCAGGTAAAAATAGAAAAAGAAAATTTATAAGAGGTTTTTATGGAAAATAATACTGAAAGATATCTGGAAACCTTTAATAAGTTTGAAAATGCATTGAAATTAAAGTTAGGGAAAAATAGGTTTACACCCTTTGCGCATCTTATAAAAGAAGGGGCTAGAAGTGATAAATTTATAAAGTACTATTTAAATATTTTAGAAAGTCTATCTGATTTACGCAATGTTTTAGTGCATAAAGAAGGTAACAAAATTGTAGCAGTTCCTTCTGATTATGCAGTTGGAATGCTTGAATTAATTTATGATAAGTATACAAAACCTACAAATTTAGATAAAATTTGTAATCATAATCTTGTTTCTCTTCGTTCTGATATTACCTTGGACGAGGCTTTGGAGATAATGAAAAAATATGATTATTCAAAGTTGCCTGTTTATAGTAAGGAAAAATTTGAAGGTATGTTTACAGCATCTTCTTTTACAAGGTGGTATTTAGAAAAATTAGGTACTGGTGTTGATATAGAAGCTGAACTAAAAAGTGTGAGAGTATCCGAGGTATTAAAAAAGACAGATGTGAAGTTTTTAGCTAGAGATATGAATGTTTATGAATTTGTATCCTTATTAGAAAAAAATAGGTCTAAATCAGGTATTTATATAGTTACGGAGCATGGAAAGAGTACAGAAAAAGCCATTGGAATTATAACTAGCTTTGATTATAAACAGATTATTGATAGCATAAATCTTAATTTGTAAAAGAATTAAAAAAAGATATTAAAAGAAGCATAAAGATTATTTTTAAAGTAGTCTTATGCTCCTTTTTAAATTCTCTAAACCCTTTATTTAATAGGTAAAAAGATTAATTATTGGGATTAAGTCTTAGGCGTTTTAGGTCGATATATAGTTAGAAGCATAGGATGTGCAATACTTACATGGATGTAAAGCAAAGAGGAAAACTATGTTTAGAGGTTTATATACAGCCTATACGGGCATGAATGTCCAACAAAAAAAGGTAGATACTATTAGCAATAATATTTCAAATATAAATACTAATGGTTATAAAAAAGATCAAATTATTGAAAAGTCTTTTAAAGATGTTATAACAAGCAGAATCCGAGATGGTGTAAAAAATGGAAAAATAGGCAAGATGAGTCTTGGAGTAAAAGTTGATAGAGTTTATACAGACTTTAGTCAAGGCGGATTAAAACAGACTGATGAACCTTATGATTTAGCTATTAGTGGTAGTGGTTTGTTTAAACTTGCATCCTTCAATTCAAATGGTGAAGCCGAGTTTTTTTATACAAGAGATGGTTCATTTACAGTTGATGAAGAAAACTATCTGCGTAGTAAAGATGGGCTTTTCGTTCTTTCGGATGGTGAAAAAATCCAATTAGATAATGGTAGATTAAGAATAAATACAGATGGAAGTATATATCAAAATGAATTTAGTGATTCGAAGATTGATATAGTTGATTTTGAGAATTTAGATAGTCTAAGAAAAGTCGAGAGTTCTCTATTTGTTGCAAGTAAAGATTCACTAGAAAAAGAGTTTACTGGTAAGGTAAATCAAGGTTTTTTAGAGGCATCAACAGTAAATAGCGTTACTGAAATGATAGACTTAATTAGTACAACGAGAATTTATGAAGGAAACCAAAAAATTATTCAAACTTATGATGAAACAATGAGTAAGGTCGTGAACGAAGTTGGTAAAGTAGGATAAGGAGAAATAAATTATGATGAGGTCATTATATACTGCGGCTAGTGGCATGAGAACACAGCAGTCAGTAGTTGATAGTATTTCAAACAATCTTTCAAATGTAAACACAGTCGGATTCAAAAAAGAGAGGTTAGAGTTTAAATCTTTGCTTTATGAAACAATGAAAGAGGGCGGGAGCACAGATAATGGTGGAACCCCCGTGAATTTACAAGTTGGTCATGGAGTTAAGAATGTAGCTTCAGTTAAAACCTTTAGTCAAGGAACATATATGAATACAGAAAATCCATTAGATTTGATGATTGAAGGAAAAGGATTTTTTGTAGTTAGAAATTCAAAGGGTGAAGAGAATTATACAAGAAATGGAGCTATGAAAGTTTCAATTACAGAAGAAGGAACTATGCTTACAAATTCAACTGGAGAACCATATTTAAATACTGAAGGAGAGCCTTTGATATTTGAGGATATAAACATAAATGAAATATTAATAGGAGATAATGGTAAGTTTTCTATAATGCAAGATGGTGAGGTTGTGGAGCTTGATCAGCAAATTATGGTTGTTCAATTCAGAAATCCTCAAGGTTTATTGTCAACTGGTAATTCGTTTTACAAATCGACTATTGCTTCTGGAGAGAGTATGCTTGAATCAGATAACGAGGATTTAGATAGTTCTGTAATTAGGCAGGGTGGACTGGAAGCATCTAATGTACAGGCGGTTGAAGAAATGGTAAAACTAATAGTGGCACAAAGAGCTTATGAACTTAACTCAAAGGCTATACAGACTTCCGATGAAATGATGTCACAAGCAAATCAATTAAAAAGGTAGTAGAAAATGAGCGTTAATGCTATTGATAATGATTTTTTGAAAACAATTACAGATTATTCTATATCAAAAAGAAAAGTTGAAGACATTTCCTTCAAAGAGATGTATAATAAAATAAAAAATGAAGAAAATAAAAAGGAAGAGATTGAAAAGGCTGGAGAAGAATTTGAATCCTATTTTACATATAAGATTTTAAAGGATATGTATGATAGTATTCCTAGGTCCGAACTAAGTAGTAATGTATCAGGTCAGTATAGAGATATGTTGATAGATGCTTACTCTAAAGAAATGGCAAAAAATGGGGGTCTTGGAATCAAGCAAATGATTGTTAATCAGCTTAGTAAAGAAAATGAGACATAAGATACCGAGAGTTTTAATAATTGAAAAAAAAGGTGGTCGTTCACTTATAAATGTTGATAAGGTCGAAGGCTTTGAGATGCATAAAAGCAATGAAATTATGGAAGTTTTCACCCTTATTTCAAAGATTCATCCTGACCTTATTATGATAGATGCTATTCATCAGGAGTTAAGTGGTTACGAGATACTCAGAAGGCTTAAGGGTTTTCACAAAACTGAAAAAATACCTGTTGTGTTGCTTGCTGAAATTTTTGAAGATGTTGACCCGTGTATGGCATTAGAGGATGGCGCTATAGATTTTATTATAAAACCAATTTCGATTAATTTATTAAAAGTTAAGATGAGAAATTATGTGAATATTTACAATAACTTATTATTGTTACAAGAGTTGGCGGTTGCAGCAAAAGAGATGAATCCTAATACAGGATTCCCTGGTAATAACACTATTAGGAAACAAGTTATTAAGGCTTTAGGAAAAGAAGAACCGTACGTTGTTGTATACGCAGACCTTGATAATTTTAAGGCATTTAATGATAAATATGGTTTTGGTAATGGAGATGATGTTATCAAATTAACTGGGGAGATAATCAAGGATGCCACTCAGTTGAGTGATGATGAAACCTTCGTTGGGCATGTAGGTGGTGATGATTTTGTTTTCATAGCTCCTTTAAAAGATATAAAAGGTATTACAGATAATATAATAGAGAATTTTGATGAAAAAATAAAAAATCATTATGACCAAGAAGATTTGGAAAATGGTCATATAGTTTCTAAAAATAGGCGTGGAGAAGTGCAAACTTTTCCAATAATGACGTTAAGCTTGGCAGGCGTAAATCTTGGAGAGCATACGCCAGATACTAGATATGAAAGAATAGCTGATATTTGTGCGGAAGTAAAAAAATATTCAAAGAAATTTGATAAAAGTTGCTTTCATATGGATAGGCGTGGTGGAAAATAAGAGTTTGAATTAATTATGAATTGTTGGAATAGGTGAGGTTTTCAATCCATCTCGCTTATTGCAATGGTTCTTTTTTTAGTATATGATAATTAAGAAGGTTTTAAGTATTGGAGAATGTAATGAATATAAAAGAAGTAAATGGAGTAAAATTTGTATACTCAAAATTGCTAGAAAATACTGGAATGGTAAGGCATGGATTTAGCACTCGTATTGGCGGTAATAGTAGCGAGGTGTATGAGTCTATGAACCTAAGTTATAAATTAGGTGATGAAAAGGAAAAAGTTGATAAAAATTATGAGGATTTTTGCGAGGCAGTAGGTATAAAAGTAAATAGCTTAGTATCTCATAATCAGGTTCATACGGATACAGTTATTAGAGTAGATGACTCAAAAGATTTTGAGATTATTCAAGATTTTGATGGTATGGTAAGTAATAAATATGGCGTTTCTTTGTGTATATATAGTGCAGATTGTGCTGCGGTATTCTTTTTAGATCCTAAAAAACGAGCTATTGGGATGTGTCACAGTGGGTGGAAAGGAACGTTAAGGAATATTGTGGCAAAGACCTTGAAAAAGATGAATTATGAGTATGGATGTGAGTATAAGGATATAATTTGTTTTGTGGCTCCGACCATTTGTGGAGAGTGTTTTGAAGTTGGAGAAGAAGTGTATGAAATATTTGTAAAAGAGGAATTTTTCAGGAAAGAGTTTTCAAAGAAAAAAGAAAATGCTAAGTATTTGATTGATTTAAAGGCGACTATAAAAGAGCAGTTGTTAAAATTGAGAGTTTTGGAAGATAATATTGAAATAAGTGATGTATGTACTATGTGTAGGGAAGATTTGTTTTTTTCGCATAGGAGGTGTGGTCTCGCACGAGGCTCCCACTTAGGTGTTTTGACTTTGCTAAAGAGCGATAAACCTTCTTAAATTAGGCTTGATGTGACTGTATAGATTGCATGTGCGAGCAGTGAGTTTACGAACTATCAGCACAGGGGCGCCTGATTTACACCAATTTCTCATCTCTTTATCAAGGTCAAAAAGATAATTAATATTTGTCGATATTAAAAATGTAGTCTCTCGAGATTCGATATGCTCTTGTATACTGCTCGAAATCCTAGCTCTCGAATTTGCTTTGCAAATTCTGCGGCAAATTCACTTCGTGAATATTGCTTTGATATGCCAAACAGTATATAGAAAGGTATTTGTCTTAGAAATATTGAAGATAGAATCATATCGGATTTCTAAGCTAAAATAATTTATATTATTTGCTATTTCCCTTCACCAAAATGCTTCACAATATAATCAAATTCATTTAAGGCTTCTATGCCTTTTTTTGTTATTTTGTACTTACCGTGTGAAATTTTTTCAAACCACTTATAATAGTTTTTGTAGAGTATAGGATTTACTTTTTCAAGTTTTAACTCTTTTTCGATTTCTTTTGCAGTATATATTTCTTCATCTTTTATGAAGTGTGCGATTTTTAAGCATTTTTCTTTGTAGGCTGTTATAGTTTTACCCTTTGTTCCACCTTTGTTGTAGTCACCACTTCGGGAGTTGATTTCTTTTAATAGACTGTGTAAGTGAAGTTTACTTTTTTTCTGACTTAGCTTAATGTTTTTTAGTTTTGGCTCAAGTGAAACTAAGACAAAAGGATTTTCATAGTCGAAATCAACTATTAATAAACCTAAACCTAGTCTTTTTAGTATCTCTATTTTTTGCGAAAAAAGCTCATTGCTTACGTCTGTATTTTTTTCTTTTTTTATTGCTAAGTAGACATTGTCTGATAATTTTTGTCTTTCGATTCCTTGGTATATTAGTTTAAAGTTTAGGCTTTTTTTAAGTTCTACTAAGATTAAAGTGCCATCTTTTTTACAAACTACATCTATGTCATTTGCCTCAGAATAAACTTCATAGTCTAATTTTTCAAAAAATTTTTTTATTGGCGGATATAAAATAGTTTCTTTCATAATAAAATTATAGCATAAATAATTTGTAAAGGGATAAAAATTTATAGATTGACTTTTTGTGATATAATGATAACAATTATTATTGAGATTTGAGGGATTAATATGAAAGATAATAGAAAAATTAGCACAATAGATTTTGCCTATAATGATTATAATTTTTTTGAGAAAGAAAATACAAATAATTTTAAATTATATAAAATAAAGAATGAAAGCGGAGAAGCTTATTTAAAGGTCTATAATTTATTTGATGGAGTTCAGCTTACTTTTAATGACTTGCAGATTGACAGTGTTTATCAAGAAATAAAACCGAAAAAAGGTATTATTAAACTTGACCATTGTTTGGAAGGATCTTATGAAATAAAGGAAAAAAATAGTGAATATTATTTATTTGCAAAGGGTGATTTAAGTATAATTAATTTAGGGGAAGCCTTATTCGAAAATTCTAGGTTACCTACGAGAAGGTACAAGGGTTTGTCAATTTTCATTGATATTGATTTAGCTGCTAGGACTTTAGAAAGAGCTTTTCCTCTTATAAATTTAGATTTAAATAGAATAAAAGAGCGTTTTTGTTCCAAGAATGTTTATTCAGTAATAAATTCAAAAAATGCAATAAATAATATAGTAAATGATTTGTATTTTGAGGAAAATAACGCGAGAACTTCCTATTTGATTATCAAAATATTGGAACTTTTACTCCTGCTAGAAGCAATTGAAACAGAAGATATTGAAAAGGGGACTTCTTTTACTAAACCAGTTTATGAGGCCAGCAGGGAGTGTTATGAATTTTTGCTAAGGAATCCATTTGACAATCGTTCAATTACTGAACTATCGAGAGATTATGGTGTCTCAGAGTCTAGTTTGAAAAGGTGCTTCTCTTATATTAGCGGAAGTTCAATTGGTTCATTCAGAAAAAAGCAAATTATCGAAGCTTCAGCCAAGTTATTATTAGAAAAATATGATTTACCTATAAAAGAAGTTGCAGATATTGCTGGATATAGCAATCAAAGTAAGTTTACATCAGCGTTTAAATCTTATTTTCATTTGACACCAAGTCAGTACCGAAATAAGTACAATTGACCTTTTTGGATTAAAAAAAAGTCGGATTTGGTATAGAATAAAGTTATTAATTTTGATATTCTTTATCAAGATTGTTTTGTTTAGTAGAAAAATATATACATTTTACTATAATAGCATTAAAAATGTTTAAGGAGGAAATATTATGGAAAAGAATATTGAAAATAAAAGTAGCAAATTATTAAAAATTAAGGATATAGTTACCGTTGCTATTATGCTAGCTTTATTTTTGCTTGTTTCTGCTTTAATTGGTATGAGTACGATTGCTATTCCTTTTGTATACTTGTATGTTGCACCAGGTTTAGAATTGTTCTTGGGAGCTATTTTCTTTATAGTTGCAGCAAATAGAATAAATAAGCGTGGATTATTATTTATTTGGGTTTTACTTTATGGAATTCTAACTGCAGCAGCAGGTTATCTTTTTATGTTACCTTACTTTATTGTTGTTGCTATAATTTGTGAACTTTCCATGATAGGAAAAGATACTTACATAAATCCTATAAGAAATATGATAGGATGGAGTTTATATGGTGCAGGTATGTTCTTTGGTATAGCAATTCCTTGTTGGGTAGCTTGGGATAGTTTTAAGCAACAAGCCTTAGACAGTGGGTTTGCGGCTGACACTTTGCAAATGCAATATCAAGTTGTTTATACACCTCATTTATTTATAATTGGAATATTGCTTACTGTAGTTTTATCTGCATTAGGAGTTTTGTTTGCTCAAAAAATCCTTAAAAAGCACTTTAAAAAAGCTGGAATGATGAATTAGTATTATGGGAAAAAGTAGAAGAATTGAAAGTATAAGCGGATTTACAAGTTTATTTTTAACTTTGATTGCTTGTACAGTATCGTTTTTCACAAAAAGTTATTATATGCATGCTTTGTTTGTGCTTTTTTTAAGTATTGTCTTGATATATTTCGGACTAATCAAACAAAGTATCATTTATGTGCTTATTTATTCTTTTGCTACATTTTGGCTTTTAGAAATGGTGCCCAAAGGAGTTTTGATTATTTCACCCATGTTATTAGAAATGATATATAAATTTATTGTTCCGGTAATGGCGGGGTATCTTAGTTTTAGAATGCCTTCAGGAAAATTGATTGCGGTATTTCATAAAATTTATTTACCTAAAAGTATAATATTGATATTAATGGTTATAATAAGGTTTATTCCGACTATTTTAGGAGAAATGAGGACGATATTTGAAGCGATGAGAGTTAGGGGGTTTACTGGAAGTATTATGAAAATGCTTTCGCACCCATTAAAAACTATAGAGTACGCCTTTGTTCCGCTTATATTTCGCTCTATTAAAGTAGGGGATGAACTAGCTGTTTCTGCTATTGTTCGTGGTATAGAAAATCCTAGCAAAAAAAATTGTTACTACAGTACAAAATTTGCTATAACGGACTATTTAATAATATTAGTAAGTATAAGTTTAATGCTTGTTAGCCTTATTTTTTAGGGGAAATATATGAAAAATAAAATAAGAATTAAAGATGTGAATTTTTCCTATAATTATAAGGAAAAGCAATTAAAAAATATAAATTTGAATGTCTCAGATGGTGAGTGCTGTGTAATCGTTGGGAGTTCTGGTTGTGGAAAGTCAACTATGACAAGGCTTTTAAATGGTTTAATACCAAGTTTTTTCAAAGGTGAATTAAGTGGAGAAGTTTATGTTGATGATATTGATATTAGAAGCTTAGAATCATGGGAAGTAAGTTTGCTCTTCGGGAATGTTTTTCAAGACCCTAGAAGTCAGTTTTTTGCAAATGAAGTAGCTGGGGAGCTTGCATTTGCCTGTGAAAATGCAGGTTTATCACATGAAGAGATAGTAGGAAGAGTCCATAGTTCTGCTAAAGAAATGGGAATTGAAGAGCTTCTTGGAACAAGTATTTATACTTTATCTTACGGAATGAGACAGAGAGTTGCGATTTGTTCTGCAAAAGCTATGCATCCTGATATTTATATTTTTGACGAACCATCAGCAAATCTTGATTTAATGGCAACATATCAGTTTGGAAGGCTTATTAAAAACTTAAAAAAAGAAGGTAAAACAATTATTATTGTAGAGCATAGATTGTTTTATTTGAAAAATATTGCAGATAAGTACGTTTTTATGAAAAATGGTGAGATATCGAGTCAGTATTTGGCAGAAGAACTTGAAAATCATTCTACTTTAGAACTCAATAATATGGGGCTTCGCTCATTTAATTTTGAAGATATTATTTTTAATAAAAAATATGAGAATTCAAAGAATGAAGGTGTAAAATTTTCAGTTCAAAATATTTCTAAAAAGTTTGGTAAAAGAATTCTCCTAGAGAATATATCTTTTGAGTATAACGACAATGAGATTATAGCCTTGGTAGGTTCTAATGGGGTTGGAAAAAGTGTCTTAGGCAAAGTATGTGCTGGTTTGGTAAAAGAAAATAAAGGGCGTATTATTCTGAATGACGAGATTTTGAAGAAGAAAAATAGAATTGCCAAGGTTTGGTACATCCCTCAGGATTTGGATTCTCAACTTTTTGGTGAGGACCTAGTAGATGAGTTAATTACGGGAATAAAAAATAGTGATACGTACGTAGAAGATGCGGAAGAAATATTAAATCATTTAGGTTTGTTTGAGATGAAGGATAGACATCCTTCGACTTTATCAGGTGGGCAGAAGCAACGTCTTGTTTTAGGTGTTGCTATGCTTAGAAAGGCACCCTTAGTTATACTTGATGAGCCGACCTCAGGTTTGGATTTTAAGAGTATGAAACAGGTTGCTAATTTAATAAAAAATCAAAGAGAATTAGGAACTAAATTTCTTATTATAACCCATGATATTGAGTTTATAGCTCAAACTTGTGAGAGAGTGATTGTCTTGGAAAATGCTAAAATTAAAGAAGATTATTATCTTGATGATATAAATAAATTACTAAATTCGATTGGATATCATACGAGAAAATAAACTAATAAATAATATGATATTTTTACCTAGTAAAATATGAAAATGTTTTGCTAGGTTTTTATTATTTTTGCCTACATTTTATACAATTTTTATAAAAAATTATGTATAATATATTGGAAGACGCAGTATTCTAGTCACGACGAATATGTTTTAAGACGGGCCTAAAAATCCGTAAAAGGGCATATCGATGAAGTTCTTTGTGTTTGCTTCCTACG
>PDWI01003876.1_pt1 | contig 26167 bp, 37 predicted proteins | sample 1430891 | NCBI WGS metagenome assembly PDWI01 (sample SAMN01162508, study PRJNA174530) | Oral metagenome, whole genome shotgun sequencing project. | biome: Marine environment; feature: Marine mammal; material: Swab sample of the gingival sulcus; isolation source: swab sample of gingival sulcus...
ATCGGAGATTGTTCAAGTAACAGGTTTAACAGAAGAAGAAATCAAAAAGTTGATGTGATTTGTTGCTGAATACAAATGTTTTTCAAAATTAAATACGCCGGTACAATATCGCATATACGCCGCTCGATATAAACAATTAAAATCCCTCTTTTGTGATTCCGTTTTTTTATTATACATTTTATAATCGAAAATCCGAAATGTACATTTTTTGATTACGAAATGTACATTTTAAAAGAGATTTAAACTACAATTAAACTCCTTTATTTTATCAAAGCTCTTTTATTAACTTTATCAACCTTTTCTTTATAATCTCTCGATCCCGCACTCAATCAAATGCAATTTCACCTTTTGTGTACGGCGGGTATTTTTGCTCTTTTTTTGCCGTAAATTTAAACTTAGGACAGAGTGGATATATGTACCTATATGTATTAACCTTGAACGTGCGAAAATCGCCAAGCAAAAAAGCCACATTATCACGTATATAACGAGAGCGGCAAGTCGAATTAGTTAGATTTTGTTGATGCACAATCTCGCCGGTCCTTTTATTTTCGAGAAAAATTGTCATGTGTTTGCCAAAATACTTAAAATTAGCCGCCTTGTAAATTGTGCCGACACCCAGCCTACCGTCCGCAAATCTCTGGATTGCAACAATGTTTCTATTTGCTTTTCTTAACAACTTGATGCTGCGGCTAATCAATATACTTTCCGCATTCTTTCCCAACTCATCGCTAATCCACATACGATTAAGCTCTATTAACCATGCGTTAGGGTTTGGGTGTTTAAATATTTTAGCCTTAGATACTTTCATATAACCGTAGGAAGCAACACCGAGACAATCATTTTCGCTTTCTTTTCCCTGTCTGAAAATTCCATAATTATAAACACCGAACGAGTGATTCCATTTTCTGCTGTAATGATTTTTAACTACAAGTTCTTGGGCTTTTTGTTTACTGATTGCCTTGATTACAAGAACTCCCATTCTACTACTTTTCACAACTTCTTTGCTTGTTTTATCTATCATTTATTCTTTTTTAATATTATTTGTTTTACTTTTGCAGTTCTCTGACTTTTTTATAATAAAAAGGTGCACTATCACCACTCAAAGGCATTTGCCTCTGGCTTGGTGATAGTGCACCTTTATTGTTAGCGGAAGGTCAGAGATTCGCTAACGAAGTCGGGGGCTTTTTTTACAAATTAAGGATTTGCTCAATTCGCTCAACACGTTGCCGTAAACGAGCGATTTCGCGGCTATGGTTCTCATAAATAAAATCAAGATCTGATCTAAGTTGTTGGATTTTGCGATCCTGATCTTCGACAAAATCACTCAAACTTTCTACTTTGTCGAAAGGTAAGGATGAGTCTTTGTGAAAATAGCTGTCCAACAGCTCGTGAAATTGTTCTTGTGTAGGTGTTTTGCCTTTCGAGAACCAGTCTTTTAATTGTTCTATTGTTGTCATTTTTAGTCTGTGGAATAAATAAATCCAAAGGTATATGTGCCACCGCCAATATCCCCATTTATAAGATATTCGTCATTACCAAAACCTCTCATTGTTGCTTCTCCGTCTCGAAATACGGTAGATACAACTCTGTGATCCGGCGCAAATTCCTCGTTTGTTATACGGACAAAGTGATGCGCACCGGCGTTTGTTTTATTTGAAATAAACACACTGCCACGAATCTCGGCAAGCCCGTTTCCCAGTCGCCTTACTGCCAAAGGGTTGGAGTCAATTCTTTTATAACCTCCGCCATATTCAAAGCACTCCTCCCATTCGCCATGTTCTTTGAGTCCTTCAATGGAAGTCCATAGGTCATCAATTTGAGTGTCTGTTTCGTCTGCAAATGTTGAGAAGGAATCGAATAATTCATTAAGGGAATTGTGGAGGGTTCGCAAGTCCGAGTAGCGAGTAAAAGAATCCCATCGGTAACTTTGGGCACCTGCACCAAATGTTACGAATCTTTTATTTCCTATTGTTTTTACTTCCCCGGATTTAAACTTTGACTCAATAGGAATCTCTTCAATGTGTACAAATTCATCTATTGTATCACCCTTTAATGGTAAAATTTCATTATTTATACAGACATAGCCGCTGCTGACTGTATTGCCGACGGTTTCGCAACCGGCGATAATTACCCTTTTATTCGGATCTCGCGAAATGATATTAGCAAATTGGTTAAAAATCTTGTATGCTTCCGGCATCATCATTAAAGTTTCCGTTTGGATAGGAACTCCTCCTGTTTGATTTAAATTTATTGAGTTCATATTTTCTCTATTTTATAATGTTTGGTTACTAATTTGTACTTGTCGGCTAATGCCTCTATTTTGTAAAATCTATCCCCTTCTCTTGTTACAGTTACTTGTTCATCATAGACTTCTTTCGGAATGAGGATTATAAAGTCAATTCTTGTATATCCATTAATTTCGGGATATGTGTATATGTATGTCGGCTCTTGATTTTCGCTTTTGGTATAAATAACAAGATCATCTTCATCCTCATTTTTCGTATAGATAAATACTGATTCGCCCGTACTTTTCTCCTCCCGAATTTCAATCCGCCTATAAAGTGGGTCAAAATGGTCATTTAAAACCTTTCTTAAATAGCAAACTTGCCCATTATGGTGTAACTCATAATCAACCGCTTTGCGAAATTTCGTAAACGCCAAATAAATGGCGATTAACGGAGTTGTTACTACCAATAAAAAGGCTATTATTATTGGTTTTCTCAAAAATGTTGGTAACAGTTCCGTTGATAGGCGTTGTATGTTTAATTTAAAGTAATTCATTATAGGTATGTTATTTTTGTTTTGTCTTTGTTGTCTTCGGTTAGATTAATATCAAAATAACCCGAAGCCGGTGTTATTGCAATATCAACAGGCTTATAATTGCCATAAACATCGGGACCTGTTGCACTGACCTCAGCGGTCCGGATCTCATCAATTGCTAAATCTATGACTCCCTCAACATTTTGCAAAGCATCGACTAATTTTTGTACAGAAAGTTTGCCGTCAAACGGAAGGCTTTTTACAAACAATTTCAAAGCATCATTAACCGGATAGTTGCCATTAATGATATGTTTGCCCTCTTTATCCAAAACCAATTTGTCTCGAACAATTCGGATGGATAATTTTAATTTATCCGGTAGAAAACTAATTACGTCAGTTTTAACGCCCGCGTCTTTTACTTCTGATAAAAATTGGTCAAATGCCTCTTTTTGTTCATCGGTAATCCTTGTTAGTTTTCCGTCTTTTTCAGTTGCCACTTTGATTATTAATTTTGACGGTTCTGTAACTTCGGTAATCGCGCAGTATTTAATGATTTTGCTGTTTTGTATTTGCTCATCGGTTTTGCCGCTGTTGTCAAATTTATCGCTATCGGGCAGTAGGTCAAAGCCATACTGAAAGCCTAATACTTTATTATGATACCACTTTAAATTATGCGGTTTTAGTTTTTCGAGAGCATTGGTAGTTTCTTGTTTGTGCCTGACGAATAAACTTTGCAAAAAGAAAATGACACCGGCAATAGCGTCAAATAAGATGTTTTCAAAACTAACAAGCGAAAACTCTTGTTCAAAGGTTTTCCCTTCCGTTAGTCCGTACATCTTTTTAATTTGTTCATTATTGATGAACTCATTACATATTTGTTGTTTTATCTCTTTTTGTGTCATTTTGATGCTTTTAGTTTTTTGCTTTTTGCCTTAGCTTATAATAAAATTTTCTCCGATCGACCAATACCCGATCCCTTTGTTGTTTAACTCAATATTACTTGCGGTTGCCGGCTGTATGTTCTTAAAGAAATTAGCCACTCGCTTGTTTGTAACTTTTTCAGCTTTTACAACATCGCCAATTTGCCTTTTATCGGTTATGCTCATATTATTGAATATAGCCACATCAAAAGCAGATTCAACGCTTCCCGTTAGTTGAATTACCTTGTCTAAAAAGGATTGTCCTTGTTGTACTTCGCTAATAAGTTGCATCTATGTTGATATTGTTAATGTTGTATAAATCTAATTCTTTAATTTTCAGCCCGTCTTTTGCAAAATTCTCACGTATTTTATGGCGATAAGCCAATAAATCATCGTCCAATAATAAATCCTCAATCCCAACAGCAAGCGTAGGATTAAACTTAAAATCGCCGGGCTGAGCCAACAATATTAAAGCCTTATTTTGCTCCAAAGTATTGCCTATAACTACGCCACTGACTATTTTGCCCTGTTCGTCTCTTACAGGATTTATTTTTAAATCCGGCAACTCACCGGTGTCTGCATTGTCGTTTAGTTGTATGGCTCTGTCTTTCATTTTTGATTTTAACTTATCGTTCCTGTTCCGGTGCTTGTTGTTGCCCCTGTTTGTGCAGCCGCAGTTCCTGCTGTGCTTACCGATATTCCTGCCGCAACTGTTACCGTTCCTGTTTTTACAAAACCCTCAATAGCTGTGCTTAATCGTTTTGCAAATTCGCTAAAAGATTTTTCTTCTTTTTGCATCATATCTTCTAACAGTTGTTCTATGTCAGTCTGTAATTTTGCTTTGTTTAAACTCATTTTAATAACTGTTTAAATTTGGTTTCAAACTGCTTCAATTGTGAAATTGTGGGCGGCAATGGCGTACCGCTTGGTCCGGTTCCCGTTGATACGGTTAATTGTTTTATTGTGTCGCTCAACATCTGAAATAGATCTATAAGAGAAACTTTGTCATTATTTACAGATACTTTATTTTCTGAACTCTCAATAGTCGTCTTATCATTGATAACCTTAACAGACTTATTGGCACTATCACAAACAAGGTCTATTTTATCTTGTTTCCACTCAACTTTATCTACTTGGTCGCATTTGATGACCGTTAAATTATCCAATTCACCCGTGTTACTTAGCAGCATTACTTTACTCCCAACCTTTGGAGTTATCAGCAAATTATTGTCGCCGTCATTGGCGGTTGCCCTTAGCCGCACGTTTGGAATGGACAAATTACCGTTAATTTCAACCGTGCAAGTTATACCTTCAACCGATTTAACTTTTGCAGTAAAAGGCGTGTGGGTTGTGTTGCCCAACATTTCTTTTAACAGTTTTTTTATTTCTGATAATTTGTCCATTTTTCACTTTTAATTATAACCTTTTAACTTAATCTTTTGCTTGGTTTGATAGTTCGTTTACCGCCACTCCTACTAATAGAAGTTGTTACGCCTGCTATATAATACCGACCTTTTTTGTTTGGGTAATCCTCGTCTTCAATTATTGCGGAGTAACTTGGCTCACAGTAAGGAATTAACCAAGTATCAAAGTCGCCTTTATATTTAGCTTTTTGCTTTTCTTTTAGCGTTGTTTCCGCCAGTTCCTTAATGCTGTTTTTATCCATACTGCCGACTTTAAGCGTTATTTTGTCGCCCCCTGTTGTGCCTGCTGTATAACTTTGCAAATTGCCTTTTTTATCGGTACTTTCAACAGTTACTTCAAATTTTTTGTCAGTACTCTCAACATATTCAAGGTTTGAATTTTCTATATTTTTCTGCATACAATACTTTACATCACCTGTTTTGTGTGTGTATGGTTGATGTATGTGCAATAACTTATTTTTTGTATCAAAAAATATATTGGCTTTTGTTTCGTCTTTCAGTTTTTTTAGTACATCGTAGGCGGTCGCTTGAAATATAGTAAACTTTTCATACGTTATATCGTAGTCGCATTCTACCTTGTAATTTTCGCCAACTTCCTGTGTTAGATATTCGCATATTTGTTTAATGTTGGTGCTTTCAAAATACTTGTCCCTAACTCCTTTGCGGAACAAAAACAAAGCATCTTCGCATTGTATTTTAATACTACCGTCATTTACATTGATATTCTTAACATAGCCATTAAACTCGGTTTTTAAATCTCCGTTATAACCAAACCGAATGTCAACCTTCGCCCCTCGTTGTATCTTGTTTTCAAGTTTAAGAGGTTCGTTAAGTATGAGTTCCGGCAACTGAATGGTCGCTACATCGGTCAAATTATCTACCGACTTTATAACTTCGCATTCTTCAAGCAAAGCAAGTTGGTATTGTTTACCGTCCGCGTTTTCAAACTGAATGTTCCAATCAATGTTTAACATTTTTTCACTTGTTTTGTTTATTACTGTCTCGGCTGAATCTTGGTTCGGGTCTGCCTTGGAGAATCCCGCAATGCTCACGATAACGAAAAGCATTGTTGTGAAACCTCTCTTAGTTGTCATATCTTTATTCATCAATTTCTAATAATAAATTGTAATCAAAATCGCTGTATGCTTTAATCTCATACGCTTGTACATTTTCACCCTTTGTAAATGGGAAATTAAAATCCTCAATTACAATATGGTTTATTCCCAATAATTGTAAGGGTTCACAGTTTACTTTTATGCGACTTTGAGAACAGAGAAAATCCCTTAATCGTTCAAAATCGCTTCTTGGAAAACATTGCGACATATCGCCTGTTATGATTGAGCCCATAAGTACGCCTGTTATAGTTATTTGGTAATCGTCTTGCGACCACCTTTCTTTTATGCTCCCTATCAGTTTGTTATTGCTTTTGGCAACATTTCGGCGTATTATATTATTCTTTCCGCTAATTGTTACCATTGGTTCGTATGGTAATAACCAAGCGTTATCCTCATAATCATAAAACACAAATGGAAAAAATTGCTCGTCTTGTGATTTAGGCTTGTCGGCTTGCCATAATTCCCCTGCATTTTTCGGCAAAAAGGGTATTGCGGGCAATACGTGTTTCGCCAATTCGTTTTGAACAATATCAAAACGAGGTATTTGCTTGGCAACTTTACTACCAACTAAACTTGCAAATATTATCTCTTTTTGTGTCATTGTGTTTTATCCTGTTGTTGCTAATGCTAATACTCTTAATAATCCGTCTGCAACATCCTCAGACATTTGATTTACCGACTCCTTAAATGATTTACCATTTATCACTAAGTTGCCAATCATTTCTTTATTTACATTTAGCGTTATGTAATTATGCTTAGTTCCGCCTGTTGCAATAGCTCTGTTTGTTTTTTGATGTTGGCTTATATTTCCATTTCCTGTTGTTCCGCTTGGTGTTCCGGCAATAGGAACTTTGGGCGTTAAGCCGGAGGGAGAAACTCCCAGTTTTTTGGCGATGTAACTTTTCACATCGCTAAACTTTTTGCTTTTGTCCCACGACAAAGTTGACGCGGCTTTTTTAAACTCGCTCGAAGATGCCAAAGCCGCTCTACGAGCCTTGTTGCGAGCTTCTATTATATCTTTTTTTCTCTTTTCCGTATCTTTGCTGATCTTAGCCAAGATCTCTCGGTTTTGCGAAGTGTCGCCTATACCTATTGCGTCTCTAAACCGGACCCACCCGCTTTTTATCTTATTGATCCCGATCATCATATTATTGAATAGATCGCCAAAATCAGATTTTGCTTGCAAAACAAATGACTTCAACAATAATTCAGAACCTCTCACGGTGTGTTTCCACGCATCACCCCAACCGCGAATTTTTATAACCACATAAGTGAGTACGGCGATTAGGGCTATAATTCCGGCAATCACCCAAACAATCGGATTAGCCGATAAAACGGCATTTAATACCGCTTGAGCTCCCGACCATAGTTTTGTTGCTCCTGTAACTATTGCGGTAACAACATTATATCCTACTAATATCCTCTTTGCAAAGAACAAAGCTCCACCAAATCCAATAATATACGGGGTTATCTTTTTTAAAACATCCGCATGGTTATTGATAAATTGAGCTCCTTTTTTTAGCGGTTCAATAATAGAATTGACAAAAGGCAACATACTTGCAGCTATTGTTTCTTGAATGTCGCCAACACTATTGCGGAATTGTTTTAAAGCTCCTAATCCATTTTTAGCCAAAGCTTCTGCACTACCTCCGTATTGTTTGTCTATTTCGGCAAGGATTAGAGATTGAGCCTTTGACAAATTTCCGCTTTCCACCATTCCTTTTATCATCTCTTTCTGAGTGTCGGAAAATTGTATCCCGCTCCGGCTTAAAGCGGATAAATTGGCAACAGGATCATTTAAGGCTTTTCCAAGCATTATTGATGTAGTACGCAAATCCTCGCTTGTTGCTTTTGTTCCTTTCAAACGTCCGGTAACGTCCAATACAGCTTGTTGTGCTCTCTCAAATGCTGAACCTGTAATATTGGTAAAAGTCATAAGTTGAGCCGTAGTATTCTGCAAAATACTTTCATCGCCAAAAATGCTTTTGCTTTGCAACTCTGACGCCTTTGCTTGTAATTCATCTAACGAAAAACCAACCACACCGTTAGTTGATGCTAATGCGGTTTGAACTTGTCCGACAGCTTGTATTTGAGTTTCCATTTTTTGAAAACTGTCTCTTACCATAAAAGCCCCGCCGGCGATCCCGATAAAACCGCCTGCTGTTTGTCCTAATCCCCGCAATCTTTCTGCAAAACTGCGAGGCGGCAAATTCTCCAACCTTCGCAAACGTCTTTCTGTTTTTCTAATTTCAGTATTCAATTTACGAATGTGGCTCATTGAAGAGGAGGCAGTTCTTGCCCTATCAAGTTTTTGAAGCCTGTTTTGCAAAAAATCAATAGACTGTGTTGTTTTTCCGATTTTTCTTTTTACATTTGCCTGCGATTTACCTACTGTTTTATCGAAAGTATTAAAACTGCCGGTAATTCCGGCTATTTTATTACTCACCAGGTCTTGCAACTTAATTATGTATTCAAACGTTTTCACTATGAATTATCTTAGTCTTATATTATTACAGGCAAATGCACAAACAGATATGACCTTGGGGCACAAGTTTTGTACGGTTGTGTTCTTTTTTTATGTTATTGCACTTTTTTTTGGCAATGATTTCTTGTTTAAAGTGTATCGTTTTGTCAAAGTTCTTTTTCTGTGGGGGCGATCACTTTTAAAAAAGTCAGACCATCCCAAAAGCACGAATTAATCGCCATATGCTTTAGCCTCCTCTGTCCGCAAATACTCCAATTCTTTAATTCTACAAGTCCACTCTTGATCACTTAGGCTGTCGGGATCTTGGATGCCCATATAATACCGCAACTGGGCATTATGTATGCGTATCCAATCCGAGTCGCTAACCTCCGCAGCCTTTAAAGCTTTTCCAGCTTTGCCTCTGCAATTTCAATGATTTCTGCTAACTGTGCCGAAACTCCCAAAAATAAGGCATCATCGGTTTGTATTTCCGCATCGCCGTCAATCCAGCATTGTTTAAGCAGAATTTCGTTAAATTTGATCGGGTCTTTTGCAATAACACTTGAGGCATAGCTCATTGTTTTGCGGTCAGGGCTTTTTAAATACGCCACTTTATCTGCTACGGTAATTCTGTACACATTTCCGTACTGTGCTTTCCATTGTGCTATCTGTTCTTTTGATACTTTATTCATTTTTTTTGTTTTTTTGATAGGGCAAACACGTGGATTTGCCCCTACATTTTTAACTTTTAATTCTTAATTCTTAATTTATATTACGCTTGGTTTTGTATTCTCAAGCAGATAAAAGGCAAGGTTATTTCTTGAGACTTGTCGCCTTGTTTCATTTCTTTTGCTCCTTCCGTAAATCGTATGCCTATCGCTCTGTCGGTTGTTAAAGCATCGCCGTTGCTCGGATTGCCGTAAGCAAAAATACCGTCTAAACAAAGGCTTAAAACAGAACCTTTCCCCTCTTTTACAAGTATTTCATACTCACTTTGCAGTAGCGTAATCTCTCCCTCATAACTTACATTTCCGCTTTGTATGGCATGAGGATAACGCCCTTTGGCATATAAAGGTTCTCGCTCTATTTTCTCGGAATATTTAACTCCTCTCATGCCTATTACATCTCGTGTTCCTAAGATAAGGGACAGGTCTGCCCATTCGTATTCTCTACTGTCAAACATTTTTCTTAAATTTTAAATTTCAACTTTTAATTTTTTACAGGCATATAACCCAATAATATCTCAAAGAAACGATTATGACCTTTAGGTCTCACTTGCAAAGTCATTTCAAGACGCCCGGTTGTTTGTACATTGTTCTTCAAGTTAAACTTTGCTTTTACGCCCAAATCATTGGAGTCGTTCGGATTAACCGACAATTCCCCTCGTGCTGTCATAAGTTGATAAATAGCACCTTCAATTGCGGTTTCAACCGCCTTTGCATAAATGGGGGAAATTGTTCCGTCAGGCATTAAATCAAAATCATTTAACACTTCGTTTACACCTACATTGTAGGCTATTTTATAAGCCTTGTCAATTACCCTGCGCCTTGTTATATAGTGGTAATCATCATCAAAACCTGTTGCAAGTGGGTCGTCAGTGATATAATAACCTGCCTTGCGTACGTGTGTGCGGAATGTGATATAACCCTTGTCGTGCAAAGCTTCTACATTTACATCTTCGGCAGGTTCACCACCTATATAAGCCTTTGTGTTCGACAAAGCCCCTAATTTCACCTTACCCGGATTCTCGTGGACTTGTATTTTAGCCAGACGTCCGGCAAGTATGTGGTTTGCCTCTCCCGTTAAAGTATCGGCACTCGTTTTGCCAATAAACACACCTACACGATTATAATCCATTTCGTTAAGTGTAGGTAATTCTAATACATCTTCTAAAGCCTCCATTGGTTGTTCCAATAGTGTAAAGAAAGGGGCATATTTCTTAGCAGTATAATTATCTGCAAAAGTTTGTATTGCACTCATCGACTCTGCTAAGTCAGAATAATCTGCACCTTTGGTAAATATGCAAGAGATATTACCATTTGAGGCATTTAGTAACCTTTCTACGGGCACTTTGCCCTTTGTGTCTGGACTAAACCATTCTTTTAAGTTATTGTCAGGCATACCCATTAAGTATAATGTTGTGCCTTCGCCTGCCTCTTGGTAATACTCAAATAGAGTATCGTATAGCAGTTTGTTGTCTAATGTCGGAAGGATTCCAAGCTTCGCCACATCGCCCATACCTGTAATTAAGTAGGGTTTTGATAGCTCAAAGCTATCCGTTGCCGATGCTGTTGCTACACAAGCAAATATCCCGTCCGGTGATGTTTCAACGGTACCGGCATTGCCGTTGTCAAATTTTATTGTTAAGTTTGGTAACATTGTTTTTGTTTTAATTCGTTACTACTCTTCTTTGCTTAGCAGGTCAATCATTGCGTTACCTGCTTCAATTACAGTTTTGGCTTTTTCGCCTTTTAAAGCCTTCTTTACTTGCTCTACGGTTTCCATTTCCTCAATGGCTTTAATGCGCTCCTCCGCCGACAGTTTTTCGTCATCGTCCGCAGTTGTTTCGTCTTTTTCTACTTTTGTAACCTTTTTATTTTTCAAGCTCTTAGCGTGAGTTTGAGCATTATGTTCTGTGTAGAATTTGTTACCGTCAGAAGTCTGATAATACTCCGTGATATTGTGTTTTTCAAAAATTGATTTGTTCATAATTATTACTTTTTAACTTTTAACTTATTTACAACTCCTTCGACTGCTCCGCCTCCGAAATAGAAGCCGACTATGATCGAAAAAGGAAGGTTCAGCAGGTCATTGTTTTTTTGAGCCAACACCTTTGCCAACTCTAAGAGCTTGGGATACCAAAATGACAGAACCAACATAGATGCCGAGATTATCCACATAAATAAATATACACTTGTAACGATCAGGGTGATTGCTCTTTGCGCAATTTTAAAGGGTTCATAAGATTTCAATACCTCTTGCCAGGCTTCGGCTTGTTTTTCTTCGGAAAAAAAATCCTTTTCAATGCGTTTGGAATATTTACGCATGGCCTTATCGCTGCCGAATATCTTACCGATAATATTCATTTAATTCAACTTTTGCTCTATTTTACTAATACGTTTGTCATGTTCTTTGATCTCCTCTTTTACATCATCATTAAAATTGAATAGCGTTTTAAGCTGTACGCTTTGTTGGGCTATTACAACTTTTAAATCGTTAATTGCAGATATTAATTTGTCGCTTTTGTTTAGCCAACTTCTGAATAAAATAAGCAGAAGTGTAATTGTAAAGCCGACTACTCCGCTTAAAACCCATACTTGTACTTCGCTCATTTTACTTCTTTTAAATACTGTTTAAACTTCTTTTAAAAGAGGTAAGCCGTATTACCTACCTCTTTGTTATATATGTACTACTACGGTTAAATTATCGCACCTATTTTTTTGTTTTGAAACGGAGTTACAATAAAGTAATGCCTGTAAGCCAAATCATTACTCTGTCGAGTGGGATTGTTAGCTGCTTTCACAAAATACTGTTTTGTCATACCTGTTTTCTTGGCAATCGCCTCTTTTACAAATATGACACTTGCAACTCTATCTGTTGATTCTTGCATTGCACCATAAGGTTTTTTTGTTAAGTCATCGGCAAATATGGGCATTTTGCCTTCGTACTTATGAATTTCAAAACCTGCGATTACAGGGTTTGGCTTGCCTTGAGCATAATTTACTAACTGATTGCCGAAGTTATCACGGTCAAGCAGTAGGTCGTTCCAATGGTCGTCATTTAATACCAATCGGCATTGACCAAAACCTTTACATTTACGTTTTGCCTCTACCAAGTCCTCGTATGTTAAACGCTTTCTACCACTTGGATCAGGCGTTCCTGTACATTCTATTACCGGAGTGTCAATTGTGCTCTTTAAGGGAGCAATACTGTGAATTGCTCTTTGTATCTTATCAACGTTTATACCTCTTGTTAAGGACTTTGTAACTGTGTCTATTTTGTCGTATGACGCACCAATAGTATCATCATCTTTTACGGTTACCACTTTTGTTTGATACTTGTCAAGTGTAATTTCAACAGTATCGTCATCGTATTCTTGGAAAGGTATAGGATATGTATTGTTGTTCACCAATACATCAACCTCAAATTCGGTTGTTGGTACATATATTACATTCTTTTCTGATGCCTGTCCTTCGTTAATTTGGATTACATCAACGCCAAGCTCTGATATGCCTTGTAAGAAGGTGGCTAATTCTGCTTTTGTTAAATTCAGTTTAACTCTGCCGACCCATACTTCCGGGAAATTCGCTGCCATTGTTTCTAATTTATTGATTCGTTAATTTGATAATGTGATAATGTGATTTGTTAGAGGTAATTCATGAATTGCCTTTTTCAATTAAACATTTTTAAATATTCATTAGGGTAATTTGCTTTAAAAGCCAATTGCTCCTGTAAACTCAATTTTTGAAAATCATCAGCAGTTTTTACTTCTGATGTGTCCTTACCTCCTAAGTCAGCACCAAATTTTTGCTTTGCAGGTATTGCCTCCAATGTGCCGGTTAATAACTCAGGGTTTGCTACTCCTAACTGTACAAACTCGTCTGTTTTTGTAGCAGGTATTTTGCCTCTTTCAACAGCTTGTTTTACTTGCAATTGAATTGCTTCAATTTTCTTTTTTTCTTCTGCTTGTTTTATTGCAGACAGCTCGGCAACTGCGCTACTTCGGGCAGTTTCCAATGTCTCAATTTTTGCTGATAATTCAGCTGCGTCCACTTCTGTTGTAGAGCCAAAGCCCAAAGCAAGTGCAGCCGCAGGTGTTAATGTAATTTTCATTTGTTCCGTTTTTTGATTAATACTGATTTCTTGATTTACAACAGATAAACACAACTCTTTAACTTCGCTGTCTTGTAGCAATTTGCCTGTTTCAGATGAATATAAACGTACGGCATTGGCGTTGCTTGGAACTGCCACGATACTTGCTTCGTAAAGCTCGCAGGCTGTTAAAACAACCTTTTTGCCTACCAGTTTTAAGTTATTTGGATCAAATGCCACTCCCATAGAACAACCATTAACAAAACCTCTTTCAACTTTGCCGGCAACCTTCATTGCTTGCTCATCTTCCGTATCAAATTCAGGCTCACCGGTAAGTTGTACGTTTTCAACTTCTACATTTTTCCATCTCCCAATAGCATTACGACTATCATGGGAATCTAACATTACGGGGTTCTTTTTAAATCTGTTTAAGTTTATACCTTTCGTAACAATAGAAAATCCGTAACTATTAGTAACAGTCTCATCATTCAACACAAATCGCTTTTGGTATTTTTTATCCGGCATCTTATCTGTTTTTGCACTGCAAAGGTGGGCGCAAAAAATCATTCCAAAAAATAGTTGTTAAGTCCTTACACAACTTTGTGTAACGACTTAACAGATCTGTGTAAGGACTTAACAGTTTTTATTTTGTTTATTAAAAAACATACACTTTTGCCATACATTATCAATAAATATTAAACACGGTGGCACGATTAACAAAAGCAGAATCCGAACGATTACAGAAATTATCCGAACACATATATATAAATGACACAGGAATAACCTTAAAGGCTTTATCCGAAAAAGTTGGAGTGTCGGAAATTACTATTGGCAAATGGGCGAAGTTGGGAAAATGGGAGGATAAACGCGTTTCACTGCTTACCACCAAAAGCCATCAGCTGGCTTTTTTATACAACCAGTTGCAAAATATAAACAAGACCATTGCCGAAAGAGACGAAAATAATTTTGCTTCTACAAAAGAGGCTAACACTATTATACAATTAACGGCTGCGATAAAGAATTTAGAAACCGAAACCTCTTTAGGTGATATTATCCAAGTGGCAAAGGATCTTGTTGATTTTGTGAGAGAGAACGACCTTGAGTTAGCAAAAACCATCGCAATAACATTTGACCAATATATAAATACAAAAGCGATATAGTTATGCAAAGAAAAAAAACAAATAAGCAACTATTAAGCGATTGGACTGATTTTAAGGACAATGTATTGCAAGACAGCCCGATTGATTTAAAAGAAAAACCGGCAGACAAAGCGAAGCGAATCAAAGAACTTGAAAAGGATTATGAGGCGTGGTTTAAATATTATTTCGGCAAATATTACAAAAACGAACCTGCCGACTTTCATATAAAAGCAAGTCGGCGAATCATTAACAATTCCGATTGGTACGAAGTACGGAGTTGGGCAAGGGATTTGGCTAAAAGTACCCGCACGATGATGGAGGTATTATACTTGACATTAACCGGAAAAAAGTATAATGTTTTGCTTGTTTCTAACTCTTATGACAATGCCGTAAGATTACTTGAACCATACAAAAAGGAACTTGAAAGCAACAACCGCATTATAAACGATTACGGAATACAAGAGCGTTTGGGTTCGTGGGAAACCGGCAGTTTTACCACAAAAAAAGGTGTGTCTTTTCGTGCTATCGGTAAGGGGCAAAGTCCGCGAGGTACTAAAAATGAACACAAACGCCCTGATGTTATTTTAGGCGATGATATGGATACTGACGAGGAATGCAGAAACGCTGACCGAATAACCGAAAGCGTAAAATGGATTGAAAAGGCACTAATCCCCACACAGGACGTTTCTGATGACATATTAATACTTTTTTGCGGAAACATCATCGCTAAATATTGTTGCATTACCGAGATGGCAAAGAAAGCCGACTATCACGATATTATAAATATCCGTGATAAAAACGGCAAAAGTACTTGGATACAAAAAAACAGTGAAGAAAAAATTGACCGCATTTTAAGCAAAATAAGTTACAACGCAGCACAAGGCGAGTACTTTAATAACCCTGTAAGCGAGGGCGATACATTTAAGGAAATTACATTTGATAAATGCCCACCGCTTAGTCGTTGCGATGCGGTTCTTGTATATGCCGACCCTTCAACGTCTAATCGTGATAGGAGTAGCGGTTCAGATAAAGCGGTTGGTATAATTGCACGAAAAGGACAGACATATTATTTATATAAATGTTGGCTCGACACGATGAGTAACGACAAGTTTATTGATGCTTTGTTTGAGGCTTATACAATTTGCATCGACAAAAAAGTTGATACACTAAAAGTTTACATTGAAAATAACAGCCTGCAAAATCCATTCTATGAGCAAGTGCTTTTACCTTTGGTTCGCAACAAAGGACGTGATAAAAAAATAAGTTTGCCGGTAACTCCCGATACTCGAAGAAAAGGCGATAAATACACTCGCATTGAGGGGACACTGGAACCGATTAACAGATTAGGTAATTTAATCTTTAACATAAAAGAAAAAGAAAATCCGAATATGCAACGAATGGAAGGGCAGATGTTAGGAGTTAGCCCAAAGCAAAAGAAAATGGACGGTCCTGATATGTTAGAAGGCGGCGTGTGGATTTTACAGCGTAGAACATTTAGAGTATCGCATAATTACATTGCGGCACCAACACGTAACAGACGGTATTAATAATAATTAATGTTCAATTGTAGAGACAATTCATGAATTGTCTCCATTAATAAAAAAACAAAAAAATGTTTATAACAAAAGAAGAATTAGGCAGTACGATATATGAGTATCAAATAGACCAAATAACGGAGGGAGATGACAATATTGTAAATCTTGCCATACAGGCGGCTGAGGATGAAGTACGCAGTTATCTGACAGGTAATAATCGTATCGATTGGTTAGATGGTCGCATTGTTTACGATGCCGAAAAGATATTATCGGCAAAAGGCAACAAAAGAAATGCCTTAATCATGGGCATTGTAAAAACTATTACCAAATGGTGGATCATAGAACTGTGTAATGCTGAAATAATTTACGAACAAGCAAAAGAGCGTTACGACCGAGCTATTGACTATCTCAAAAAATTAGCAAAAGGCGATATTACATTAAAAACATTGCCTACAATTGATTCCGAAGATAGCGAAAATGAACAAAAAGCACCGTTTACATTCGGTTCACGAAAAAAGTTCAAACACGAATAACAATGATTAACAGTAGAGATAATTCATGAATTGTCTCCACACAAAATAAAAAAACATGGCAAAAAATAAAAGACAAAAAGGCGGAGTAAGAGCCAATCAATTTAAAGCATTATCGCAAATTGTGCCCAAGGCAATGCCTCGTTTACGTGCGGATGTAGATCTGTGGAAAAAAGCTGTAATGTTAGCAACTAACCCCGATGATCCTAAAAAATACGCCTTGCATAATATTTTAAAAGACATCACACAAGACGCTTTACTAACCTCACAAATAAATAACCGGGAACTTAAACTGTTAGGATCCGATTTTATCATAAAGCAAGGAGATACAATTGATACTGAAACGACAAAATTACTTTTAAAATCGGGTTGGTTTGCCGAAATAATCAAACATATTTTTGGCAGTGTGTTATTCGGACATTCTCTTGTAGAATTAGATGTTATTAATAGTGAGCCGACTGTTGATTTAATCCCTCGCACCAATGTCATACCCGAAAAGGGCATTATCTTAAAAGATTACAACGAAGATAAAGGTATTAACTACAAAAATGCCCGTGAATACGGGACTTGGCTTTTAGATTTTGGTCAAAAAGATGATTTAGGGCTTTTAAACAAAGCCGTACCTCACGTCTTATTCAAGCGCTTTGCTTACAGCTGTTGGAGTGAGCTTTGCGAAATCTACGGCATACCTCCGCGAGTGATGAAAACCAACACGCAGGATCCTGCCGCATTGGCACAAGCAAAAAAAATGATGATGGAATGGGGTGCAGCGGCTTGGTTTATTATTGATGAAACCGAAAACATTGATTTTGCCAAATCCGTAAATACGAAAGGTGAAGTTTATAAAGAGCTGATGCAATTTGCAAACAATGAGCTTGCTCTTTTGGTAAGTGGAGCTATTATCGGGCAGGACACAAAGAACGGTAGCAATGCAAAGGAAAAAAGCAGCCAAGACTTATTATTGTCGCTTGTTCAAGCAGATAAGACAATGGTTGAGCAATACATGAACGATAAAGTATTGCCTGCACTTGCCAATATTGGCATTATTCCACCAGACCGCATATTTGAATACGAACAGGTAGAAGATACTTCGGAGCTCTGGACACGAACAAAGGAAATTTTACCATACAAAAACGTGGATGATGAGTGGATAAAAAATAAATTCGGCATACAAGTAACAGGAGACCGCAATAATTCAGCAGGGCAAAATGGTTTATCTTTAAATGCAGCAGCGGATTTTTTCGTATAAGGGCAATTCATGAATTGCCCCATGAATTGCCCGAACGATATTTTCAAGCATTCCACCACAGCTTACAATTTCAGTATTTTACTGAATGCGGTTGTAGTTATTGCCAGTCGCATAAGGCAGAATTATCGGCAAACAATACAAATAAAAAGAGTTTTAAAAAGGTTTTAAATGCCGGAGAAAAAGCATTTAAACGCTTATTTGCAAATAAAAACTATAAGCCGGAGGATTTGTTTAAGATGCCGGAATACAAGGCACTAATTGACGAAACCGCAAAGGTGTTTAATTCAGCTATTGCCTACGAAGTATCTGACACGATGCGTTATTATTTAGAACAAGATGTTTTTGTGTTCAGCGGGCTAAAAACACACGCACAATTAACAGAGGCACGTTCTTATTTAAAGGACAAAGAGGGCAATGTAACGCCTTATTATAAGTTTGAGCAAAAAGTATTAAAGTTAAATAAGACCTACAACCAAAACTATTTACAGGCAGAATATGAGTTTGCCATACATTCTGCTCAAAGTGCAGAAAGGTGGGAGAACTTGCAAGACAACGAGGAACGTTATTTACTGCAATACCGCACAGCGGGAGACAACCGGGTAAGAGCGGAGCATCAAGAGCTTGCAGGAATTACGCTACCCAAAAGCGACTCGTTTTGGAGCTGTTACACTCCGCCAAACGGTTGGCGTTGTCGTTGTTTGGCAGTGGAGGTATTGGCACGAGAGCATAAAAAATCAAATAGCAAAGAGGCTATAAAAAAAGGTGAGGCGGCGACTACGCAAATCGGAAGTAACGGCAAAAATAAACTTGCCATGTTCCGCTTTAATCCCGGCATAGATAAAAAAGTTTTTCCGCCTAAGAACAGTTACTCAAAAATTGTAGGGGCAGATAGGGTGTTGAAAGAGGCAGGAAAATATCACAAAACATATAATCCGAAAGCCATAAGAGAATACAAAAACGGCGGTAAAATTATTCAATGCGATTTAGTAGATACGCAAGCCAACGACTACGAAAGAGTACTAAAAGTAGCAGATTTTTGGGCAAAACAGGGCGACACCGTAGAAATAATGCCAAAATTAGACACTTACAAAGACCGATTGTATAATGTACTGTACAAAGACCTGATAGGAACTAAATATTTTGGTAAAATGCCGGATTTAAAACGAAATGGTATTTTGTACGAACACGAAGGGTTTAGAACTAAAAAGCATAAAAACGCTTTATCTAAAATGTTGAGTCGTGGTTTAAAACAATCAGACAAAATTGTTATTGACAAAGTAGATTGCACTGATAATTATTTAAACAAATTGATAAAATTCAGGAAACACGAAGGGATAGATATTACAGAATTATGGATTTTAGACGGAAGTAATATGTATAAATTTTATCCTTAAAAAACATAGCACCCTTCCGATAATACCGAAAGGGTGTAGTATTGCCGAATCCGTAGAATCGACAGCGCAAAGGTAATTAAAATATATTTAAACGCAAATTAAAACGCATTTAATTTTAAAATTAATCACTATGAACACTATCAGTTTTCAATATTTGTTTCCATTGCTCAAACGTAGGCTCGGTGTCTTGGAGCAATTTAACGATACCGTAAAAAATATCATTTCTGAAAAAAGTCGCAGTGTTGTGTTCTGTAATCATATCATACAACGCTTCTCTGCGTATTTGCAACTCTTCAGCTGCCTCACAACGGTCGTCTGTCTCTATTTCTATTATCAAATTTCCTGTGTTTTTATCTATGCGTACCATAACTATACCCCCAATTTTTTAATTAAACTTAAACGTATTTCTTTATCCTCTATACGTGCCACATCGGCAAGTATGCCTACAAGCCTGTCTTTGGTTAGGCGGTTGTGGTGGCGTTTGGGTGGTAGGGCTTGGGGTATTAGTTCTTGCCCTTGTGATAATTCATCTAAGTTAATAATTAATTCCTCTGCCCAATCTCGGAATAATTTTGCACGTTCGCTTTTTATAAAAAAGCCTAAACGAATTATCCCTCGTTTTGTCCATAATACAGCATTGTGTGGCAAGTTTAAATCGCCGTTACATTTTGTTACGGCAAAATCTTTAGCAGTTACAAAGTGCTTACCTTCAAATAATTCCGCTTCGTGTCGCATTTTGGATATTCTAATAGCATATTCACTTGTACCATACCCATTAGCCACCTCTTTGGTAGTCATAAGGAACTCATACTCGTTACTTGGAATTACTTGGACTGTTAGGTCGTCCTGTACCTGTACGCTCAACTTACTGTTATTCGGTTGGGTACTGTTTGTTGTTGTTTTTGACATAAAATTTTTGAAAAAAAGCGGTGCTGTCGGGTACAACAACATAAACGAAGTGAGACCCCCACGCCTTACGGTTAGTGGACACCGCTATATTATTAATATTTTTGAATGAATTATTTAACATTACTGTTGTTGTTTTGACATTGCAAACATACAAATAAATTTAATATTAACAAAAAAAAGTTTAAGAAAATGAAAACAATCATCAAAGTAATCATCAAATTAATCATAATAGGAGTAGCAGTGTGTCTATTAATTCCTTTATTAGTTTTAAGCCCTATTATAAGTTTAATAAGTCGTTTTTGTTACGGTACGCCCTATTTTTTACTTGCAGATATAAACACAGCCATTAAAAATTGGAGCGAAAAACAAATAAGTAAACAACAACCAAAATGAAAAACCTACCGAAACTTTGAGCGGAATGCTTTTTTTGACAAAAAATGGGACACAAAAACTAAGATAAACAACCACAGGGGGGCATTAATGCAACGCTCCGGCAAACTTAGGCGTAGTTTAAACAGCAAAACACAAAGTAACAGTGTTATTTTTACAAGTAATATGCCCTATGCTCAAATACACAACGAAGGTGGAACTATTACCGTAACCGCGAAAATGAAACGCTTCTTTTGGTATCAATACAAAAAGCACAGTAAAGGCGACAGCAAACCTACAAAAGAAGCTTTGCAATGGAAAGCCCTTGCACTAAAAAAAGCAGGAAGTAAAATCACTATACCCCAAAGGCAATTTATCGGGCTCAAACATCCGGAAGTCCAAAAAATTATAGAACAAATCATTGATTATAATATCAATGAATACATTAAAACCCTTAAATTAAAACCATGAAGCAAATCATTGATAATATACAAGACAAACTCAAAGAAGTAAAAGATCTTGCGTATATAGACGAAAATTGGGGGCAATTGGACGAATACGGCACACGTCCTCCGGTCAAATACCCTTGCGCCTTGATTGATTTTAGCAATATTAATTTTAGCAATATTGGTCAGGATAAAAGAAAAATGCCGATTCAAAGGCAACAAGGCGAAGCCCAATTAAGCATAATTATTGCCAATATGAAATTAACTAACACGGGCGGCAAAGCCCCTGTTACACAAAGAGATCAGGCGCGCAGCATTTGGGGAGTGCTTGACAAGGTGCATGCCTGTTTGCATGGCTATAAGCCTGCGCCTTATGCCGGAGCTCTAATTCGCAATCGATTAGAGCGAGTACAACGTGATGACGGAGTACAAATTTATGTCATTTATTATACAGCCGGCTTGCACAATGTTTAAACCAACTCTTTTACACGTCGATCACATTCTTCGATCGATCGAAGTTCGCCTTCTATGTCTGTATTAAATATCTTGTAAAGAGTTTCCCGACTGATATGGAACTTCGGGAATATATATTTACGCCAAATGGTCGTAATCGGGATTGTTCGACAATCATATTTGTCGAACTCCTCCATTATTGCTTTGTACCGCAATAATAAATTTTTTCGGTTTCTATTTGCCGCATGCGAATCCATAAGCGCAAATATACAATTTTGCAAGCATTTTACAAAATAAAAGCCGATAAATTTGACTTTATCGGCTTTCTTCATTATCGTAGTAATATTATTTACTCCCAAATTTTTCTTTATTCCTATTTGACTCTAATTTGACGTTAAGAATATGGCTATTGTATTTATACATTGCTTCCTCTATACCATTTAAATTCTTTATTATGGAATATTTACCTACATGATTGTTTTCTAACATATTTTTGTCCCAACCTAACTCTTTCCAAAAATCATGTCCTAAAACTACATTAAAAAAACGAATCACTGTTGGCATGTTTTTACCTTTATCCATAAATACCATTACACGAATGTCTTTATCCTTGTCTAATATCCAAGTATAATCTTTATCATCTTTAAACTCAGATATATTATCAGGATCTCCATAATTTCTTGTTAATTCATCTATTGTACTTAAACAAAATGTGTTTACTTCTTTTTTTGCATCAAAAGATGCAGTGTCGTCGCCTGTATTATTATCATCTCCACTACTAAAAATTACAATGATCATCAGGAAAACCAGAATAATTATCGGCAAACATCCATACTTTAATATTTTTTCCGAAGACTTTTTAATATTTACATAATCACCCATAGTTTAATTGTTAGGTTAAACAGTACTCTGATTAAAACTTTTAGCGTTGCAAAGATATGTAATTTATTTTTGTTCGCAAGCATTTGGTTTATTATTTTTTTTGATATTTTTCGTTTAAACGTCTGTAATCCTCCTTCAACTTGCCCAATTGATGGTGCAAATTAGCAATCGCTTGTTTTGTGCGGTTTTCTTGTTTGTTTTCCGGAGCGGGCAGTCGCAGCTGCTTTCGTTCATGCTCGCGGTCTATTAGCTCATAGTCCACCATTCGGTCGTATTCTGCCAAAAAATACAATATTTTGCGCCCGCTCAAAGTTTGGTACAGCACTTTATCAAAAGGCGGTAAACCTCGTTTTACACGGTTAAAGCAGTCCTGAATCATGGTAAAACTCAAGATCTCAAAATCGTCCAGGATAAATTCCGCGGTGTCTAAAATTTGATTTGGCGACATTTTATTTTTAAAGTTTAAGAAATTTTGCAAATCCGTAATTTGCAAAGCAATCACCCCGATGATCGTTTGAGCCGGGAATGTGGCTTTCAGGTGCATTAAGCGAAGCTCCGCAATCCCCTTTTGCATCGTAATCTCATTGTTGGGTATGCGCTTAGGAGTATCGTTTCCATAATGCCTCAGCCAGCGAGTCATTATCGCCGACCTCTCTTTGATTATTTGAGGCGGAAGATTCGGGTTGATTACTTTCAGTTCTTTTGAGTTCATTGTAATTGTTGTTAGTTTTTGAGTAAGGTCTATATTTTTAACCGCATTCGCCTCGCGTACACTTACTTTGTAGCCAATTCCGTAACGCATTTTGTACAGTTCGCACCAAAGGGCAATTTTTTGTTGTTGGGAATTGACTTTTAGCTCTTTCACGATGCCCTCCCGAATTACGGGAGGCTCGTCCAATAGCTGTGCGGCAATACGGCTAAACTCCGACCGATCTTCCGCAAGTTCGACCTCTATGGAGGTCAGAACCCCCGCAGTATAGGTTACGTTTATGATGGTTTGCGGAGTGGTGATTTTGTATTTGTGAACGACTGCTTTCATTTTCTTTTTACTATTTTTATTTTAACAATAAAATCAAATTAATCAATTGTAAAACCCTGACATTTTTCAACAAAATCCATAAAATTTTCGGCTAATTCAATTAGTCCTTCATCCGGCTGTTTGTATATTTGCATTCCACTATTTTCATTTTCCCTTTTGTACATATCCGCAGTTTCTTTGCTTAACTTTGCCCATTGTTGGCGTAAAAAATATTGTTCCTCCAAATACCCACGAATAACTAAAAACATTGCTTTTGCCTGTTCTGCATTTACTCTGTAACCGTCATTAGAGCAGGGCGTACCAGCCTTTTTTTGTGGTGTATAACTAAAAGAACCTCCTACCAAACTATCACCAAATCCTATAACTCGACCAACACCTGTTGCCTTTAAAAACACAGGCCACACCAAGCCATTCACGCGCATACTCTCCACATTCCTATTTCTTGCATTCAAATCCATCATAATCTATATATTTAAAATCTTTGCTATTATTATTTCTTTCTTACTGCTTTTATTTTCTTTTTACTATTTGAATTTCTTGCGTTTTTGTTTCGCCGCTGCAAAGGTTTTGGGTTACCGAATAATGTTTTTTTCGTCCGAAAGGAATGCCCAAAAACTTGCGGGAACGCTGCCAGTAATACAGCGTATTGGTACGATAATTCACGTTTATTTTGTCAAAAACTAAGCTGTCGGAGTTCTCCGGCAGGTATCCGGAAATCTCCAAACAGCTGTCCGTTTTTTTATAAAATCGGCGCAATTGGGGTTGCTTCGCATCCTTGAATAAAGCAACAGTGATCGTGTCATAAACATGCCTGTATTCATGGGTAATTATACGTTCAACATGACGTGTTCGTATTTTTAAAGAATCCATGATAAGACGGGTCAGCGTGTCGGACTGTTGTTTTTGCAGGCGGCGAAATTCCTTTTTCGTAAGCTGCAAAAGCCGATCGTTGCCTTTGAAAATGAACTGCTCAAAGTTGTCTTTATAGCGGTTGATTTCGTTTTGCATGGCATGCCGCATCCAAAAAAGAAAGGCAAGAAGCGCAATGATAGCGATGTAGGGGAGTAACTTTTTCATTTTGAGAGAGCTAAGTTTTTTAACATTTCGATAAGCTCAGGCTGCGGATGAACATCCGACTTGTCCGAACAAAATGACGTATGAGACCAAATGCCGGGCTTGCCTTTTACAGCATCGCTGCACACATCAAACATATTCTCATTATATTGAGTCGGAATGCCATCTACAGCGTTGTGGTACAAAATCAACTTTTTAAGCGATTCGATTTCTTCAGCTGTATATCTTTCAAAAAAACGATATCCTCTGTATTTTTCCGGATATTCCACAACTTTTTCTTCGGGAATTTCAGTACCAAACCAGCTGACAAATTTACCCTTCTTATACTTCAAACCTCCGGCATTGCAGACCTCAATTTGTATAGCCATTTTATTTAAATAAACGTCCTGCTCTTTGGTTTTCAAGTAACGAACATCACTCGGCAGACGGTTGTGCTTGTAATTTACATAAATTGCATAGGCATAATAAAGAGAGGCATCAAAGGCGTTGTATATCTTACCGCTATCCTCAATCGTATATGCGGTAGCTACGGATTTATACTTGTCCTTTTGCCACCATTTTATTACGGATCTTGCATCATCTCTGCCCGCCGTATGGTGCAACACAATTATTTTTTTGTCTGTACGTATTTTTTTATAGTAATTTTCAGGAAAATCGACTTTTACCATCTCCGGTTTTAAAATTGTATCTTTCATTGTGTTTTGTTTTTTATCGTTTGTATTCATCGGCTACCGGAAAAAGGGCTTCTTCATCAACATTTTCGGGAAATGGGCAACTTGAAATTGACAAAGGTATACCTATCTTTTTTCCTTGCGAATTTGTATATGATGCCTCTATAAAGTAAGCCGAGCGTATAGGAGCATAAGCCGTTTGAATGATTTTGACAGCATCTTTGAAATCTTCGTTGTTGAAATCATCTGCAATTTTTATGAGCTCCAAAACCCGACTGGCTTTGAGATTTCCTTTTGCGTCTTTTTTTAACAACCGGTTGATTACTTCAACCAAACGACCGGTTTCCTCGTCCTTCGCCAAACTTTTCAAAAAGTCTTTGACTTTGTCAATGCCGGCATTGACCGTATCGTCCCAACTGTCCAGAACTCGAAAGCCGTAAGTAATGCTATTTCCTTTTTTATCGCTGAAAGTATGCGATTGCTGCCCGTTTTTTGTATTATAAACGTTTGATTTTAAGGATAAAAGGGTTTTCAAGTCATCAAAAACACTCAATTTTACATCACTTAAACTTTGGGAAACTTTTTTCAGCTCAAGAACAATACCTCCGATCTGTTCATCAACCATTTGCTTATACACTTTGCGCTCTTCTTCTCTGGCATTTTCTCGCTTTTTTAATTCGGCTTGTAATTCTTCTGCCGATAATTTGCTTAAATCTATTGCTTGCATTTTTTTTATATGGTTTTATTAGTTATCAAATTCTTTTATTTTACACTACTGTCGTTGTAGCGGTGTTCGCCGGCGACAACTCCGCGATTATAGCTTCGTTGATGCCGTTGCTTCAATTGCTCTAATTTCCATTGAGCGGAAAATAATTCGCTCAAAGTTTGTTCGAAATCTAAGCCGTTTATTGTATTTAAAAGAAACTTGGCGTTTAATTCCTCAATTCGTTTTTCCCATTTAACAATTTGAGATTCAACGTCA
>PDWI01002717.1_pt1 | contig 26148 bp, 22 predicted proteins | sample 1430891 | NCBI WGS metagenome assembly PDWI01 (sample SAMN01162508, study PRJNA174530) | Oral metagenome, whole genome shotgun sequencing project. | biome: Marine environment; feature: Marine mammal; material: Swab sample of the gingival sulcus; isolation source: swab sample of gingival sulcus...
TTTATTTTCTAATGTTGGATATAATTGTTGAGCAGGTGCATAATCATATTCAACTGCATAACCATGTCTCATTATTTTTGCATTTTCTAAACCTTTTATAGTTTGTAATATTTTTTCTTGAGCAAAAGCTGGCATAGCAGTAGTTAAACCATTTACATAAATTTCATCTGAATCTTTAGATTCTAACTCTAAAAATATTTGATGTTTTATTTTTTTTGGAAAGTTTAAAACTTTTCTATCTATTGAAGGACAATGTCTTGGCCCATGAGTTCCTATAATTCCACTAACTATTGGAGAAAATTCTAATAATTCTTTTATAACTTCAATAGTTTTTTCAGAAGTAAAAGTTAACCAAGTTGGAACTGTTGGATTTTCTCCCTTTCTTGTAAATACTGAAAAATATCTTGGATTTTCTTCTCCTTTTAATTCTTGTAATTTAGAAAAATCAATTGTTTTTTTATCTATTCTTGGCGGTGTCGCTGTTTGATATCTTTCAATTTTTATTCCTAAATTTCTTAAAGAATCAGATAATTTTTCTGCTGAAACTTCTCCCTGTCTTCCAGCTGAATAAGATACATCTCCTATTACAACTTTTCCTTTTAAAAACGTTCCTGTTGCTAAAACAATAGCCTTAGTTTTATATATAATTCCTAATTTTGTTTTTATTCCAACAACTTTTTTTTCATAAGAAATATTTTTATTATTATCTATATAACTATTTTCTAAATTTTTATTATTTTCTTTTTGTGGGGTTTGGGGCGACAGCCCCACGATAAGCCCGCCAGCGTTAGCGTGGGCGGGATAGTTTTTTAATTCTTCAACCAAAATTTCTTCAGCACAATCTTGAATTAAAAATATATTCTCTTCTGCTTCAAGTTTTTCTCTCATTTTTGTTCTATATAAATATTTATCTGCCTGTCCTCTTGTTATTCTTGCAGCTGGTCCTTTACTACTATTTAAATCTTTTAGTTGAAGATTAAATTCATCTGTATGTTTCCCCATTTCTCCACCTAAAATATCTATTTCAGTCACTAAATTACTTTTCCCTGGGCCACCTATCGATGGATTACAAGACATCATTGAAATTTTATCTAAATATAAAGTTATAAGTGCAGTTTTATTTCCAAGTCTTGCACTTGCAAGTGCAGCTTCTACTCCTGCATGTCCTGCTCCTACAACTATAATATCAAATTCTTTTTTCATTTTATTTTCCTCTCTATAATTATAAATATAATTTAATATTAATTTCTAACTCAATTATTATATCACAAAAAATGAAGAGAAATAAATCTCTCCATTAAAATTTTATTTTTATTCATATAACTTTTTTTTATTATTATCTATATAACTATCTTTATTTTCCCACACAAAAATTACTAAAAATATGATCTAGTAAATCTTCACTTGAAATTTCTCCTGTCACTTCCCCTAAAGTATCAAGGGCATCTTTAATATCAACTGCCATTAAATCCATAGGTAAACCTAAATCTATTGTTTCTAAAATATTATCTAAAGCTTCTTTAGTTTTTTCAAGAGCAGATTTATGTCTAACATTAGTTAAAATAAATTTTTGTGATGAATCGTCTACATTTTCATCTATAATAAATTTATAAATTTTCTTCTCTAAATCTTCTATTCCCATTTTAGAAAGAGCTGAGATTTCTATCCAATTCTTTATCTTGTCTAATTTTTCTATATTTATATTAGTTTTTATATCACTTTTATTTAAAATTCCAATAACTTTTTCATTATTAATTGAATTGTAAATTTCAAAATCTTCTTCTTCAAGTTCTTTTGACATATCAACTACATATAAAATTAAATCTGCCTTATTTATTAAATCTTTTGACTTACTTACACCGATATTTTCAACCACATCATCTGTTTTTCTTATTCCAGCTGTATCTACAAGTAAAAGTGGAATTCCATTTATATTTATAACTTCTTCAATAATATCTCTTGTTGTTCCTGCAACATGAGTTACAATTGCTCTTTCTTCTCTTAAAAGTGAATTTAATATACTTGATTTTCCTACATTTGGTTTACCAATAATTGCAGTTTTAATTCCATCTTTAATTATTTTTCCTTTGTCATAAGATAAAACTAAATCTCTTATTTCTTCTTCAGCTTTTTTTATATTTTCAACTAAATTACTTGGTATAGGATCTTCTATTCCCTCTTCAGGATAATCTAAAACAACATTTATATGTGCTGCTAAATCTAAAATAGATTTTTTAATAGTAGAAATTTTATCTTTTAAATCTCCTCTTAATTGATTTAAAGAAAGTGATAAAGATTTTTCTGTTTTTCCATGTATTATATCTATTACAGCCTCTGCCTGAGTTAAATCTATTCTTCCATTTAAAAATGCTCTTTTAGTAAATTCTCCAATTTCAGCAATTCTTGCACCATTTTTTAAAACAATTTCTAATATTTTTTCAGTTATTAAAAATCCACCATGACAATTTATTTCAACAATATTTTCTTTAGTATATGTGTTTGGTGCTTTCATAATACTAACTAAAACTTCATCTATTATTTTATTTTCATTATTCTTATTATCAATAATATGACCATAATTTATACTATAATTTTTTAGATTTTTAACTTCTTTATTTTTAGGTTTAAATATTTTTTCTAGTATTTCAAAAGCTTCTGTTCCAGAAATCCTAACTATACTTATTCCACCCTCTCCTCTTGGAGTTGAAATTGCAGCAATAGTATCAAATATCATTTCCTCACCTACTTTTTTTTAATTAATAATTAAATTTTATTTTTATCTATATACATTTTTCAATTTATATTATATCTCTTTTTAACTTAAAATTTTTTTTATTTTTTATTAAATAAAGGGAAACATTTTTTCTTAAATTTTCTTTAAGAGCCATGCCCTTTTAGAAAATATTAGATGCAGTTTCCCTTTTTTTTCTATTTCTTTTTCTTTATAACTATATATCTCTTTGGTTCTCTACCTTCACTGAAAGTATCTAATCCTTGATATTTTCCAACAATTTCATGAATTATTTTTCTCTCTCTTGCTGGCATAGCATTAAGTCTAACAGTTTTACTTGTTTTAATAACTTTTTCTGCCATCTTTTTAGCAAGATTTTTAAGAGTTTCTTTTCTTTTTTCTTTAAAGTTTTCTACATCTACTTCTATTCTATAATTTTTCAACAGAGAATTTAAAATGTATTCAAAATTATTTAAAGTTTTTCCTTTTTGTCCTATTATAATTGCATTATCTTTTCCTAATAAACTAACTAAATAACTTTTTTCTTTTACTCTTTTTACTTCAACTTCTAATTCCAATCGCATTTTTGTCAATAAATCTTTAACAACATTTGAAATTTCTTTTATTTCTTCTAAAGAATTATCTACTTTTGATTCTTTTTTAATTGTTTTTTCAATCTCTTTTTCTTTATTTACTTTTTTAACTTCTTTTTTCTCAACTTTCTTATCTTTAGACTTATTTTCTTTTTTTTCTGTATTAGTTTCAACTTTTTTAGAAATTTTCTTTTTATCAAATATACTAACTTGATAAAGTCCGTTTTCTATTCCTAAAAGTCCAAAAAATTTCTTTTTAGGTTTTATTTTTTCTTTTGTTTCTATTTCATAAATATTACTATCAAAATTAATATCTAAAATTTTTAAAGCTCTTTCTATTGCTTTTTCTCTGTCAATAGCTTTTACTTCTATTGTTTTTTCCATACTAATCTCCTCTTTTCATTATAAAATATTGCTGAACAATTGTAAATACACTTGAAGCTACCCAGTATACTTGTAATCCTGCTGGCATTCTATAAGAAATTACTATCATCATAATTGGAAACATATACATCATATTTTTCATTTGTGGATTATCAGATGTTCCCGAAACTTTTTGTTGTAAAAAAGAAATAGCTCCATTTAATAATGGTAAAATATAATATGGATCTGGCTCTGCTAATTTAAGCCATAAAAATGTAGAATCAGCTGGAATAATTCCATTTCTTAGAACATTAAATAAAGCTATTAAAATTGGAAGTTGTATTAACAAAGGTAAGCATCCACCAGCTGGATTTACTTTATGTTCTTTATATAATTCCATTGTTTTTATATTTAAAGTTTGTTTATCATTTGCATATTTTTTCTTTAATTCATTTAATTTAGGTTGTAGTTTTTTCATAGCTCTCATAGATTTATCTTGTTTTAAAGTTAAAGGCAATGATAAAACTTTTATTATTATTGTTACTATTATTATAGATAAACCAAAATTTCCTACTACTCCATCAACTGATGTTAACATATTCCCTATAATTTTTAATAATAAATTCCAAATATAACTCATTTTTCCTCCAAGTTTTTTATATTTTTTTTAGGAACTGGATCATAACCACCCTCATTAAATGGATGACATTTAAAAATTCTTTTTATTCCTAAACAAATTCCTTTTATAGTTCCAAATTCTTCTATTGCTTGTTGCATATATGAAGAACAAGTTGGATAAAATCTACATCTTCTTTTAGTAAAAATAGAAATATATCTTTGATAAAATTTTATTAAAAATAAAATAATTTTTTTCATAATATTTCCTTTTTATAATTTAAAATATAAATTTGTTTTATGACTTTTGTCTTCAATAATTTAAAAATAATTTGGGGTTTGGGGCGTTAGCCCCAAGCCTCGCAGAGAAGAGAGACAGTGAGTAAAGCGAACGCTGTCTCTCTCTTTCTAAAAATTATTTTTTTAATTTTGAAAATTTTAAAATTTTATTTAAATCTTTTTCTATGTCTTTATATTTTATTGTTTTTATATTTTCACCAGCTTTTTTCTTAGCCACAAAAATTATATCATAACTTTTAATTATTTTTTCAGAATTATTTCTTATATATTCTCTAAATATTCTTTTTAATCTATTTCTACAAAATGCTTTTCCTGTTTTTTTACTTGCTACAAAACCATATCTATTTTTATCTAAATTATTTTTTATAAAAAAAATTAGAGAGTAATAACCAAAATTTTTTTTTCCTAAGTTATAAACATTTTGAAACTCTCTATTTTTTGTTAAAGTATTCATTTCAACTCCTAAAGATCTGACAAGTTAAAAAACCAGTGTCTTATACACTGGCTTCTATGCTGAAAGTTTTTCTCTACCTCTTACTCTTCTTCTTTTTAGTACTTTTCTTCCATTCTTAGTTGCCATTCTAGCTCTGAAACCATGATCTTTTTTTCTTTTTCTTTGATTTGGTTGGAATGTTCTTTTCATCTATTTCACCTCCAGAAAAAATTACTACAATTCAGTTATTAATTTTACATATTTTTAAATTATTTGTCAAGTTTTTATTTTTTTTACAAAAGAATTCTTTAACTTTACTTATATAATAATTTTTTAAAAAAGTTTTTATATTATTTTTTTATTAAATATAATTTAATTAATAAAATAAATTTTTTAGATGTATTTTTAAAATAAAACATATTTATAATCTATCGTTTTTATAAAAAATAATGAGGATATAAGTTTATTGTTTTTTGTAATATGTACTTATTATTAAAAAAAATTAATTTTTATATTTTTACATAAAATATATTCTTATTTTATTATTATTATTTATTTTTATTTTTGAAAATATACACATAATTTTTTTAATTATTTTAAGGTTTTTATAAATTATTATTTAAAATTTTATTTTGAAATTTAAGACAAAAAAAATATTAAATTTTTATTTTTGAAAATATACACATAAAAAAATTAGAATTTTTAAGAAGAATAGAAATTTTATAAAAATTTTTTATTAAAATTAAAAATAAAAATTATATTATTATAAATATACAAAACTATTTTTTGTTGAATTATAAAGAAAAATTTAATTTAAAAATTATTTTTAAAAGAAAAAAAATATGATAAAATATTTTTGTTAATATACAAAAAATATGATAAAATTCTATAGAATATTGTAGCATATTTTCAAATTTAAGGAGAAGTTCATGAAAAAAAAAGAAACAAAAGAAATAAAAGAGAAAAAAAATAAAAAAGATAATAGTAAGGTTGAGATAATAGAAGCAGAAAATTTTAATTTTTCTAAAACAGGTTCTCTAGCAAAAGATTTAAAAAAATTTGATAAAATAACAAAATTAAAAAGTGAGCAAAAAGAAGTTCCAGAAATTGAATTACAAAAAATAGTAATCAGAGAAACTGGAAATTTTTTAAATTTACAAGAAAATTATATAAATATTCCTATTGAGATGATAATATTTCCTTTTTTTACTCCACAAAAACAAAACAAAAGAATAAATTTTGAATATACTTTTGAAGATTTAGGAGTAAAAATGAGTAGTACTCTTATAGTAAAAGACATAAATGATAAGATTTTTCAGCCTTCAATTTTTGAAGAAAAAATTTACTTATTTTTAATTTCTATGTATCAAAATATGTGTGAACAGGATAATTCAAAATTAAATGAAGATGAAGCTGTTATTGAATTTGAAATATCAGATTTTATTGTAAAATTTTTAGGTAATAAAATGAACAGAGTTTATTATTCAAAAGTTGAGCAAGCTCTTAAAAATTTAAAAAATACTCAATATCAATTTGAAATATCAAATTATAATAAATTTGGAAAAAATGAATTTGAAGATAAAGAATTTAAACTTTTAACTTATCAAAAATTAAAAAGTGGAAAAAAAATTCATTATAAAGTTTTTCTAAATAAAAACATAATAAAAAAGATAAAAGAAAAGAGATATATAAAATATAATACAAAAACCTTAGTTGAACTTATGAGTGAAGATCCTATAGCTTCAAGAATTTATAGATATATAAGTAAAGAAAGATACGGAGACAGTACTGGAGTTATAAATATAAGAACTCTGGCCGCAATAATTCCATTAAAAATTGAACAAAAAACAACAAGAGAAACTAAAAAAGGAACTAAAACTTATATTTTAAATAGAATGAAACCTGTATTAAATAGAATACTAAAAGCTTTTAATGTTTTATTAAAATTAAAATATTTGAAAAAATTTGAAGAAGAATATGATAAGAAAGAAGATACATATTATATAACTTATATGTTTAACAAAGAAAGAGATGGAGATTGTCACTTCTCTGAATATGTTAAAAAATCAGATAAGAATATTAAAAGAGAAGTTTCGGAAGATTTTTATGAAGAAAAAATTTATTCTCCAGATGTAGAATTTGAGCCAATAGATGATATAAAATACTTAATTAAAAAATTCAAAAAGATTTATTTATCATATTGGAACAAAAGAGTCGATACTAAATTAGATAAAGTTTTAAAAGAAGAAGGAGAAGTAAAATTAAAAAGACTTTTAAATATTTTTATATCTGATGAGATAAAAATAGAAAAAAGTTTAGTAAGATCTATAAATGAAATTTTAAAAGGACTTAAAAAGAAAAAAAATACTAATAAAAATATGAGTATTTTTGGAAATGTAGTGAAAGAAAAAGGAGTAAGAACAAAAAATCAAATAAACAAAATAAGAAAAAGAAAAATGGAAGGTTTTGAAGAAATTGCAACGATTAGAAAAGAAAATAAACAAAATAAAGTAAAAACTCAAAAATTAGACAATTTTGAAAAAATTCTGAAAAAATTTGATGAGTTAACTCAAATTGAAATAGAAAAGAAAGCCTTAGAAATTTTTGAAAAAGAAGGTGGAGAAAAAGCTTTTATATTAGAGCATAAAAAAATATCTGAAAAAACATATTATAAAATGATGGCATTTTACATTATGAAAGTAATAGAAGAAGAGTATAAAGATGTAGCTGAAACTAATGACAATAAATAAAAATTATGTTATACTAAAAAATGGATATTTTTAAGGAAGTGTTATAGATGAATAAAGTAAAAATAAATACAGAATTTATAAAATTAGACCAATTTTTAAAATGGATTGGAGTGGTTGACAATGGTTCTGTTGCAAAAGAATTTATTTTAGCTGGCGAAGTTAAAGTAAATGGTGAAATTGAATTAAGAAGAGGTAGAAAAATATATTCTGAGTATATAGTTGAAATATTTAATGAAAAATATGTAGTTGAATAATTTTTGAGGTGAAAATTTGAAAATATTAAATATAAACTTTTTTAATTTTAGAAACTTAGAAAATACATTTTTAAATTTATCTGAAAAAATAAATGTTTTTTATGGAAAAAATGCTCAGGGAAAAACAAGCATATTAGAAGCTATTTATTTCAATTCAACAGGAATAAGTTTTAGAACAAAAAAAACCATAGAGCTTATAAAATATAATATGGATAAAGTGGTTAGTTCCATAAAATATGAAGATAGTATTACGGACAATAATATTGCAGTTAAATATGAAAAAAATTTTGCAGCTAAAAAAGAGTTTTTTTTTAATAAAAAAAGAATAGTTCAAACTGATTTTTATGGAAAAATAAATATAATAGCTTATATTCCAGAAGATATAGCTTTGATAAATGGTTTGCCTAAGGTACGAAGAGATTTCTTTGATATGGAAATTTCTCAAATAGATAAAGAATATTTGGGACTTTTAAAAAAATATAATAAGCTTTTAAAAATCATAAATAAATATTTAAAAGAAAAAAAAGTTTTAAAAAAAGAGTTTGAAATTTATCAAGAAGAGTATATAAAAGCGGCATCTAAAATAATTTTTTTGAGGGCAAATTATATAAAAAATTTATCTATAATTTTAAATTTGACCTATAGAAATTTATTTAATTCAAAACAAGAATTAAAAATAAAATATGATGCAAATGGAATACTTGAGGCAAATTCAAAAATAATTTTAGAAAATATAGAAGGAAAAATTAGAAAAGAAATAGAAAAGAAAAGAGAAAAAGAATTAAAATATGGATTTTCATTAGTGGGACCACATAAAGATAATTATGAATTTATTTTAAATAATTACAGTGCAAAAATAAATGCTTCTCAAGGTGAAAAAAAATCGATAATTTTCTCTTTAAAATTATCTGAAATAGAGCTTATAAAGAAAAACAAAAAAGAATTACCAATTATTATTATTGATGATATAACTTCTTATTTTGATGAAAGTAGGAGAAATTCTATTTTACAGTTTTTATATAAAAATAATGTGCAAGTTATAATTAGTTCGGTTGAGAAATTAGATATAAAAGCAAAAAATTTTTATGTAGAAAAAGGAATTATATATGATAAATAAAAATTTGAAGAGTATAAAAGATATAAATAAAGAATACATAGAAAAAAACGATAAGATAAAAGAATTTATATTAAGAGAAAAATTAAAAGAAGTTTTAAAAAGAAAATTATCTGGTGAAATAAAAATATATTTAGATTATTTTAAAGATGAAATTATTTACTTAAAAGTTTTAGACTCAACTTCAAAACATTTTATACATACGAACAAAAATAAAATTTTAGAAGAGTTGAATTTAGAAATAGATTTTAAAGTTTTAGATATAAGAGTTAAATTAAAATAATATTTATTTATTATGGAGGAAAAAATGAGTGATTACAAAGCACAGAATATAACTGTCTTAGAAGGACTTGAAGCAGTTAGAAAAAGACCGGGAATGTATATTGGAACAACTTCAGAAAGGGGTTTACATCACCTGGTTTGGGAAGTTGTTGATAATTCAGTTGACGAAGCTTTAGCTGGACATTGTGACAAAATAGAAGTTTCTATACTTCCAGATAATGTCATAGAAGTAAAAGATAATGGAAGAGGAATTCCAACAGATACTCATCCTAAATATGGAAAATCAGCTTTAGAAATTGTTTTGACTGTTTTACACGCGGGTGGAAAGTTTGAAAATGACAACTATGCTGTGTCTGGAGGATTACATGGAGTTGGAATTTCGGTTGTAAATGCCTTGTCTGAATGGACAGAAGTTGAAGTAAAGAGAAATGGGAATGTATATTATCAAAAATATAATAGAGGAAAGCCAGAAGAAGATGTAAAAATAACTGGAACTACCGATGAAAAAGGTACAACAGTTAGATTTAAAGCAGATCATTTAATTTTTGAAACTTTAGTATATAGTTATTCTATTCTTTCAAATAGATTAAAAGAGTTAGCTTATTTAAATAGTGGACTTTTGATAAATCTTAGAGATCTTAGAAAAGAGCCAAAGGAAGAAACATATAAGTATGATGGTGGAATATTAGACTTTTTAAATGAAATTACAGATGAAAGTAAAAAAATAATAGATACACCATTTTTTACTGTTGGAAAACAAGATAATGTAGGAGTTGAAGTAACATTTACCTATACTACTTCTCAAAGTGAAGTTGTATATTCTTTCGTAAATAACATAAATACCCATGAAGGTGGAACTCATGTTCAAGGATTTAGGACTTCTCTTACAAAAATAATAAATGATGTAGGAAAAAGACAAGGATTAATTAAAGATAAAGATGGAAGACTTCAAGGTGGAGATGTAAGAGAGGGAATAGTTGGAATAGTTTCAGTAAAAGTTCCTCAACCACAATTTGAAGGACAAACAAAAGGAAAGCTTGGGAATTCAGAAGTTTCTGGAATAGTTAATTCTGTTGTTAGTGAAACTTTAAGAATATTTTTAGAAGATAACCCTAATACTACAAAGATTATAATAGAAAAAATATTGAGTTCAAAAAAAGCAAGAGAAGCAGCTCAAAAAGCAAGAGAATTAGTTTTAAGAAAATCTGTTTTTGAAGTTGGATCACTTCCGGGGAAATTAGCAGACTGTTCTTCAAAAAAACCAGAAGAATGTGAACTGTTTATAGTTGAAGGAGATTCGGCTGGTGGATCTGCAAAACAAGGAAGAGATAGATATAACCAAGCAATTTTACCTCTTCGTGGAAAAATAATAAATGTTGAAAAAGCTGGTTTACATAAATCTTTGGAAAGTTCGGAAATAAGAGCTATGGTAACAGCTTTTGGAACAAGTATAGGAGATACATTTGATATATCAAAATTAAGATATGGAAAAATAATTCTTATGACGGATGCCGATGTTGATGGAGCTCACATAAGAACTTTAATTCTAACTTTCTTGTATAGATATATGTCAGAGCTTATTTATGGGGGAAATATTTATATAGCTTGTCCGCCATTATATAAAATTTCAGTTGGGAAACAAATAAGATATGCTTATAATGATAATCAGCTAAAAGAGATTGTAAGTCAATTAACTGCCGACAATAAAAAATATAACTTACAAAGATATAAAGGTCTAGGAGAAATGAATCCCGAACAATTGTGGGAAACTACCATGGAGCCTGAAGGAAGATTACTTTTAAAAGTTTCAATTGATAATGCAAGAGAAGCTGATATGTTGTTTGATAAATTGATGGGAGATAAAGTAGAACCTAGAAGACAATTTATAGAAGAGCATGCACAATATGTAAAAAATATAGATGTTTAATAAGAAATTAAAAAATTATTTAGAGTAAAAATTTAGATATATTTTGTATTTAAAAGTGTGTAGATGCCACTTTGTTCTAAAGACGAGCCAGTGAGCATAGTGAATACAGGGGAGAAATAAATTTCTTAATTAAATTTTCTATTTAGGAGGATATATAATGTCAAATGTTGATAACAGATATATAGAAGAAGAATTGAAAGAATCATACTTAGATTATTCTATGAGTGTTATTGTAAGTCGTGCTTTACCAGATGTTAGAGATGGATTAAAACCAGTTCATAGAAGAATTTTATTTGCTATGAGTGAACTTGGTATGACTAATGATAAACCGTTTAAAAAATCAGCTAGAATCGTAGGGGAAGTTCTTGGTAAGTATCATCCACATGGAGATTCAGCAGTTTATGGAACTATGGTTAGAATGGCACAAGATTTTAACTATAGATATTTACTTGTAGAAGGGCATGGAAACTTTGGGTCAATAGATGGAGATTCAGCTGCAGCAATGAGATATACGGAAGCAAGAATGTCGAAAATTTCTAATGAACTTTTAGAAGATTTAGATAAAGATACAGTTGAATTTAGAAAAAACTTTGATGATTCCTTAGATGAGCCAACAGTTCTTCCTGCAAAATTACCGAATCTTTTATTAAATGGAGCAACAGGAATAGCTGTTGGAATGGCGACAAATATTCCACCTCATAATTTAGGAGAATTAGTTGATGGAATAATTGCCATAATAGATGATAAAGATATAGAAGTTTTAGATTTAATTAAACATATTCCTGGACCAGATTTTCCAACAGGTGGGATAATTGATGGAAGAAATGGAATAATGCAAGCCTACAAGACAGGTAGAGGAAAATTAAAGCTAAGAGGAAAGATAGAAATAGAAGAAAAAAAGACTGGAAAGAGTAATATAATAGTTACTGAAATTCCTTTTCAATTAAATAAATCTTCTCTTATTGAAAAGATTGCAAACTTAGTTAAAGATAAAAAAATTTCAGAAATTTCTGATTTGAGAGATGAATCTAATAGAGAAGGAATAAGAATAGTAATAGAAATTAAAAAAGGTGAAGAGCCAGAACTAGTTTTAAATAAGCTTTATAAATATACAGATTTACAAACAACATTCGGAATTATTATGCTTTCCCTTGTTAATAATGTTCCAAGAGTTTTAAATTTAAAAGAAACTTTAAATGAATATATAAAACATAGATTTGATATAATCACAAGAAGAACGAAATTTGATTTAGATAAGGCAGAAAAGAGAGCTCATATTTTAAAAGGTTATCAAACAGCGTTGGATAATATAGACAGAATAATAGAACTTATTAAATCTGCCCCAGATGGAAATACAGCAAGAGAGTTATTAAAAGAAAAATATAAATTTTCTGATATTCAATCCCGTTCTATACTTGATATGAAATTACAAAGATTAACAGGTTTAGAAAGAGAAAAAATAGAAGCTGAATACAAAGAAATAGAAAAATTAATAGCTGAATTAAAAGAAATTTTAGGAGACGAATCGAAAATATATAAGATAATGAAAGAAGAACTTCTTTATTTGAAAGAAAAATTCTCTGATAAAAGAAAAACTTTAATAGAAGACGAAAGAATGGAAATTTTACCAGAAGATTTAATCAAAGATGAAGAAGTTATAATAACTTATACAAACAGAGGGTATATAAAGAGAATAGATGCAAATAAATATAGAGCTCAAAGAAGAGGCGGAAAAGGAGTATCAGGCTTAAATACTATTGAAGATGATGTGGCAGAAAAAATTATTAGTGCCTCAACATTAGACACGATAATGATATTTACTGATAGAGGAAAAGTTTATAATATAAAAGCCTATGAAATTCCTGATTTATCTAAACAATCTCGTGGAAGACTTATAAATAATATTATAAAAATGTCTGATGGAGAAAAAGTTAGAGATACAATTGTTATAAAAGATTTCTCGCTTGATAAAGAAGTTGCTTTCATAACTAAAAAAGGACTAATCAAGAAAACTTCTTTAAAAGAATATAAAAATATAAATAGCTCAGGAAAAATTGCGATAAAATTAAGAGATGATGATGATTTAATTTTTGCTGGACTGATAGAAGATACAGAAAAAGAAGAAATATTTATAGCAACTAAAATTGGATATTGCACTAGATTTTTCACAAATTCAATTAGAAATAGCGGTAGAGCAACTATGGGAGTTAAAGCTATTACTCTTAGATATATGGATGAAGTAATGTCTGCGATGTTAATAAAAGATTCTGAGCTAGATATTTTGACAATAACTGAAAATGGTTATGGAAAAAGAACAAGAATTGAAGAGTATCCTTCTTATAACAGAGGTGGAAAAGGTTTAAAAAACATGAAGTGCACTGAAAAAACAGGAAATGTAATATCTGTTTTACAAGCTTCAGATAAAGAAGAACTTATGTGTATAACAACAGAAGGAACAATTATTAGGATGTTTATGGACAGCATATCAACATTTGGTAGAGCGACTCAAGGTGTTAGAGTAATGAGACTTACAAAACAAAATGAAAAAGTTGTTGCCATAACTAAAATTAAAAAAGAAGAAGAAGAGAATGAGGATCAAAATCCAAAATTATTTTAATTAAAAAACAAAGGAAAAAGAATTGAAAAAAATATTAGTTTTATCTGATAGTCATGGTCATTTTGAAAAAATATTAAAAATTTATGAATTGGAAAAACCAGATATAGTTATTTTTTCAGGAGATGGCACAGAAGATATAGAAAATTTTTTGTATATATATGAAAATATAGAACATTACGAAGTTAGAGGGAATTGTGATTTCTTTAGTAAATTTAAAGATGAGGATGTTTTTAAAATTGAAAATTATAATTTCTTTTTAACTCATGGACATTTATATGATGTTAAATTTTCTCTTGAAAATTTGAGAAAAATATTAAGAACAACTCAAGTTAATATTATTGTCTATGGACATACTCACAGAGAAAATATAGAAGTTTTAGCAGAAAATAAAATTCTTTTTAATTCAGGGGCAGTAAAAGATAATAAATACGGAATAATTATTATAGATAAAGAGAAAAAGCTGTACTTTATAAATAAAAAACTTTAAAAATAAAAGTCATAAAAAATAACTTAAAAATCTATTATTATTGTTGGAGGAAAAATGGAAAAAGAGATTATAGAAATTAAGGAGCATTTAAAAAAATTAATTTCTGAATGTAACTCATTAGAAGACTTAGACACGATTAGGGTAAATTTTTTAGGAAAAAAAGGGAAATTTACTGAAATTTCAAAAAAAATGAAAGATCTATCTTCTGAAGAAAGACCTAAAATGGGGAAAGTTATCAACGAAGTTAAGGCAGAAATAAATATAATGATGGAAAATAAGATTTCTGAATTAAGAGAAAAAAAATTAAACGATCAAATTTTAGCAGAAAAAATAGATATAAGTTTGCCAGGTAATAAAAAAGAATTGGGAACTGAGCATCCAGTAACAGAAACATTAAATTTCATAAAAAATATTTTTATAAAAATGGGGTTTGATGTTGTAGATGGACCTGAGATAGAAAAGGTTGAATATAATTTTGATGCTTTGAATATTCCAAAAACACACCCATCAAGAGATTTAACAGATACTTTCTATATTCAAGATTTTATTTTACTTAGAACGCAAACTTCACCTGTTCAAATTAGATATATGTTAGAAAAACAAGGTTCACTTCGTATGATTTGTCCTGGGAAAGTTTATAGACCAGATTACGATATTTCTCACACCCCAATGTTTCATCAAATGGAAGGCTTAGTTATTGGAAAGGATATTTCTTTTGCTCACTTAAAAGGAATATTAACATATTTTGTAAAAGAAGTCTTTGGAGATAAAAAAGTGAGATTTAGACCTCATTTCTTTCCTTTCACAGAGCCAAGTGCAGAAATGGATGTGGAATGTAGTGAATGTCATGGAGATGGGTGCCGACTTTGTAAAGAGAGTGGTTGGTTAGAAATAATGGGATGCGGAATGGTCGACCCAGAAGTTTTAAAATATGTAGGTTACGATTCTGAAGAAGTAAATGGTTTTGCTTTTGGAGTAGGAATAGAACGTGTGGCCATGTTGAGACATGGAATAGGAGATTTACGGGCATTCTTTGAAAATGATGTAAGATTTTTAAGACAATTTAAATAAAAAAATTAAATTTTAATAATTTTAGAGGAGAGATAAAGAATGTTAATTTCGTTAAATTGGTTAAAAAAATATGTAGATATAAAAGAAAATACAGAAGAATTAGCTAATGCTCTTACAATGATAGGGCAGGAAGTTGAAGCCATTGAAATACAAGGTGAAGATTTATCAAATGTTGTTATAGGAAAAATAGTTGAATACGACAAGCATCCCAACGCAGATAAATTAACTCTATTAAAAGTTGATGTTGGAGAAGAAGAATTTTTACAAATAGTTTGTGGAGCACCTAATCATAAATTGGGAGACAATGTTGTTGTTGCAAAAATAGGAGCGGTACTTAAAGGAAATTTTAAAATAAAGAAAAGTAAAATTAGAGATGTTTTATCTCAAGGAATGCTTTGCTCAGAAGTAGAATTAGGACTTGGGGAAGATGGAGATGGAATAATAATTCTTCCAAAAGATGCACCAGTAGGAAAAGAATATAGAGAATATCTTAATTTAAACGATACGATTTTTGAATTAGAAATAACTCCTAATAGACCAGACTGTTTATCACATATAGGAATTGCAAGAGAAATAGCAGCTTATTATGGAAGAAAAGTTAAGTATCCAGAGATAAATTTGACTGAGTCTATGGAAACAACAAATACCTTAGTAAAAGTAAATTTAGAAGATAAAGATAGATGTAGAAGATATATGGGAAGAGTTATAAAAAATATAACTGTTCAAGAATCTCCAGCTTGGCTGAAAGAAAGAATAAGAAGTATGGGACTTATTCCAATAAATAATATAGTTGATATTACAAACTTTGTTATGTTTGAGTATAATCATCCAATGCATGCTTTTGACTTAGATAAAATAAGTGGGAACACAATAAATATAAGAAAAGCAAAAGAGAATGAGAAACTAATTACTCTTGACGGAGAGGAAAGAGAACTAAAAAATCAAGAGCTTGTTATAGCAGACGAAGAAAAAGCAATTGCTTTAGCTGGAATAATAGGTGGTATTGGAAGTGAAATAACAAATGAAACTAAGAATATCTTTTTAGAGGTCGCTTATTTTACACCTGAGAATATAAGAAAAACTTCAAGAGAATTAGGAATATCTACAGATTCTTCTTATAGAAATGAAAGAGGATTAGATATAGAAAATTTAGAGATAGTTATTGATAGGGCAGCTGCTCTAATTTTTGAAGTAGCTGGCGGAGAAATATTATCAGAACCTTTAGATAGATATATAGATGTTCCTGAAAAAACTGAAATATCTTTAAATATAGATAAGCTAAATAAATTTATAGGGAAAGAACTTTCTTATGATAAAGTAGGAGAAATATTAGCAAATTTAGATATAGAAATAAAATCTTTAGGTGATGCAAATATGTTAGTTATTCCACCTAGTCATAGAAAAGATTTGACAAGAACGGCAGATATTTATGAAGAAGTTATAAGAATGTACGGTTTTGAGAATATCGAAGATAAAATTCCTGAAGAAAATATAAAATCTGGAGAAGAAAATATAAATTTCAAGATTGTTGATATTGTTAAAAACATTTTAAGGGAATTAGGGTTAAACGAAGTAATTAATTATAGTTTTATTCCAAAGGAAACAAAAGAAATTTTTAATTATGAAGAAAAAATAATCGAAATTAAGAACCCTTTAAGTGAAGATATGTCTATAATGAGACCATCTTTAATATATAGTTTAGTTAATAATATAAAAGATAATCTAAATAGAAATCAAACTGATTTAAAACTTTTTGAAGTGTCTAAAGTGTTTTCAAATCTAAGAGAAAATGAAGAGCTGGCTCAAGAAGATTTAAGATTAGGAATTGTTTTATGTGGAAGAGAAGAAAAAAATTTATGGAACTTAGGAAAAGCGTCCTATAATTTCTATGATTTAAAAGGTTATGTAGAACTTTTATTTAAAAAATTACATATAAATAAATATTCTTTAGTGAGAGCAAATGATAAAAATTTACATCCAGGTGTAAGTGCGGAATTAAAAATAGGAAATGATGTGCTTGGTACTTTTGGGGAGCTTTATCCAACATTATTAGATAAGTTTAACATAAAAAGAGAAAAAATATTTTATGCAGAATTTAATTTAACGAAGATGATGAAATATATTAAATTAAAATTTAATTATGAAAGCATTAGTAAATATCCAGAAGTTTTAAGAGATTTAGCAATTATTTTGGATAGAGATGTACTTGTTGGTGATATGATAAACGATATAAAAAAAGGTATAGACTTGGTGGAAAAGATAAATATTTTTGACGTTTATACGGGAGAAAAAGTTGATAAGGATAAAAAATCGGTCGCAATGAATATTTCTTTAAGAGATAAGAAAAGAACTTTAACTGATGAAGACATAGACAAGGCGGTGGAATCTATTTTATCTTTAATAAGAGAAAAATATTCTGGAGAGATAAGACAACAATAAAAAAAGACAAAATAAAAAACTAGATAGACCTGTATAAAATATAGGTCTATTTGTTTGAAAAATTTTATAAGATGGTTTTTTACTCAGTTCTTATCTTAATGCTTAATTTTTTTGAAAAAGATAGAATGTAAAAAATAAATAAAAATATATTAGGAAAGGAATAAAAAATGAAAGTTATAGTCGGATTGGGAAATCCAGGAAAAAAATATGAATTAACAAGACATAATATTGGGTTTATGGCTATTGATAATTTAAAAAAACATTTTGATATAAATGAAGAAAAAAATAAGTTTCAGGCTCTTATAAGTGAAAAAAATATAAATGGGGAAAAAGTTTTACTTGTTAAACCACAAACTTTTATGAATTTAAGTGGAAATTCTTTAAGAGAAATAATTAATTTTTATAAGTTAGATCCAAAAGAAGATGTCGTTGTCATCTATGATGATATGGATTTACCTATTGAACAACTTAGAATAAGACTAAAAGGAAGTTCAGGTGGACATAATGGAATTAAGTCAATAATAGAAAACATTGGAGAAGAGTTTGTTAGATTAAAATGTGGAATAGGAAAAAAAGATAGAGATGCGATAGAGCACGTTCTTGGAAAGTTTAGTCAGACTGAACAAGAAAAAATTGAGGAAATGATAAAGGAAGTAGTTAATTGTGTGATTGATATATTAAATACATCCAAATTGGAGCAAATTATACAAAATTATAATAAAAAGAAAATAAAAACTTGTTAAATAAAAACAAATATGATAGAATTTTTTAGTAGAACTTAACTATATTATTATGAAAGGAGTGTTATTGATGAAATTTTTTGGTTTCAGAGGCGGAGTTCATCCCCCTGAAAATAAGTTACAGACAGAAAATATGGCAGTAGAAGTAATGCCATCTCCTAATGAAATTTATTTGCCACTTTTACAACATATTGGTGCACCATTAAATCCAATTGTTAATGTTGGTGATAGAGTTTTAAAAGGACAGAAAGTTGCCGAAGCTGATGGTTTGGCATCACCTATTCACTCACCTGTAAGCGGAACCGTTACAAAAATAGAAAATCGTATATTTCCTCTATCTGGGAAAATAATGACTATTTTTATAGAAAATGATGGAAAAGAGGAATGGGCAGAATTAACAAAGATAGAGAATTGGGAAACAGCAGAAAAAAAAGATTTGTTGGATATGATAAAAGATAAAGGTATTGTTGGGATAGGAGGAGCTACATTTCCGACTCATGTGAAATTGAATCCGCCGTCTAATGTAAAAATAGATACCTTATTATTAAATGGAGCAGAATGTGAGCCTTACTTAAATTCAGATAATAGATTGATGTTAGAAAATCCTAAATCTATTATAGAGGGAATAAAAATAATAAAAAAAATATTAGGAGTTACGGAAGCCTATATTGGGATAGAAGACAATAAAAAGGAAGCTATAGAAATTATGGGAAAAGCTGCTGAAGGAACTGGGATAGAAGTTGTTCCTTTAAAAACAAAATATCCTCAAGGAGGAGAAAAACAGCTTATAAAATCTATATTAAATAGACAAGTTCCATCTGGGCAACTTCCGTCAGCAGTTGGTGTTGTTGTTCAAAATACTGGAACGGCAGCGGCGGTTTATGAAGCAATAGTAAATGGAATTCCTTTGATAGAAAAAATAGTAACAGTTTCTGGTGGAGCAATAGAAACTCCTAAGAATTTAAAAGTTGCTATAGGGACTCCTTTCCATCATCTTTTAGATCATTGTAAAATTAAAAGAGAACAAATGGAAAGATTAGTAATGGGTGGACCTATGATGGGTCTTGCTCAAATGTCTGAAGATTCAACAATAATTAAAGGAACATCAGGACTTTTGGCATTAACTACAAAAGAAATGAGACCATACAAAACAAGACCATGTATAAGTTGTTCAAAATGTATTTCAGCTTGTCCAATGGGTCTTACTCCACTTATGTATGATAGATTAGCCGATAAAAAACAGTGGGACGAAATGAAAGATTACAATTTGATGGATTGTATAGAGTGTGGATCTTGTTCATATGCTTGTCCTACAAACAGGCCTTTGGTAGCTTCGATAAAAACAGGAAAAAATAAATTGAGAGCAAAGAAAAAGTAGAAATGAAACTAATTTAAGGAGGATAAAAGTGAGTACAATTTTAAAAACAGGTCCAGCTCCTCACATTAGAACATCAGAGACCGTAGAAAGTGTAATGTATGATGTTGTAATTGCTTTGGTACCGGCTTTTATTATGGCTTTTTATTCTTTTGGAATAAGAGCTGTTATATTGACATCGGTATCGATTTTGACTTGTATAGCAACCGAATATGTATGTCAGAAAGCATTAAAACAAGATATAAATGTATTTGATGGTAGTGCAATTTTAACTGGAATATTATTTTCTTTTGTAGTTCCAGCAGTTATGCCATTACAGTATGTTGTGATTGGAAACGTAGTTGCAATTTCATTAGGTAAAATGATATATGGAGGACTGGGATTTAATATATTTAATCCAGCATTAGTTGGAAGAGCGTTTGTGCAAGCATCATGGCCAGTTGCAATAACGACTTTTGCTTATGATGGAAAAGCGGGAGCGACAGTTTTAGATGCAATGAAAAGAGGACTTCCTTTAACTGATTCTCTAATAGCAAATGGGAATCAATATTTAGAAGTATTTATAGGAAGAATGGGAGGATGTTTGGGAGAGACATCATCTTTAGCAATTTTAATTGGAGGATTATACTTAATATACAAAAAACATATAGATTGGAAACTACCTGCTACTATGATAGGAACAGTATTTGTATTGACAAAATTATTAGGAGCAGATCCATTTATGCAAATATTTTCAGGAGGACTCTTCTTAGGGGCATTTTTTATGGCAACCGATATGGTAACAAGCCCTGTCACATCAAAAGGAAGAGTAATTTTTGGTTTGGGCTTGGGAATATTGATTTCATTCATCAGAATAAAAGGTGGTTATCCAGAAGGGACAGCCTATGCAATATTAATAATGAATGGAGTGGTTCCTTTAATAGATAGATATATTAGACCTAAGAAGTTTGGTGAGGTGAAGAAAAATGGAAAATAGATATATTCATTTTAGCATTGTTCTTGGTTTAATAGCTGCGATTTCAGCAGGTATTCTTGGAGGAATTAATGGTTTTACGAGTAAAATTATAGCGATAAACACAATAAAAATAATAAATGAAGCAAGAAAAGAAGTATTACCTAATGCTAAAAATTTTAATCAAGAAGAAGTAAAAGTAGTAGAAGGAATAGAATATATTCCTGGAACAGATGATAATGACAGTATAGTTGGGTATGTTGCATCAGTTGCGTCGCCTGGTTATGGTGGAGATATTAATTTTGTTTTAGGAATGGATAACGAGGGGAAAATAACAGGACTAAATGTAGTTAGTAATGCTGAAACACCAGGATTGGGAGCAAAAATAACAAATAAAGATTGGCAAGCTTTATGGATAGGAAGAGATGTTGATTATAAATTTGATAAAACAGTCGATGCCTTTGCAGGAGCTACTATATCGCCAGAAGCCGTTTATAATGGAATGATAAAAGCATTAAAAGTGTATAAAGCTGAGGTGATAAAATAATGAAAAAAATGGATATATTTACGTCAGGAATTTTGAAAGAAAATCCAGTATTTGTTTTATTACTAGGATTATGTCCAACACTTGGAGTAACAGGAAGTGCAATAAATGGTTTTTCAATGGGAATGGCAACTATAGCCGTAATAGCATGTTCAAATGCATTAGTTTCTACATTCAAAAAGTTTATACCTGCTCAAGTTAGAATACCAGCATATATAATGATTATAGCATCATTAGTTACGATAGTAGATATGCTTATGCATGCTTATACACCTGATTTATATAAAGTTTTAGGACTTTTTATACCACTTATAGTTGTTAACTGTATTGTACTTGGAAGAGCAGAGAGTTTTGCTTCAAAGAATACAGTTATTGATTCTGTAATAGATGGATTAGGATCAGGAGTAGGATTTACACTAGCTTTAACTTTCTTAGGGGCTGTAAGAGAAATTTTAGGAAATGGTTCTGTTTTTGGGATTTCATTAGTTCCTGCAAATTTCACACCAGCTTTAATATTCATATTAGCACCAGGAGGATTTATAACAATTGGTCTTATTTTGGCTGGAATAAATATTGTAAAGAATAGACCTAAGAAGAAAAAGAAGGTGATTAAAAAATGAATATAGCAGGATTAGTTGGAATAATTATAAGTTCAATATTTATAAATAACATCATATTTGCAAAATTCTTAGGGATTTGTCCTTTTATGGGAGTTTCTAAAAAAATAGATTCATCTTTAGGAATGGGAATGGCGGTAACTTTTGTAATAACTGTGGCATCAGCAGTTACTTGGTTAGTATATAATTTCGTTTTAAAACCTCTAGGTTTAGAATATTTACAAACGATAGCATTCATATTAATAATAGCTTCACTAGTGCAATTTGTTGAAATGGCAATACAAAAAACATCTCCTAGTTTATACAAAGCATTGGGAGTATTTTTACCACTTATAACAACAAACTGTGCTGTACTTGGAGTAGCAATAATAAATATCCAACAAGGATATAATTTCATAGAAACACTTGTTAGTGGTTTTGGAGTAGCGGTAGGATTTACTCTGGCACTTTTATTGTTGGCGGGAATAAGGGAAAAATTAGAATATGCTGATATTCCTAAAAACTTTAAAGGGGTTCCGATATCATTTGTTACAGCGGGATTGTTGGCTATGGCATTTATGGGATTTAGTGGAATGCAAATTTAAGAATGGAGGTTTTATAAAATGGAAGCGATTATGATGCCAGTTATAGTTTTAGGAATGACTGGAATAGCAATGGGTCTATTTTTGGCATTTGCCTCTAAAAAATTTGAGGTTGAAGTAGATCCGAAAGTAGAACAAATATTAGCTATCTTACCTGGAATAAACTGTGGAGCTTGTGGTTGTCCTGGATGTTCAGGATATGCAAGTGCTGTTGTTGAGGAAGGTGCAAGTATGACACTTTGTACACCAGGTGGACCAAAAGTAATGGAAAAAATTGGTGAGATAATGGGAGTAGCCGTGGAGGCTCCTGTTAAAAAGAAGAAACCAGCTAAAAAGAAAAAAGTAAAAAAAGCAGTAGCAGTTAGTGCAGAACCAATTTCAGCCAGCAAAGAATTTATAGATAAAAATAGAAAGATGTTGGAAGGTTATAAAGAAGCTGTAGATAATGGAGATAAAGAAAAACAAGCAAAATTAGAAAAATTGGCAACAATGACAAAGAAAGAAGAGTTATTAAAATGCTTTGAAGAATTAAAAGCAGGAAAGGTAATAGATGGTCCTAAGGCAGTAGAAGCCATTTCAGCAAGTAAAGAATTTATAGATAAAAACAGAAAAATGTTAGAAGGCTATAAAGAAGCTATTGATGGTGGCGATAAAGAAAAACAAACAAAATTAGAAAAGTTAGCGACAATGACAAAGAAAGAAGAATTACTAAAATGCTTCGAAGAATTGAAAGCAGGAAAAGTAATAGATGCTCCAGTAGGTGCAGGAGTTGTAACTAAAAAAGAGGAACCAATTTCAGCAAGTAAAGAATTTATAGAGAAAAATAAAAAAATGTTAGAATCTTTTAAAGAAGCTTTTGATGACGAAGATAAAGAGAAGCAAGAAAAATTAACAAAATTAGCAACGATGGCTAAAAAAGAAGAATTACTTAAATACTATGAAGAAATAAAGGCAGGAAAAATTATTCCTGATCCTCAAACAATGAAACCTACATCAAAAGAAGAACCAAAAGGAAAAACAAAAAAACAAGAAGTTAAACAAGAGGTAAAAAAAGAAGAGCCGGTACAAGTTGAAGTTGTAACAAAAGAAGAGAAAGAAGAACAAGCATCATCTTATTGCAGTGTATTAGGAGATGGATTATGTGTTCCTGAGCTTCAAGAAGAAATGAAAAAAGAAGCAAATCCTTTAACAGAAATTTTAGAAAGAGAAAAAGTTGAGAATCCTAAGATTGAAGAAAAGCAAAAAGAGGAAGAAGCCTCAGCATCTTCTAATATATATGAATATGCTTCACATATTTCAGAGAAACAAGAAGAAATGAGAAAAAAAGAAGAGTCAGTTGAACTTCCAAAAGAAGAAAAGGTTGAAATTCCTAAAACAAAGGAAGAAAAATTGGCAGAAGAGCAAGCAGTTTCTTATTGTAGTGTACTAGGAGATGGACTATGTGTTCCAGAAGAACTTCAACAGCAAATGACTCTTGAAGAAAACTTGGATAAGAAGATGGATTAAAAAATTAGAAAATCGTGTTGAAGAATCAACACGATTTTTTTTATATTAAGAAATCAAAAATATAAATATTTTTTGATTTAAATATGAAATTTAAGATTACAAACAAAACAGAAAAGTGCTATAATAAAATAAAAAGTTTTTAAATTAAAAATAAAAAAAGGTATTATAGAATACCTTTAATACATCACACGGTGATAGTCCGAAGACGATTTCGATAAATCTTTATTTGAACACGGTATGTAAATTTATAATTAATTATATAATTTTTTTATAAGAATATCAAGAAAATTTTTTAATATTTAGAAAGGAGTAAAAGCAAATGAAAAAATTTCAGGATTATCATTTAGGTTTAGATATGGGAACAACATCTCTTGGTTGGGCAGTGTCAAACGAAAAATATGAGATTCCTAAATTTAATGGAAAATCAATGTGGGGAACTCGTTTATTTAATGAAGCAAAAACTGCAGAAGAAAGAAGAAATTTTCGTTCTGGGAGAAGAAGGTTAAAAAGAAGAAAAGAAAGATTAAAATTATTACAAATGTTGTTTGCAGAAGAAATAAATAAAATTGATTCTGGTTTTTTTCAAAGACTTTCTGATAGTAAATATTATATAGAAGATAAACAAGTTTATCAGAAGAACTCTTTATTTTTTGATAAAGATTATACAGATAAAGAATATTTTAAAGATTTTCCTACTATTTATCATCTTAGAAAATTTTTATTTGACGGCAATAAACCTAAAGATGTAAGAATTTTATTTCTAGCCTTACAACATTTTTTTAAACATAGAGGACATTTTTTGTTTCCAGATATGAATTTAGAAAATGTTACTTCTTTTTCTAAAATTTTTGAAGAATTAAAAAATTATCTTCATGAAAATTTAGACTTAGATTTTGAATGGAAAAATGAAAGTATAGTTGAAGTTGAAAAAATATTAAAAAGTTCGGATATTTCCAAAAGTGAAAAAGAAAAAAAATTATGTAAATTAATTTTATTTGATTCTTCTAAAATAGATTCTCAAAGAAAAGCTATTATAGGACTTATGTGTGGTTGTAAGAAAAAATTTAATGACATTTTTGACACTAAAGATTATTCAGATTCAGAAATGATTGGTTTGTCTTTTGATGAGATAAATTATGATGAAAGTAAAGAAAAATTAGAAGAAATTTTAGGAGAAAGATTTATATGTATAGATTATATAAAGGTAATTTATGATTGGGCTAAATTATCTGATATTTTAAAAGACGAAAAAAGTATTTCTAGTGCAAAAGTTAAATCTTATGAAGAACATCAAAATGAATTAAGAATATTAAAAAATATTTTGGGTAAATATAATAAATTAGAAAAAATAAATTTCTTTAAAAATAAAGATGAAAAAAATAATTATTTAAATTACATAGAGAATGGAATTTCTCAAGAAGATTTAAATAAAAATATCTTAAAAATTTTAGAAAAAATTAAAGATAAAGTAAAAGAAGAAGATAAAGATAATTTTGAAAATATTTTAAAAAGAGCTAAGAATGGAATTTTGTTCAATAAACAACACATAAAAGATAATGGACTTATTCCTTATCAAGTTCATAAATATGAATTAGAGAAAATTCTTAAAAATATGGAAGAATATTTTGAGTTTTTAAAAATAGAAAAAGATGGAACTACAGTATCAGAAAAAATAAAAGCAATATTTGAATTTAGAATACCATACTATGTTGGACCTTTAAATGACACTCATGATAAGGCATGGCTTGTAAAAGAAAAAGGAGTAAAAATTTATCCTTGGAATTTTGAAAAAGTAGTTGATTTAGAGGCTTCTGCTGAAAAATTTATACAAAATCTTACAAATAAGTGTACCTATCT
>PDWI01002718.1_pt1 | contig 26148 bp, 23 predicted proteins | sample 1430891 | NCBI WGS metagenome assembly PDWI01 (sample SAMN01162508, study PRJNA174530) | Oral metagenome, whole genome shotgun sequencing project. | biome: Marine environment; feature: Marine mammal; material: Swab sample of the gingival sulcus; isolation source: swab sample of gingival sulcus...
CATTTGATGCCATTTGATTAATACCTGTTGTTAGATAACATTACAAGACTCTGGCGACTTCTTTGCGCTCATAGCATTCGATTTGGTCACCGACTTTAACGTCGTTGTAATTGCGCACGCCAATACCACATTCGGTACCTGCACGCACTTCGTTGACGTCGTCTTTAAATCGTCTCAGGGACTCCAGTTCACCTTCGTAGATAACCACATTGTCGCGTAACACGCGGATGGGATTATCGCGCTTGACATAGCCGTCAATAACCATGCAGCCGGCAATCTGACCAATTTTTGGCGCTTTAAAGACATCGCGAACCTCGGCAATACCGACAATTTCCTCTTTAAACTCAGGTGATAACTTACCAATCATAGCTTGTTTCACATCGTCGATGGCCTCGTAGATAATGCTGTAATAACGAATATCGACTCCTTCGACTTCCGCCAGTTTTTTAGCACCTAACTCGGCACGGACGTTAAACCCTATAATTGTCGCTTCGGAAGCAACCGCCAAATTAATATCAGATTCGGTGATACCCCCTACTGTAGCGCTAACGACGCGCACGGCAACCTCATCCGTTGACAGTTTTAGCAACGATTCACGCAAGGCTTCAGCAGAACCCTGAACATCGGTCTTAATCAAAACGCTGACTTCTTCAATTTTATTATCGCCGACATTGACAAACAGATTTTCAAGTTTGGCCTTTTGCTGACGAGCCAATTTGGCTTCTTTGGCCTTAATTTGGCGTTGATTGGCCAAATCTTTGGCAATTTTCTCATTATCGACAGAAATCAGTTCGTCACCGGCCATCGGCGCACCCGATAAACCCAAAATTTCCACGGGAATTGAAGGGCCGGCTGCTGCTGCCGGTACACCGTTTTCATCATTCATTGCACGAATGCGGCCGTATTCCATACCGGATAGAACGAAATCACCTTTCTTCAATTCACCCTTTTGTACCAATACGGACGCAACGACACCGCGTCCTTTATCAACGCGCGACTCGATGATAATACCCTGAGCAGGGCCTTTATAGGCTGCTTCCAATTCGAGTACTTCCGCCTCTAACAGGATTTTTTCGAGTAGGTCATCAATGCCTTCACCCGTTTTGGCCGACACATTCGCCACCATGACGTCTCCTCCCCAATCATCGGGAACAATGTCATACTGGGTCAATCCGCTTTTTATTTTTTCCGGATCGGCTTCCGGTTTGTCAATTTTGTTAATCGCCACAACGATTGGTGCATTTGCCGCCTTGGCGTGCCGTATCGCTTCTACGGTTTGCGGCATAATACCGTCATCGGCAGCGACAACGATAACGACAATATCGGTAACTTGAGCACCACGGGCGCGCATCGCCGTAAAGGCAGCGTGTCCCGGCGTGTCTAAAAAGGTAACAATGCCGTTGTCCGTCTCCACGTGATAAGAACCGATATGCTGCGTAATACCACCGGCTTCACCGGCCGTGACGCGCGTACTGCGAATATAATCCAACAAAGACGTTTTACCGTGATCGACATGCCCCATGATGGTGACAATCGGCGGACGGGCTCTGACGTCTTCTAGTTTTGCTTCTACTTGCTCAATCAAAGCTTCTTCTGCCTCATTTTCGTTGATATAAGAATAGTCAATACCCATTTCCTCCAGCAAAAGACTCGCCGTATCGCGGTCAAGCACTTGGTTAATGGTCATCATTGATCCCATCTTCATCAACTGCATAATCAGTTCTGCCGATTTTTTATTGGCTTTTTGGGCCAACTCACCAACAGTCACCGTTTCAGGTAGCGCCACTTCAACAGTCACTTCTTTTTGAGGACGTTTGAAAGTGTGACGATTATCCAATCCACGCGACTGGCGACGTTGTACTTTACGGCTGTCACGACGTGCTGCTTTGTGGTTGCTACGATATTTATCCGCACCCATTTGCTCAACACGGTCCTGACGACGCAGCTCTTCGGCCGCCAATCTGCGGGCTTCTTCATCCTTTTGCCGATCTTTTTGAGCGACTTTTTCACGTTCTTGCTGTTTTTTCAACTCAGCTTCAGCATTGACTTTGGCTTCCGCCGCAAGATTCTTTTTGCGCTCTGCATCCGCTTTGGCTTTAGCCTCCGCTGCTTTTTGTCTGGCTAGCAACTCCGCTTTAGTTTTGTCCTCGGTTTCCGTTCTTCTCTTTTCATCGACAAGGGCTTTTTCCTGGCGTGCTTTGGCCTTTTCTTTACGCGCCCTGGTTTCTGCTTCAAGACGCGCTTTGGCATCATCCTCGGCTTGTTGACGTTTTTCCAACTCGGATTGGCGCATGGCTTCACCTTGTTGCAAACGCTTTTCTTCAGCCAGTTTCTTCGCTATCTCAGAAGCTGTCGGGCGTCTTCTTTTCTCTGTCGTTGATGTTGTTTTCCCCGTCGTTTTACCTTTGGGCTTGATTACTTTCTTTTTGCTGCGAATTTCAACGGCAACTTTTTCTTTTCCGCCGACGTTAATGGTACTTTTCTTTTTCAGCGCAATACGCTGTCGCGGTTTATCGGGTTTGCCGTGCAAATTGCGCAGATAAGTGAGCAGTTTGCGTTTTTCGGACGTGGTAATGGCAGCGTTTTCATCACTGACATCGACCCCGGCTTCTCTCAGCTGTTCCAGCAACTTACTGACATCTGTTCTAGTTTGTTTAGCCAAGTCTTTGACGGTTACATCGCTCATGTTTGCTACCCTCCTTTTTAACTGTTATCCGCAAACCACGGTTCACGCGCTTTGAGAATCAACGTTGCCGCATCTTCTTCGTCCAAACCGGTTATATCCACCAATTCATCCGTTGACAACTCAGCCAAATCATCCCAAGTTTGAATCCCGTTTAACTTGACCTGAAGCAGTAAGTTCTCGTCCATACCCGGTAACGTATCAATCGCATCTGATGCTTCAAGCGCTTCTTCGTCGCCAATAGCCTGAATCAATAATAGATCGCTGGCACGGTCGCGAATTTCATCAGCCGTTTCCTCATCAAAATCCTCGATGGCGTAAAATTGACTCACTTCGCTGTAGGCAATCTCTTCTAAAGTTGTATAGCCCTCGCGGACCAGAATTTCACCTATTTCTCTGTCAAGTTCCAGTTGATCAGCAAAAAATTGTATAACTTTCTCTTGCTCGACACCCGTTTTCTCGGCAAACTCGGCTTCACTCATAACGTTTAGATTCCAACCCGTTAATTCACTGGCTAATCGAACATTTTGACCGCCACGTCCTACCGCCATAGCCAATTTGTCCTCGACAAATGACAAATCCATACTGTGGCTTTCTTCATCAACAACGATAGAAACCGGCTCTGCCGGTGCAATGGCATTGATAACAAACTGAGCAGGCTCTTCATCCCAAACAATAATGTCAACCCGCTCACCGCTCAATTCATTGGTAATATTTTGCACTCGAGAACCTCGCATACCAATGCAGGCGCCCACTGGATCAATTCGCGGATCATCGGTGTAAACAGCTATCTTCGAGCGCCCACCGGGGTCTCTGGCAGCCCCCTTGATTTCAATGGTGCCGTTAGCGATCTCAGGAACTTCGATGGTAAACAGTTCAACCAACAGTTCTGCCGCCGTGCGACTGAGGATAATTTGATGCCCACGGTTTTCACGTTGTACTTGTTTAATAAAAACACGTAACCGTTCACCCTGACGTGTTTTTTCTCTGGGAATCATATTTTCTTTAAAAATAATACCTTCAACATTACCACCCAAGTCCAAAATAACATTGCCGCGTTCAATGCGCTTGACAGTACCGTGAATAATAGCGCCTTCCAAATCGACATATTCTTCATAAACTTTTTGGCGTTCAGCTTCGCGTACTTTTTGGATAATCACTTGCTTGGCCAGGTGCGCGCCAATGCGGCCGAAAGGAATATTATCGATTTTTTCCTCGACAATGCCGCCCTCTTCTACCGCTTCATCGTAGGCCTTGGCTTCTTCCAGGGTTAATTCCTTGGTTGGAAATTCTATTTCTTCTTCCGGCAAAACAGACCAACAGCGATAAGTTTCGTATTCACCGCTGAAACGATTAATCTCGACACGAATATCAACGTCTTCTTCGTGCTGCTTACGGGTTGCTGCCTCTAGTGCCGTTTCCAGCGCGTCGAAAATGACTTCTTCAGGAACATCTTTTTCATTTGAAACGGTTTCAACCACCAATAATAATTCTTTACTCATATTTCGATTATCCTATTTATCAAACGTCGGTATCAATCTGGCCACTTCAATCATCTTAAAGTCTAGCTCAACTTGTCTGCCGTTTTGCTCTTTAATGCGAATCAAGGAACCGTTAACCGCAACAATATCTCCCTTGACATTACGCTGACGCTCTATCGGTCTAGAGAGTCTAATTTTGACTTGAGAACCTAAAAATTTCTCAAAGTCGGCGATAGAAAACAACGGCCTATCTAAACCGGGAGAAGATATTTCCAGCGTATATTTACCGGGAATGGGATCTTCTACATCCAAAATACCACTAACCTGCTCGTTGACCGCTATGCAATCATCTAAATCGACGCCACCGTCTTTATCAATATAAACACGTACCAACGCATTGACTGAATTAGGATGATATTCGACACCCACCAACTCATAACCTATTGATTTAACAGCGGGATGCAGCAATTCTGTTAGCAATTCATTTTTTTTCATATCACGATATTTACGCTGTTCATGCCGGAAACAAAAAAAGACCTCAACGAGGTCTTTTACAAAAAAATTGGTAGCGGGGGCAGGATTTGAACCTACGACCTTCGGGTTATGAGCCCGACGAGCTACCAAGCTGCTCCACCCCGCGTCGTTAGAGCGCATATGGTACCACGCTAAAAAAATTTGGCAAGTGCTTCTTAATTAATTCTTTTAACTGTTTATTTCCGCTATAATCAACGCATGGCATTTTTTAGACAGAACAGAAAGTTACCCATAGGCAAGCGGGCAGAACAAATTGCTGAAAAGTATCTCACCAAGCGGGGATTAAAAATTCACCAACGCAATTACCGCTGTCGTTTTGGCGAAGTTGATTTGATTATGTCGGATAAAGACGGCACCATCGTTTTTGTCGAAGTGCGCAGCCGCCACGCAGGCGCTCAAGTCAGCGCCTGCGAATCAATTTCCCGACAAAAAATAGCAAAAATTCGTAAGACAGCCGCAACCTATTTGACAAAATTTGAAGAAATGCCTAACTGCCGCTTTGATGTCATTGCAATGACACACAATTTGAATTATTCTGACTATACTGTTAACTGGATTTCCAATGCATTTTAACGCATTCGTATACTTATTTGGAGGCTAACCCATCATGTCGCACTTACTAAGAGTTATCTTAATCCCCGGTCTGATAACGACGGCTTTAATACTGCCGGCCTGTACCGGTTTGTTAGTCGGTGGCGCTGGAGCCGCAGTCGTTTCGACACTGCATGACCGACGCACACCGGGAACAGTTGTTGACGACCGAAATCTGGAAATCGTCATTACCAAAAGATTGCTGGGTGACAAGCATTCATACGATTATAGCCACGTTAATCTAACCATTTACAACGGTGTCGTCCTTGTCACCGGTGAAGCGGCGACTCAGGATATTACCAATCGCATTATTAAAAACATCAGAAGCACGCCAAATGTTAAGCAAGTCGTATCGTACGTCGAAGTCATGCCGACAAGTTCCTTGCTGGATCGCACCAGAGACTCGGCAATTACCACCAAAGTCAAAACGGCACTGACTTCCGTGGGATTACCCAATTTTGATCCGACCCTCATTAATGTCAGTACGGAAAGAAAAACCGTTTACTTAATGGGACTCGTTACACCGAACGAAGCTGATGTCATTGCCAGAAGAGCCAGCTTAGTTAGTGGTGTTAAGTCCGTTGTCAAGGTCTTTGAATATTTACCCTAACGCAAGGCAAGTGCGTTAGATAACCCTATTAAATAACATTAACAACCCACTGATTTTGTCATACCAACCATCATGAACAATACAAAAAATTTATTATCGGCAATCGTAATAAGCGTGTCATTGGCCATCGGCGGCTGTACTTCTCATGATATCAATGCCGGCGTCGGCATCGCCGCCAATTTATTCAAGGGAGCGACGATAACCAACGAACAACTTGCGGCGCAGGCAAGATTGTCGGCCCGAGCCATGGACCGAAAAATACCCGTTGCACCACCCGGTAGCCGCTATGCGAGGCGTCTCAACAGGCTGACTAGAAATTTGCGCCACTACGATGGCCTTAATTTAAATTATAAGGTTTATCTTTCTAAAAAAATTAATGCCTTTGCCATGCCGGATGGCAGCGTAAGGGTTTATTCAGGTTTAATGGATATTATGAATGACGATGAATTGCTATCGGTCATTGGACACGAAATCGGTCATGTCAAACACCGGCATTCTTTAAATCAATATAGAAAAATTTACCTTGCCAAAGCAGCGACCATGGGTGTTGCCGCTTATGGTGGCAGCACCGTTGGGGCACTTGCCGGCAGCTATGGCAATATCGGCTTGGCCTTTGTCCAGGCACAATTTTCTCAACACGATGAATTAGAAGCTGATACCTACGGTGTTCACTTACTAAAACGCATCGGCAGAAATCCTTATGCCGCCGCCGCTGCACAGCGAAAACTAATGGCAAAAGCCGGTGCCAATCGCGGTGGCTTGTTTTCCAGTCACCCGCCGACTACAGAGCGCATTAAAAAGACAACCCAGATTGCCGACCGATTGACCGGAAAATAGTTTTAGCAATCCGTTGTGTATCTGGAAAAAACAATACCTAATTGTAAGTTATTAAAAACATTTCGTCATTACGAGCGACAGCGAAAACATCTCCTACTACAGTGAAAAGGGTTTATTGTTTGAATCACACCTTGTACAAAGTCGTTGGAGATTGCCGCATTACTCATACCTCGCTCCTCACAATGACGTACAACCTATTATTATTTAATTTTACACGCACTGCTTAAGTACTGCTTGCTAAATGCGCAACGGGTTTTCAAGGCCTTGCAATTGATTTATCAAGGTGTTGAAGAGAAATTAACAATGTAAATTCCCTTCTCCCTCTGGGAGAAGGGTTAGGGATGAGGGTAACAATCTTTACTATTCCAACGGTGGTTGCAATATTAACCGGCTTGCCCTCACCCCAGCCCTCTCCCGGCGGGAGAGTGAGGATAAAATCTTGCAAATTTAGGTAATTGACTACCCTACTCTTCTATAAGGCAACAAAAACGGAGAAAAAATGACAAAAAAAATTCTATTATTACCCGGTGATGGTATCGGGCCTGAAATCGTAAGACAAGCGGAAAAAATACTGCATCACTTTATTGCTAACGGTAAATTGGATGCTGAGTTAGATTCTGCCCACTTGGGTGGTGCTGGTTATGATGCGGCCGGTAAACCGCTACCGGAAGAAACACTGACTAAAGCCCAAGCCAGCGATGCGATTTTGCTGGGGGCAATTGGCGGTTGGCAATACGATAAACTGCCGCGAGAATTGCGTCCCGAGCGAGGACTACTGGGCATTCGCGAGGCATTGGGGCTGTTTGCCAACTTGCGCCCGGCGATATTGTTTTCGCAGTTAGCCGATGCCTCGAGCTTAAAACCTGAACTGGTGGCAGGGCTGGATTTAATGATTGTACGTGAACTGACCGGTGGTATCTATTTTGGCCAACCGCGCGGTATTGAAGCACGCCAAACCGACAATGGCACGGAAAAAGTTGGTTTTAACACTATGCACTACAGCGAGAGCGAAATTGCTCGGATTATGAAAGTCGCTTTTGACTTAGCCCGAAAACGGGATAATCGTGTTTGTTCGGTGGAAAAAGCCAACGTCTTGGAAGTATCAGAGTTGTGGCGAGAAGGCGCATTAAAGACCGGCAAAAATTATCCCGATGTCGAGCTGGAACATTTATATGTCGACAATGCCGCCATGCAGTTGGTGCGAGCTCCTAAACAGTTTGATGTCATGGTCACCGGCAACCTGTTTGGCGATATTTTGTCGGATTGCGCGGCGATGCTGACCGGCTCAATTGGTATGCTACCCTCGGCTTCGTTTGATGAAAATGGCAAAGGGCTCTACGAACCGGTGCATGGCTCCGCCCCGGATATTGCCGGCCTTGATAAAGCCAATCCATTGGCGACGATTTTGTCGCTGGAAATGCTACTGCGTTATTCTTTGGATGAAGCTGTCTTGGCAGATAGCATTAAAAACGCGGTTAACAAGGTGCTTGATAAGGGGTTGCGTACTGCTGATATTATGAGCGAAGGAATGATCGAGCTGGGCTGTGAAGCGATGGGTGATGCAGTATTGACAGAATTGTCACAATAGTGGCAAGAAAAAGCCCCTTCAAACTGGGGGCTTTAAAAATTAAGACCATTGCAAAAGCCTTGAATTACATCAATACATCAAAACATTTAAGGTGCGGATGTTCAATATACATATGACGATTTTTAGGCCCTGTTGAATGCGATTTTTTGAAATGATCTGAACTTGTCCAGGCCTCGAATTTTTCCTTGCTTTCCCACTCTGAATAAGAGGCAAATAAGACGTATCCCTTCTCGGCTTCTTTTTTATCGTCTAGACGGAAAAATTTGAAAGTGAGAAAGCCATCGACATCCTCAACGCGAACCTGTGCGTCTTGCCAAATTTTCACATATTCTTCAGCGTACTCAGGTTTAATTTTAAAGTGATTCATTGTTACGTACATAGTAGCTACCTTTACTGTTAGTTTTTGGTTATTGGTTATTGATTGTTATAATCGTTATTATTATACGCTTATTTGCTTAGATTTTTCCAGATTATTTGTTAATCGCAATGCGTCACTGCAAAGCAATCAGCCGGGAAAATTTGCAAAGATAGCAATAATGAAAGACAATAGTCAATCCGGTATAAGTTATCGTTAAATTAACTAATCCATTGCACATGTAAATTTTTAAAAAGGGAACAATATCATGATAATAAAAAAAGTAGGTTTTGTCGGTTGGCGCGGTATGGTCGGCTCGGTATTAATGCAGAGAATGCGTGCAGAAAATGATTTTTCCGTCATTGATGAACCCGTCTTTTTCACCACGTCTAATGTTGGCGGTAATGCACCTGATATCGGTAAACCGGTACCTACGTTAAAAGATGCCAACGACATCGAAGTGCTCAAAACGATGGATGCTATCGTTTCCTGCCAAGGTGGCGATTACACCAAGGCCATGTACGAGCCGTTACGCCAGTCCGGTTGGCAAGGCTATTGGATTGATGCCGCATCCACTTTGCGTATGGCTGACGAAGCCATTATCGTCCTTGACCCCGTCAACCGAGACGTTATTGACAACGCCCTTGCCAAGGGAGTGAAAACCTTTGCCGGCGGTAACTGCACAGTCTCACTGATGTTGATGGCCTTAGGTGGACTATTCAAAGCCGATGCCATTGAGTGGATGACATCAATGACGTATCAAGCCGCCTCAGGTGGTGGGGCACGCCATATGCGTGAGCTAATTACCCAAATGGGTTTAATCCATGATGAAGTAGCGACAGAACTTGCCGACCCAGCCTCGGCCATCTTAGATATTGATAGAAAAGTAGCCGAAAAAATTGCCTCAGGCACTTTGCCAACTGAGCATTTTGGCGCACCGCTGGCCGGCTCTTTGATTCCGTGGATTGATGTCAAACTTGATAACGGACAAAGCAAAGAAGAATGGAAAGGCTACGTCGAAACCAATAAAATTTTAGGACGCAGTGACAATCCGATTCCTATTGACGGTACCTGCGTGCGTATCGGGGCAATGCGCTGCCACAGTCAAGCGATGACAATTAAGCTCAAACACAATATTCCGCTGGATGAAATTGAGCAAATGCTTGCCGAGGCTAACGACTGGGTGAAAGTCGTACCAAACGACCGTGATATTTCAGCCAGTGATTTGACCCCTGAAAAAACCACCGGCACACTCACTATCCCGGTTGGACGCTTGCGCAAAATGAATATCGGTAAAGATTTCTTAAACGCCTTTACCGTTGGCGATCAACTGCTTTGGGGAGCCGCTGAGCCGCTTCGCCGCATGCTGCGCATTGTCATTGAACAATAGACTGTGGGCAGTCAGTGCATCCAAAATAACCAATGACAACGAACTCCGGCAAACGACTCGCTTTGGGTGTTTCCTATCGCGGTACTCGCTATTGCGGCTGGCAGAAACAAGCACATAGCGACAATACCGTGCAATACCACGTCGAGGCGGCACTGTCCCAAGTCGCCAATCATCCCGTCTCAACCCGCTGTGCCGGTCGTACCGATTCGGGTGTACACAGCACGGGACAAGTGATACACATGGATACCATGGCAGAGCGTTCTGCACATAATTGGCAAAGCGGCACCAATCGTTATTTACCCCGCGACATCCGCATTAATTGGGTAAAAACGGTTGACAGTGATTTTCACGCTCGGTTTTCAGCGATATATCGACGCTATCACTACGTTATCGAAGACAACAGCGTCGGTCACGCTATTTTTACCGGGCTAGTAACGCCGTATCGCTATCGGTTAGATGTCGAAAAAATGCATCGAGCGGCCCAGTGCTTACTAGGTGAGCAAGATTTTTCTTCGTTTCGTGCCTCACAGTGTCAGTCCAATACATCTTTTCGTCACATTGATTTTGTCAACATATCGCGCAGTCACGACAATCGATTTGTAATCGTTGACATTCAGGCCAATGCTTTCCTATACCACATGGTGCGCAATATCGTCGGTGCCTTACTGATGGTGGGACGGGGAAAATACTCATCGCAGTGGCTAGAAGAGCTATTGCTTGCACGGGATAGAAAAAAAGCACCGGCAACGGCCAGTGCAGATGGACTGTATCTAATTGCGGTCGGTTACCCTTCTACCTATCATCTATCGCCCGGTGCCAGGCCTTTTTAGTCCTTAACCCAACGTAACGGTAAATTCACCTTTATCAGTCGTGTGTTATTATGCAACGAATCGATTATAATAGACTCTTTAATAACACCTCAATGACAATATCATGCAAATCATAAAAAAATTACAATGGAAGTGCCGCCGTGGAATGAAAGAAATGGATATTTTGTTCGAGCACTATCTCCACGAACACTATCGACAGGCTGACAAAGCCCATCAGGTCGCATTTGAGACCATGTGCGATATGCAGGATCCAGTTATTGCCGACTATCTATTCGAGCGTACCGCGCCGGACTCGGCGGCCATTAATGACATTATCGTCATCATGCGCAATTTCAGCCAAACCGTCAACCGAACCAAGTAACCCTTGATTGCCAAGGTACTGCTACCGGTTCCACTGTCGCAACTATTCGATTATCGCATTGATACAGATGGTATTGATGTTGCCGTCGGTCAGCGGGTGTTGGTGGAATTTGGCAGTCAGCAACAGGTCGGGCTGGTTGCAGAATTAATCAAACAACCGAGCGAAGACGACGGCGCCGCGGTAAAAAAAGGCGTAGAAGACGGAGAGTTAAAACCCATTATTGCTGTTTTGGACGACTTCCCGATCGTTAACCGGCAGTGGTGGGAATTAATTCGTTTTGCCTCGCGCTATTATGCCGAACCGTTGGGCAAGGCGTTTAGAAATGCCCTGCCCACGCGCCTTCGTACCAATAAAGGGATCCGGCCGCGGATGATTGAATTGCTGTCGTTGACTGACTCGGGGCAACGCGCACTTGCCGACGACAGCTTACCAAGCAATGCCAGCAAACAGCGCCGGTTACTGGCATTGGTGCATCAAGCCGGACAAATCAGGCCGGATGAGTTGCGTCAGCAAGGTTTTGTTAAATCGGACTGGCAAAGGCGTATTGATAGTGGTTGGCTGTCTCTGAAGCTGCTTTCCCCTTACGCCGAGCACTCACCGATTTACCGTCCCGACTATCAACTCAACAGTGAGCAACAACAGATTATTGATGCCATTGTGCCGCATTTAAGACACTACGCCGCTCATCTATTGTACGGTGTCACGGGTTCCGGAAAAACGGAAGTCTATATCAACCTTATCGAGAAGATCATTGCATCCGGCCAGCAAGTCCTGTTGTTAGTCCCGGAGATCGGGTTGACGCCGCAAATGCTATCGCGATTTACCGCCCGTTTTGGACGACGCGTGGCCACCTACCACTCGGGACTGACCGATAGCGCACGTAAAGACATTTTTTTAGCCGCCCAGTCGGGAGATTTACCTATTTTGATCGGCACGCGCTCGGCAATTTTTGTGCCGATGAATAAGCTGGGTTTAATTCTAGTTGATGAGGAACACGATTTATCGTATAAGCAATACGAAGGCTTTTTATACAATGCCCGGGATCTCGCTATTTATCGGGCCAAACAACACGGCATCAACGTGGTGCTGGGTTCTGCAACACCCAGTCTGGAAAGTCTGTATAACGTCAAGCAACAGCGGTTACAATTGCATCGACTGCATCGACGCGCAACGAAAACGGCATTGCCCAAAATCGTTATGGTTGACCGGCGTGGAGAAAGTCAACAGCAAGTCCTTTCCAACCGCGTGCAAAAAAAGATGCGTCAAGTGCTGCAGGCCGGTCAACAGATCTTGTTATTTTTGAACCGCCGTGGATTCTCTCCGGTGATGATGTGCAACGACTGCGGTTGGCAAAGTGACTGTCCATCGTGCTCGGTTTTCCAAACCGCACATATCGGGGTGCGGAAGCTTTGTTGCCACCACTGCGGCCACATTGAACCGTTACCGCTGCAATGCCCCGACTGCCAAAGTGCCAACTTATTTTTTGCCGGCGCCGGCACGGAAAAATTGGAATTACAGCTGGCCGAACAATTTCCGCATCACCGTATCCTGCGTTTGGATAGAGATAAACAAACAACAGCTAAGCAACTGAATAAAGCGTTAGACAGCATCTATAACCACGAAGTTGATATTATCCTCGGTACCCAACTGGTGGTCAAAGGGCACCATTTCCCCAAAGTTGCCATGGTGTGTGTTGTCGATGCCGACAGCGCCTTATTTAGCAGTGACTTTCGCGCCGAGGAACGTTTGTACCAGCAGCTGATACAAGTGGCGGGGCGCGCAGGAAGAGAAAGTGATACGGGCACCGTGTATATTCAGTCTAACGCCCCTGATCACACCGTTTTTCACGCCTTGATTAAACACGATTATTGGTCGTACGCACAAACGTTATTGTCGGCCCGCATTGAACACGGACTGCCGCCACGAGGTGCTATTGCCTTGGTCAAAGCCTCTGCCTTGGATAAGTCGATGTTGATCGATTATTTACATATGGTACGCGAGGCACTTCGGCAACATACCAAACACTTAGATGTATTAGGCCCCGTTCCCCTAGCTGTAGAAAAAATCAAGAAACGTTATCAGGCTCAACTATGGTTATCTGCCGATGACAAGCTTACACTGCAAAAACAGCTACCACGGCTTAAACAAATTATCACCCACTACGACAAATCAAACCGGTTTAAAACGATAATTGATGTTGATGCTATGTGATTTTGAACGATACGGTCATGGCTAACTGCTGTATCCGACCGGATTCTTTCGCTGCCAACGCCAAGTATCCGACACCATATCAAACAAACCTAACTCCGCCTGCCAATTGAGTTCCTGCTTGGCTTTTAGTGGATCCGACCAACACTGAGCAACATCTCCTTTTCTACGCGGCTTCATGCGGTAAGGTATTTTTACGCCGGAAATTTCTTCAAACGTACTGATCATTTCTAACACTGAATAACCTTGACCCGTCCCTAAATTCCAAATATGTCCGCCTTTATGTTTTTCAAGATAGTCCAGAGCCGCCAAATGGCCCTTGGCCAAATCAACCACATGGATATAATCGCGCGCACCGGTACCGTCTACGGTCGGGTAATCGTCACCATAGACTGATAATTCTTTTAATCTACCAACCGCTACTCGGCTAATGCAGGGTAGCAAATTATTGGGAATATTGTCACTGGGATCCTCGCCGATAAGACCACTCTTATGCGCCCCCACCGGATTAAAATAACGTAATAACGCTACCGACCAGCGATTATCGGCAGTGGCATAATCTTGCATAATTTGTTCGATCATCAGTTTTGACTTGCCATAAGGATTAGTTGGGACACCCGTTGGACAATTTTCACTAATTGGCATTTTTTTCACTTCACCGTAAACAGTTGCCGAAGAACTAAAAACGATATTAAAAACACCTGCCCTTTGCATTGCTGCCATTAGCGTCAAACTGCCAACAACGTTATTGTCATAGTATAGGGCAGGCTTTTCTAAACTTTCACCGACTGCTTTTAGCCCGGCAAAATGAATAACTGAAGCAATATTGTACTGAGTAAATATTTTATTTAATAACTGAATATCACGAATATCACCCCTGATAAAGAGGATTTCTTTTCCCGTTATTTTCTCGATACGCTCCAGAGATTGTCTTGAACTATTAGACAAATTATCAAGAGCAATTACCTTCTTTTTATTCTCCAGAAGTTCCAAGACCGTATGAGAACCTATATACCCTGAACCACCGGTTACCAGAATACTTTTTTCCATATAACACCCGTTTTGAACATCAAGTCTAATTCGTAGCCAATATATCGCATATGTCGGTGGATGGGGAAAAATCTATAGGCGCGGATCGCAATAATTTCCTAACTGCTCCAGGATCAAACACTTGGCAGGCATTTTCCAACTTTTCCAATAAAATAGTTAATTCTTCCCACGTGACCATTACCTCTTGACTGGTCATAATTCTGGGATGATCCGTGCCTACTGCACTATTGCTAATCAATAATTCTTCGTATAATTTTTCACCCGGTCGCAATCCTGTGACAACGATCTCGATATCGCCATCGGGATTATTGGCTCCTTTTACACTGAGTCCGCTCAACCGAATCATTTGTTTGGCCAAATCGATAATTTTTATTGGTTGTCCCATGTCTAGTAGAAAAACATCACCGCCTTTACCCATGGCACCTGCTTGAAGAACCAGCTGAGCTGCTTCCGGTATGGTCATAAAGAAACGGGTGATTTCAGGATGTGTCAACGTTACCGGACCACCGTTTGCAATCTGTTTTTCAAACAGGGGAATAACCGAGCCGGATGATCCCAATACATTGCCAAACCTGACCATGCAAAAGCGCGTATTGTGGTCATTGCGTGCTGCCAAAGCTTGCAATACCAACTCTGCCACGCGTTTACTGGCTCCCATGGTATTGGTTGGACGAACCGCCTTATCGGTAGAAATGAGTACAAACGTTTCAACTCTCGTTTCTATCGCCGCTAACGCACAGTGTAAGGTGCCAAAAACATTATTGCGAATGCCTTCTATGGTATTGTGTTCAAGCAAAGGCACGTGCTTATAGGCCGCAGCATGATAAACGGTCTGAACTTGGAACCTCTTCATCAGTTCTATCAATTTCCGAGAGTGTTGAACCGAACCGATTACCGAAATGAGCTTGACGGGTAACGATTCTCGATCAATATAGGCACTTAGTTCTTGATCAATTTCGTATAAGGAAAATTCCGATAGCTCAAAAATGATCAACACGGTCGGAACGTGTCGAATAATCTGACGGCATAATTCCGAACCAATGGAACCACCAGCACCCGTGACCATGACTACCTTGCCCGAGATATTGGTTTTGATCAATTTTTGGTCTGGCGGGATAGAGTCACGCCCTAACAATTCTTCAATGGAAACTGTTTTTAAGGCATTAACGCTCACTTTCCCATCAACTAAATCCATCAACCCGGGCATCGTCAAGATATTACAAGACAAATGATCTAGTCGAGAAAGAATGCTCTTTCTTTGTTGTTGGCTTGCACTGGGGATAGCTAATAATATTGACTGAATACCATATCGGTCAATTAATCCGGACAAATCTGATGGATTGTAAACAGGTACACCACGAATAATGGTATTATGCAGTTTTTTATCGTCGTCAACAAATGCAACCACATGGTATCTATTACTTTGTTTAATTGATTCGAGCAACTGACGGCCCGACTCCCCGGCACCGTAAATAATAACGGGGTTATTGATGGTCTTATCTTGTATTTGCAGTAGTCCCTTAATGGTAAAACGGGAGCCCGTCAGCAACACCATGACCAACAAAAAATACATAATAGGGACACTGCGAGGCAACGAAATATGCAGATAAAACCCGGTTGCCAACATGACGGCAACCGAGGCGAGACTCCCCAAAAAAACGACAAGTAAAATCTTGTTGCCTACATAGCGTATTACCGAGCGATACAGTCCCAATCGTACAAAAATAAAAATACTGACTACCGTAGTAATCGATAAAACGTACCAATTACTTTTATCCAGCCATTCAGGTTTGATAGGCAACCGCAAACCAAGAGCCAACCAAAACGCACAAAAGATTAATATGACATCGTGCAGGACGAAGATAATTTTTTTTAGCCAACGAGGAAAACTTAATAAGTGATTTATTATCAATCTATTACCCGATCACCTTGCCCCTTTCCTTTAAGGGTAGCAAATATATATTTAAAATAGTTACTCAAACTATAGTTTTTTATCATTTTAGCATCCATTTCAGCAAGTTTCTTTGGCGTGGACATATCTATTGCATTAATTTGAGCCAGTCCGGTAATCCCGGGAAGAACTTTATAAACACCGAGTCTATCTCTTTCCTCGATTAACTCCGTCTGATTAAATAAATTAGGCCGAGGCCCCACCAAACTCATCTCTCCTTTTAATACATTGATAAGCTGCGGCAATTCATCTAATTTTGTCTTCCGCAAAAATACGCCAAATTTGGTAATCGACGATTTATTGGCCAGATGAGAAGCCACCGATGCCGTTTCCTTTGTCATTGTTCTAAATTTTAATAAACGAAAGGAGCGTTTATTTTTCCCCACACGTTCTTGGACGAAAATAGGCGAGCCCGTATCAAATAATCCAACAATGTACAATACAATGCCTACTGGAAGTAGGCAGACTATGCCAAAAAATGAAAGTAAAAAATCAAATATGCGTATCATTGCTTTTAATATTAAGATGCTTTTTAAGAAATCACTCTATTTTAAAATGGTCAACTACAGTTAGCGGTTCCCAACCCAATTCTTTTTTTGCCTTCGCATTGGAAAACGTCAGAGACGTTGTCATCTTATCCAATTTAGCCAAGTTAATGGGCGCTTTGTCCCCCATCAAACTACCCGCACCGGCTATAACCTTTGCTAACCACATCGGTATAGACAAGGGAAGTTTTTTGTGCAATTGTTTACAGATAACTGTTTCCAGTTCTCTAAATGAAGGGTGAATATCGTCACAAACATTATAAACTCCTCCTTTATCTAGCAACGAAGGTAGAATTCTAGCAATATCGTCTGCCATTAGTATACTTTTTCTTGCTTTCCCGCCGGCAATCGATAAATATTTCCCTGTTTTAATGCCGTTAATCATAGATCCAAGATTTCCTTTTGGCTCTTTTCCAGCAATTAACGAAGGTCTTAAGATACTCAAAACCACCTCGTTTTTAGCGCACCATTTGGTAAGAAATGCTTCTGCTTTTATTTTGCTTAAAGCATAAGGCGTATCTCCCTGTAAAAGAGAATCCTCCGCTATTAATTCACCAGATGCTTTACCATAAACTGCCACAGTACTGATAAAAACAAAAGACTTAGGTACACCTGCTTTTTCCAGCCCTTTGCATAAATTGATTGTTCCCTGATAATTGACATCAAAAAAAAGGGCTTGTTCTTGTTGTGTTTTCGGCACACTATGTGCCTTACCGGACGCATGTAAAACCACATCAAACCCGTGGGTAAAAGGTGGTTCCTTTTCAGCAAGATTCACACAATAATCATTGTTCTTTATCAGACCTAACGTTTCTACATCAAATTTTTGCTGCAATAACGGCAGGATATTCCTGCCTAAAAAACCCGACGCTCCTGTAAATAATAATTTCATTTAAATCCTAAAATTCCATACTCAATATTAAGGTGTGATGTGTGCCGTCAGTCAATCCGGTAATGTTTAATGAGATTAGTAAGGGAATTTTTTCCGCCCTATCACTAGGTCGCCCGGATTTTATCAATATATTGCTGTGCAATATCGGCATACGAACGGTGTGCAAAAATCCAATCTTTTCCCTTTTTTCCCATTGATGCTCTTTCTTCTACGGTCATACGACAAACAGACAGTAATACTCTCTGAATAGAATTTTCTATAGTTTCACCCTTTTCGGGTTTCACAAAGAAACCACATTCAGCTTCATTGATCATGGAAGGATAGCCGGCATAACTTGCTATTATCGGTTTTGCAGCCAACATATACTCAACCACTTTGTTCATAGATTGCCCGTAATCCCACACTGTTGAATGATGTGTAGAAAGGTATAATACATCGCATTTTGCTAAAAAATACTTTACCTCATTTTGGGCAATTCTGGGTAAAAAGGTAACATTTTTGCAGTCCTTCAATTCTTGTTCAAATTGTGCTCGCAACCCTCCACTTCCAACCAGCATGAAGTGCACGTTTGCCTCTTCTTTCAAGTCTTTTATGGTCTGTATAAAAGGCTCTAAGGCATTTGTAATTCCCATACTACCGGCATAGCCTATAATAATTTTATTTTTAGGGAAAACATCATGGAATGGATTATTTTCCTGCAAATTTTCTTTTTGGTAATTATTAGGATGAAAACCCAACGGAGCACAGTGAAATGGACGTTCATATCCCAAGATATTCTTAACATGATCATCTAGTTTGGGCATCGTACCAACAACAAGATCAGCCACTTTATAACCAAATTTTTCTATCCATCCTGTAAACAGAACCAAAGGATGCCATTTTGAAAAACCACCCTCTTCTGTCATGGTTAAGGGCCAAATATCACGAATTTCAAAAACTAAAAATGCTTTATATTTCTTTTTTAGAAAGTAACCGTAAACGATACTAAAAATAGACAGAGAAGACACAATGACCACATCAGGTTTATCCAGCTTTTTCCTATCCAAACAAAACAGCCTTCTCTCAAAATCAAACCAGCTTAATACGCGAGCAATAGAAGCTGTTTTAGTAAATTTTTTAGTTTTTATCCAACAAACAGGAACTCCATCTATGGTTTCCTGGTTATAGACAGACTGCGTTTCCGGAAATTGTGCAAGGTGATTGGCATCCGAAGTAAACAAACTTACATTATGTCCAAGTTTTAACCATTCTTGACACAAATAAAACAACCTTGCAGGCATTTTACTGTACTTAGCAGGACTTGCGTACTTAGATATACACCAAATATTCATTGTGTTACTTTATACAATTTTCCGATATTATTAACAATTTTCATTACCTCTTTGAAATCCATACCTAACGCATCCAAATACCAACGGATATTTTGGTATCTGGGTTGATTTTCATTGGCAACAAGTTCAAGGGCTTTTTCTCTTGTTATTTGCCCCTCTCTAATTTGATTACTTCTAAATGTGTCATGCTCTGTAAAGCCTGCCACAGTGTAGTATACATAATTATAAAAAGCAGCAGTACCATCGCCAATACGCCATGTTGTGCTGGTATCAATAGCCTTTTCCCAGTGGTACTCGCCTAATAAAGTGTTGTCAACCTGCTCTTCATCCCAGCGCCAATAATCAAAAATATGATAATAATCCTTTTTTTCTGTGAAACTACGGTAGTACTCTCCGGACAGTGTATCCCACAAGGAAGTATTAAAATAGCCAGGACTTTCCAGCATTGCCCTAAAACGTTTACTATGGTAGACTAACTGCTTGCTAATACCGTGGCTATAAACTCTTTTTTCTTCGAAATCAGGGGCAATACCTAAAAAACCTGTTTTAAAATAGGTAACTTCTAAAGGGTTCACCCCCCATAAATTTAAATTAATACCCGTTTGTTTCTTAATGTATTCTACATAGCGGAAAAAGTGCTTATCACCTGCTGTTAACAGTGCCATCATACCCAAATGTGGAGATTTGAGCCACGCTTTTAAATTTTTTCTTATATTTTCACGTTTTTTAGAAATATTCGCAGCGACAATAATGTTTTCTACACCTAGTTGCGAACACATACGGCTGATGTTTCTCCGACCTAGATCAGTTACCATACCCCAATCATAAGTATAGGTAACAGGTTTCATTTTTAATTCATTTACAATCAAATGCAGCCCATAACAACTGTCTCTTCCTCCCGAAAAAGGGACAATACAATCCAACTCATCACCTGATCGACGATAAGGTTTAACTAACTCAAATAATTCTTCTTTGGGTTTAGGATTGTTTCTCGTTTTATAACTATGACAATAATTACATACCCCATTTTCGTCAAAACGAATAAAAGGCATGGTTTCAGGCAAAATACAACGAGAACATCGTGTTAAATTGGGAATATTATATTCTAATAAAAAGGCTTCTTCTCGATTAAAGATAAATTCAGGAATTAAATTTTCAGTACGCTGATTTTCATCTTTGATAAAAAAAGGCGCGGTTGTTTTTTTAACCTCTACAATGAGGGGACAATCTTTAATTTGTTTAATAGAATTGCATTTTATCTGATCTAATGCATAACGCTCGGAAGCGAAGTATATGTCGTTATTCTGGTAGCCTACGTATAAACTACCATTGTTTGAGAAAAGCAACAACTTTCCAAGTGACGGAATTAATAAAGCACAAGCAATCGTTCCTTGACAACGATCCAGTATGATAGAAGGAATATCCTCTACAGCTATCCCCTCATCTAGCAATTGCTCGGCAATTGCCACAATTACTTCCGAATCAATTTGATTATAACGTTCAACATTTAATTGCTGCCAAATCTCTTCATCATTGACAACGATGCCATTATGGATGGCACAAATATCGTCACGAATAACCGGTTGGTTATCTCCCAGTCCGTTAGTAATTAGACGACTGTGCCCCAAAATAAGAGAGCTTGAATATGGTTTAACCTTACTTAGTAGCTTAACCACATCGTAGTCAGCACGTATAATCGAATACCCATCGTTTGAATAGTAAACCAAACCACTTGAATCACGCCCACGCTGGCGAGAATGTTCGACCAACGCACCCAAATTATGTTTAGATACATGTCCCTTTGCTATAACACCAAAAATACCGCACATGATAAACCCTTTTTATTAATTTGTTTTTAATCGCTCAATAATTTGCTCACTTGCTTTCCCACCACCGTACAAGTCTAGCTCATATCGCTCAGAAAACAAATCTTCCCGATTTTGGTAGGTTTCGACAATTTTATTTTTATTTGCTCCAACCACGATATTAAATCGATTATCTACCAGCTCTACCCACTCGGTTTCATCTCGTAACGTAATACAAGGTTTGGCAAAGAAAAACGCTTCTTTTTGCAATCCGCCACTATCTGTCATCACCAAGCTGCAGTGATCAATTAACCATACCATTTGCAAATAGCCCACGGGTTCAATAATGGTTAGGCCTCTGGTATCAATGTGGTATTGTTCAATAATTTTTTTAGTGCGTGGATGTAGCGGTAAGATAATCTGTTGTTCTTTTCCTATTTTATCAAGCGCAGCAAAGATTTCTTTCAGCCTTTTTTCATCATCGGTATTTTCAGCCCGATGAACTGTACAAAGAATGAAATCACCACTAACGTCAATATCAGGCTTGGTTGCCAGTGCTTTGTAAAAAATGGCACCTTCTTGCATGACATCACCCGACTTGACTATATCACAATCAAAATGTGCATAACCCTCTTTCTGCAAATTTTCTACAGCCGCATCGGTTGGACAAAAGAGCAAATGACTGACTCTATCGGTCAATATGCGGTTAACTTCTTCAGGCATATTCATATTAAAAGAGCGTAATCCCGCTTCGACATGCGCCAATTTAATATGCAATTTGCTGGCGACAATGGCACCGGCCAACGTTGAATTGGTATCACCATAAACCATTATCCAGTCGGGGGTTTCCTTTAGAGCAACTGCTTCAATTTTCTCTATCATTTGTCCTGTCATCGCCCCATGGGATTTCCCACCAATTCCCAGAAAATAATCGGGTTTGGGAATATGCATCTGTTCAAAAAAGATATCACTCATATTGGTATCATAATGTTGCCCAGTATGGACAATAACTTCCGTGAGATTGTTATGCTTGGCCATCTCACGACTAACACTACCGGCTTTAATAAACTGAGGTCTGGCACCTAGTATAGTTAATACTTTCATTTAAATTTGTGATAACTCTCTATAGACATTTAGCAATTTTTTTTCTTCAATAGCCCAATTATATTTTTCAATAACCGCTTGTTTGCCATTTTTACCCATTTGTTCCGCTTGCTCTGGATTAAATATCATATAGTTAATCGCCTTTGCAATTTCTCTAGGTTCTAGTGGGTTGACACAAATACCACAATTATTACCTTCAACTATTTCTTTCCATAATGTGAAATTTGAAGTCACAATCGGCAGCCCCGCACTCATATACTCAAACATTTTATTGGGTTGTGCATTTATATGATTAGGTAAAGGATGAAAAGTAACCATACCTACTTTTGATTGAGACATAATTTCTGAAACTCGACTTCTTCCTAAAAAACCCAGCTCATTGACTTTTTCCCAAGACCGATAAGATTTCACCTCTTCTTCTACATCTTTTTCACTAAACTGACCTACTAAACTCAATCTTGCATTGTCTGTAAATTCTAGAGATTTCACTAACTCTTTAATTCCTCGTATGTTGGCTATCCCACCGACATAACAAATCTCATCTTTTTTTCCACTCCAAGGGATACTATTTGACAATTCACCTAAAATGGGAAAGTTATTGATATCGACACTGTGCGGGTTAATCTGTAAAAACTTATCTCTGATGTATGGCGTTGCGGTAATAATATAGTCAAATTTTTTTAACGTCCATTTCTCGTACAATTCAAAGAATTTAGATAATAGAATTTTAGTTGGTCTATTTAGATAAGGCTTACCCAGCAACTGTTTGGGAAAATCTTCGTGGGCATCAAATACAACTCTTTTGCCAAGTTTTTTTAGCCGCAAACCAACCGGTATTAGCTCCGGATCATGTAGGTGATAAATATCAGCATCCAGTTCCTTAGCTTTTTGGTAAATTTTTTTCGTTGCCTTAAGCATTCGATTAAGACGCCCCGATGACATTCCCACATCACAAATTTGAACACCACTTTTTACTTCGTTACCTTTGCCATCGGCGACAACTAAAGCAACGGAATATTCCGGTATTTTTGCCAGAGTGCAACACATCTTGATAAAAATACGTATATCGTACCTTTGATGTGCTGAGCTCAGGTGAATAATTTTAGTTTGCATTAATATTACTCAGTAGCTTTTGGATTTTCCGATAAGGTGGATAACTAATTAATACACCTTTTAGTGGTCCTTGATAAACGAAAAAACTACCACACGCAGCGGCATCTACACGGGATAATTCAAAAACTTCTTGGATGTGTGACAACTTACCTGCACCACCCAAAGCAATAACTGGAATACCCGTATTGCATTTAACCTTCGTTAGTAATGCTATATCATAACCATCCATAACACCATCATTATCAATTGAATTTATCACTACCTCTCCCAATCCCATCTTTTCTAGTTGTTTGATAAGCTCTAGAGGATCTAACTTAGTATTCTTTTTCCCACGATTGATAAAGACTCTCTGTTTCCCCCATATATTTCTTTTAACATCAATCGTTGCTAGTACTGATTGCCTACCAAACACTTTTGCTGATTCTTGAATCAAATTTGGATTGATAACCGCCTGAGAGCTAATGGAAATTTTTTCTACACCTAAAGCATAAATCTTTTTCATTTGCTCGATATTTTTTATACCTCCACCATAACAGAGTGGCATAAAACATTCACTAGCAATATTCTCTATCAATGGATAATTAGGTTCTCTTTTTTCTACCGTTGCATCAATATCTAAAAACATTAGCTCATCAACTTCTTTTTCATTAAAAATCTTGATAGCATTGATCGGGTCACCAATATAAGTTGGTTTTCTGAAACGTTCGGTTTTATATAACCCTCCCTTATGGAGTAACAAGCAAGGAATAATTCGTTTTCGTAGCATCTATAATGCTCCAAAATTTTTTAAAAGTTGCATACCGAAACGATGACTTTTTTCTGGGTGAAACTGAACTCCGTAAATATTTTCTTTGCCGATACTACAGGTGAAGTCGTTACCATAATTTGATGTAGCCAAAATATTTTCTTCTTTTTTACATACCACATAATAAGAATGCACAAAATAAAAACGGTTTTCTTGCAAATTTCTAAATAAATTCTGTTCGCTTACCGGATTAACCTCGTTCCACCCCATATGCGGAACAGCAAGCGATTTATCTACCAAGTCAAAGTGCACCGTTTTGGCATCTATCCATCCCAGCCCTTTTTCTTTCCCTTCCTCACTTGAATGTGTTAGCAACTGCATACCCAAACAAATACCTAAAATTGGCTTTTTGTTTACTAACACTTCTTTTTGTAACTGCTCAAAAAATGGAGCTTGCTTCAACTGTGTGATGCCACAATCAAATGAACCAACCCCTGAAAGAAGGTATTTATCCGCCCGTGTTACCTTATCCACATTTGATGTTATCATCACTTCCATACCGACTTTTCTAAACATATTGTAGATAGATTTTAAATTACCTACACCATAATCAAGAATGGCAATCATATAATAACCTTAAGAATAATTAGATATATTTCTTCCAAGTAATTTAGAAACAAAGCATTGGAGTTTCTTCATACGTCGATACTTTTTGTCCATATTTACAAAATCTTGATAACTATGTGATGGCATAGCGAGTATCTTTTCAAATTCCTCATTATTCACACCAAGTTTTTTGGCAACGTACTCTTTATCTTCTAACAATTCTTTCTGTTCATAAAGAGGCTTATTTAGTTCCAGCAAAGCTTCATCTCTTGTCATTTGTCCAGACACAATCAGACTTGATAGATGTGGTCTTCGCTTATCATAGCCAAATTTCATCGGTAGCCAATAATTTTGATAAAATTTGGTAAAAATAGACTCACCGTGTTTTCTTGCATACTCTTTGTAACCAACTTTTTCTTTAAGTTCTTGCAATGCCTCACTTTTAATATAAGGCATAAAATTTAAAGGCCTGATTGTCTTCATCCGTTTTATGAAAGGATAATAAAAATATAGTTGCATGAAACTGATGGTTTTGAATCTTTTCAACCTTTTTTTTCCGAATTTCTTATAAATGTCACGTAGATTTTCAGCATCCATAGCACTACCAAGCCAATTCTTTGGAAAAATAGACTCTGTTGCAAGATTGCCACCACTGATCACATAATTAATCCGGTGCTTAACCGCAAAACGATACAACGAAGAAAAAAAGGCGTGATCTTGCGGAACGTCTTGATTAGCGACTCCTGATTTTAGATAAGCTAATTGCAGCTCCCTCATCTCCTCCCAATCAATCACAACAGTGTGCAAGTGCCAACCGCAATAATTAACGATATTCTCAATATTTTGAACAGCTAATTCACTATTCCACCCTCCATCAATATGCACAACCAATGGACGAATACCAGCTTCATAAAGTTTTAATGCCAAATATGAACTATCAACACCGCCACTTAATCCTAAAATGCAATCGTAATCTTTATTAAAACCCTTTTTTCTCATTTGCTCATAAATGAACCGCAGCTTTTCTTCACCCTCTCTGTTTGGGAACCATCTTTTTGAGGTAATCTCATCAAACTCTATACAGTGACTACACACGCCTTGTTGATCAAAAGTAATTTCTCTATCTGTCGTGTCCATCACACAACGTGTACATATTTGATAGTTTTTATTTTCCATTTTAATCCTTATTTTTCATAGTATCTGATAACATTTTTCACGAAGGTTTTTCTTCACCAAACTTCTCCCTTGCGTCATTTCTAGTAACTCGTTATTAAATAGCTATTCTACATATCTGATAGATTGATGCTAGGGTTGCAACCCCATTTTTTGGACAATGGATTAGAAGTTATTTTCTCTAAACACTAAACGGCAATTTCGTCCATACCGTGGTTAAAATATACAGCATCAGGTGAGTTCCGTCCATCTGAGCTGTACCCCATTTTTTGGACAACAGGCTTAGGCGTTATTTTCCTCAAGTATTAAGCGGCAATTTTGCCTCCACAGTGTCTAGAATATACCGCATCAGGCGTGTTTTTCAA
>PDWI01002719.1_pt1 | contig 26144 bp, 24 predicted proteins | sample 1430891 | NCBI WGS metagenome assembly PDWI01 (sample SAMN01162508, study PRJNA174530) | Oral metagenome, whole genome shotgun sequencing project. | biome: Marine environment; feature: Marine mammal; material: Swab sample of the gingival sulcus; isolation source: swab sample of gingival sulcus...
CTCGATGACCTCGATGCATATCCCGGCACCGGTTATCTCCCTTGCCATTATCCCGGCAGATAACAAGGCGCAGGTGAATATGTCCAAGGCGTTGAACCGTTTTACCAAGGAAGACCCGACCTTTAAAACTTTTGTTGATCATGAGACCGGAGAGACCATTATCTCCGGTATGGGTGAGCTCCATCTGGAGGTCTATATTGAGCGGATGAAACGGGAGTACAAGGCCGAGGTGGAGGTTGGTGCTCCCCAGGTCGCTTATCGTGAGACCATTACCCAGCGGGCGGAGTTCAACTATACCCACAAGAAGCAGACTGGTGGTTCCGGTCAGTTTGGCCGGGTTGCCGGTTTTATGGAGCCTCTTGAAGAGGGCGATTACGAATTCGTAGATAATATTGTCGGCGGTGTTATTCCCCGTGAATTTATCGGCTCCTGCGATAAGGGTTTCCAGAAGAGCCTGGAGAAAGGCGCACTTTGCGGTGCACCCATTGTCGGCGTTCGCTGCACCATCAATGATGGCGCCTTCCATGCGGTGGACTCCTCGGATGTGGCGTTCCAGCTTGCCTCTATCGGCGCCTTCCGCGAAGGTTATCTCAAGGCAAAACCGACCATTATGGAACCGATTATGAAAGTCGCGGTGGAAGGGCCCAATGAGTTCCAGGGGGCGGTTATGGGGTCGATTAACCAGCGTCGCGGCATGATCATCGGTACCACCGAAGAGGGCAGCTACTCGGTGATTGAGGCAGAAGTTCCACTTTCCGAAATGTTTGGCTATTCGACAACTCTCAGGTCATTGACTCAGGGCAAGGCAGAGTTTACAATGGAGTTTGCCACGTTCAAACCGGTTCCAAAAAGCGTTGGCGATGAGCTTATCAAGAAGTATGAAGAGGAACGGAAAAACGGCTAATCCGCATGGTTAAACTCCTTGCCGATCCTGCCCCCGGGTCATAATGATCGCGGCATTGCATGTCGGGGGGAGGGATTTACAATGAGTTGTAATATAAAAATCTTTGTCAAAGGTGATTCTGATGGAAAATGAAATGCAGGAAAAGCATCCGTTAAGGGCTCTGGGACTGGACAGTGCCATGGCTGGAGAGGGCGTTTCAAGAGGGTTATTGATGGCGCGGGCTGGTCTTGGCAAGACGGCTATTCTGGTACAATTTGCCCTTGATTGCATGTTGCAGGGTAACAATGTTCTGCATGTGGCCATTGGCGAAGGGCTTGACAAGACCCGTGACTGGTACAGCGATATGCTTGCCACCATTACCGATGGGGAGAAACTGGAGAATATTCCGGGTATTATGCGGCAGCGGATGATTATGACCTTTAAGGAGAGTGCTTTTTCCAGGGTTCTGCTGCAGGAACGGCTCGATGATCTGGTTGAGCAGGATATTTTCCGCCCCGACTGTCTGATTGTTGATGGTTATGATTTTACCGGCAGCAGCGAAAAGCTGACAGAACTTTGTTCTTATATGGCGGAGCGGGGGCTTAGGATGATCTGGTTCTCTGCCGTCAGCCATCGTGATGATGAGCGCAGAAGTGAAAAGGGGATTCCCGCTCCGGGGCATGAGGTGGAAGATCTGTTCGATAATATTCTGCTTATTCGTCCCCAGGGAGAAGAGATCAGTCTTGATATCCTGAAGTGCGACAGTAAAACTGTCAGCGCCGGGGTCTCTCTGAAACTGGACCCATCAACCATGCTGCTGAAGAAAGGATAACCCTTGTTACGGAGTCTCTTTTCTTATCGATAATCAAGGCGGGCGTTCGGCTGGACGTACCGCCTCTTTTGTGTGGAGAGGGCTATGAGATTTCGCCCCTGTATTGATCTGCATAACGGGGTGGTGAAACAGATTGTCGGCGGCAGTTTGCAAGGCGGGAAGGAGCCTGAGACCAACTTTGTCTCTTCTCGTCCTCCTGCCTGGTACGCGCGGCTCTATAAAAAAGATGGATTGACCGGCGGCCATATTATCCGGCTCGGCAGCGGTAATGATACAGCCGCCAGGGAGGCACTTGCCGCCTGGCCCGGCGGGATGCAGCTTGGCGGCGGGGTTAATGCCGAAAATGCCGCGGAGTGGATTGCTGCCGGCGCGTCCCATGTTATCGTTACCTCCTGCCTGTTTCGTGATGGCGCGCTGGATCACGCGCATCTAAAGCGGCTGGTTACCGCGGTGGGCAGGGAGCGGCTGGTTTTTGATTTGAGTTGTCGTCGGCGGCAGGGAGAGTATTATGTCGTAACCGATCGCTGGCAGAGGTTTACAAAAGAGATTATTGATGCTAATTTCTTGAACTTTCTTGCGGATTATTGCGCGGAGTTTCTTATCCATGCAGTAGATATGGAGGGATTATGCGCCGGAGTTGAGGTTGAGCTGATAGAAAAACTTGGCGCAATAACTCCCATCCCGACCACCTACGCGGGGGGGATATACACCTGGCAGGATATTCGCTGTATTGAGAGAGACGGGCAGGGGCGGCTTGATTTTACGGTGGGAAGCAGCCTTGATATTTTTGGCGGTGAGGGCTTCAGCTACCGACAGCTTGCCGCTGGACAGTTTGGTCAGGCATCGCCGAGGCAATACTCATGACATCGGTTCAGGTAAACCAGCGTCAGAAGATTGAGCAGTTTATTGAAGAGATGCCCGCTCTCTCCACCACCGTATGCAAGGTGATGGAGGTGTGCAGTCAGACAGACGCCTCCCCCGATGAGCTGCGCCGGGTTATCTCGCTGGACCCGGTGCTTACCGGTCATGTGTTAAAACTTGCCAACTCTGCCTACTACTCCTTTGTGAACAAGGTTACTTCGCTTACCCGGGCGATAACCATGCTTGGTACGAATACCGTCAAGAATATGGTGTTGAGTACCGCTGTTATTGGGGCGGTTAATGTAGCGGGGAAAAATGATGTTTTGCCCGTTGCCCGCTTCTGGGAGCACTCCATCGCGGCAGGGGCCAGCGCCCGCCTTATCGGCAGCAGGCTCGGTGGGCAGGACGCGCAGCAGCTTGATGAGCTGTTTCTTGCCGGATTGGTTCATGATCTTGGCAAGATCCCCTTTGAGATGGAGTATGCCAGCGTGTTACGTCTGGCCGAACGGGAACAGATTCCTCTTATTGTTGCCGAGCGGGAGATTCTTGGTATGGATCACCAGGAGGTGGGGGCGCTTATCGCCGGCAAATGGCAGTTGAACAGCTGTCTGCGCAACTGTATCAGCGGGCATCATAATATCAACGGGCTGCATACACTGGGCGAATGGCGCCAGGCTGTTGCTATTGTCGCGCTGGGTAATATTTACGCCAATATCTATGATTTTGGTTTTGCTGGCGATCTTTTTCCGGCGGAAGAGGATGTCCCGCAGCTGCTCAGTAGTCTGGATTGTGACAGTACTATTTTTACCGGCCTTGATGCCGAGGTGAAAGAGGAGATCCGTCTGGCGGCTGTTTTTCTGCAGATACAGGAGATAAAATGACAGAAAAGAGTATTGCGATGAGTCTGCGGTTTTGGGGAGTCCGTGGTTCTATCCCCAGCCCTGGCGCGAAGACAGCCAAATATGGCGGCAATACATCCTGTCTTGAGATACGTATTGGCAGGGAGGAACGGCTGGTAATTATTGATGCCGGTTCGGGCATCCGTGAGCTGGGCAACTATATGTTGCAGCACGATCTGCCAAAAGGTCCCATAGATGCCGATCTTTTTCTTACCCATACCCATTGGGATCATATCCTCGGCTTCCCTTTTTTTGCGCCAATCTATATTCCTGTTACCACTCTGCGAGTACATGGACCGGTCTCCTTTGAAAAAGAGTCTCTGCAGGAGGTGGTTGGCGGGCAGATGCGGTACCGTTACTTTCCGGTGAATGTGGGCGAGCTGCGCTCCGCTATCATCTATAAACAGTTAAAGGAGCATGCGGAAATTGATCTGGGGGGCGGTCTGATCCTGCGCACCAAGCTGCTTAATCACCCCTTGATGACCCTCGGTTACCGTTTTGAATATGCCGGGAAAACAATCTGTACCTGTTATGATACAGAGCCTTATTACAATCTTTTTGTAACCGACCCTGCTGATCCGGCCTATAACGAGGCGGTGGCGCTGGAGGGGGAAAAGGCGGCAGAGGAGATGAGCGCCGATCTGGAGGATTTTTTCAGGGGAGCGGATATCCTTATTCATGACGCACAATATACCGAGGAGGAGTACCAGAGACGGTACCGTACCTGGGGGCATTCGCCGATGGAGAGCGCCATTGCCGCCGCAGAGCGGGGGGGGGTGAAGCAGCTGGTACTGTTCCATCACGACCCGGAACGCTCAGATGACGCGCTTGATGAGCTGGAGCTACGCTTCCGTGGGCAGCACGCAGGGAAGCTCGATCTTTTTTTTGCCAGAGAAGGGATGATCCTTACCCTGTAGTGTCGTTACTCCGGAACTTTTTTGCGCATCTGTTTTATTTTACTGCGTCTGTTTTTAGTTGAGAGCCGTCTCTCCCTTGCCGCTCTTGTTGGTTTTGTCGGGCGGCGTTTTTTGGGAGGGCTGGCAGCGGTATCAATCAGTTTTATCAGCCGGGAGATGGCATGCTCCCTGTTTTTTATCTGGCTGCGCGATCTTTGCGCCTTGATAACGATAATACCGCCATCGGTGATTCGGCTGTCGTTGCTGACAAGCAGGCGCTTTTTACACTCCTCTGGCAGTGATGAGGCGGAGATATCAAAGCGCAGGTGTACGGCGCTGTTTACCTTGTTGACATTCTGCCCGCCCGCGCCCTGTGCCCGAATGGCGGTAAAGTCCAGCTCCCGTTCATCAATAGTGATGGTATTGTTAACAATGATAGCCATGAGTTTTTGTTATTCGTCAAACCTGTTTACAAGTGAGGATCAGCGATGACTGCAGCAGAAAAAAAGAGGTATCCCAGAGTATTGACCATTGCCGGTTCTGACAGTGGCGGCGGTGCCGGCATCCAGGCAGATATCAAGGCGATCTCGGCGAATGGCTGCTATGCCCTCTCTGTTATCACCGCGCTTACCGCGCAAAATACCACAGGAGTAATGGGCATTCACCCTGTTCCGGTGGAATTTGTCCGTCAGCAGATAGACGCTGTACTGAGTGATATTGGCGCTGATGTGGTGAAGATAGGGATGCTTTTCTCGCCAGAGCTGATCGCGGCTGTTGCCGAGGGTCTGGCGGCATATAATGTCACGACTATCGTTGTTGATCCGGTAATGGTGGCTACCAGTGGCGCCTCCCTGCTTGCCGAAGAAGCTGTGGCGTCGCTGCAGGAACTGCTGGTGCCAAAGGCCACACTCCTTACTCCCAACCTCCCCGAAGCGGAGATCCTGCTTGGCAGAAAAATTAGTGAAGATGACGATTTGCAGCAGGTCGCGACAATACTCTGCCGCTTGGGCTGCCGCAGCGTTCTTATCAAAGGGGGGCACTTTGCCAACAGCGCGGACGATTTTTTATGGCTGGATAAAGAGGCGCGGGCAATACCGTTGCCGTCCCCCAGAATCGATACCAAAAATACCCATGGAACAGGCTGTACACTCTCTTCGGCGATTGCCGCATTCCTTGCCAGAGGGCTGCCGTTGGAGAAGGCGGTCATCGCGGGCAAGGAGTATATCAACGGCGCAATCACCTCCGGCGCGGAATACCGGCTTGGCAGAGGCTGCGGCCCGGTAGACCACTTCTGGCAGGCAGGGAACCTGTCGTAACTATCAGTGGAGGCGGCCTCCTCCTTTTTGATACTTATTTTGGTGGATTTAGCAGCGCTCCTGCCTTGGCGATATTTTCCGGTTCCAGCTCATCTATCATCAGTAAAATAGCTTCCGGCGGCTTGTTTGCTTCCTTGCTGATAACTTCAGTGACCCCTTTGGCGATATTGGCTTTCTGCTCTTTACTGAGTTTCCCCGCGACACGGATATTTACATAGGGCATCGTTTTGTCTCCTGTTTTTTTTTCGTTATCACTTGTTTTAAACAGGGGAGTATTATACTCTGTCCTTACGGCAAGAGCAACCGGGTAAAAAGAGATATTAAGTAACTGCCCCTTTCAACCGATCACGATTTTCCGGAGATAAGCACTGTGGTGGAACGTCGTGTTTGCCCCGGTTCGGCACGCTTGAGAACAATTTGTATGCAGGATCAATGGATCAATCTCCCTGCATATTGTAAAGCGGTTTTTATTACCACAAAATTTCCAGGAAAGAGAAGGCTATGCATATTCTGGTTACCGGTGGAGCAGGGTATATTGGTAGTCATACCTGCCTTGAGCTGTTAGACAGGGGAGATGTGGTAACGGTGGTTGATGATCTCTCCAATGCCAGTGTTGAGTCGTTGCGGAGAGTGGAGAAACTCACGGGCAAGAGAATCAGTTTTCATCAGGTCGATATCCTTGATAACGCCGGGCTGCGGCGGGTTTTTCAGGCCTGCAGCGACAACCCTTTTACCGCGGTTATTCATTTTGCGGGGAAAAAGGCGGTGGGAGAGTCGGTTGCCAAACCGCTGATGTATTATCATAACAATATTACCGGCACCCTCAACCTGCTTGCGGTAATGGAAGAGTTTGCGGTACGTAACCTTGTTTTCAGCTCTTCTGCGACCGTATACGGCGATCCCGCCTCACTGCCGATCTCCGAGGATTTTCCGCTCTCCTGCACCAATCCGTATGGCTGGACAAAACTGATGATTGAGCAGATTGTAACCGATATGCAGGTTGCCCACCCCAACTGGAATATCTGCCTGCTCCGCTATTTTAATCCGGTTGGTGCCCATAAGAGTGGTCTGATTGGTGAAGATCCAAACGGTATTCCCAACAATCTTATGCCCTATATCTCACAGGTCGCGTTGGGCAGGCTGGAGTATCTTTCTGTTTTTGGTAACGACTATCCTACTGCTGATGGCAGCGGGGTGCGGGATTTTATCCATGTGGTTGATCTGGCACTTGGCCATATCGCGGTACTGGAGAAGTTTGCCGGAAACCCGGGCAGAATGGTCTATAATCTTGGTACTGGTAAAGGCTATTCCGTACTGCAGATGGTTGCGGCCTTTGCCAAAGCCTGCGGCCGCGAGATTCCGTATAAAATTGTTGGCAGAAGACCGGGGGATATTGCCGCCTGTTATGCCGATCCGGGTAAGGCCCTGCGTGAGCTGGGCTGGCAGGCAAAGTATGATCTCGCCGAAATGTGTGAAGACAGCTGGCGCTGGCAGATGCGGAATCCACAGGGGTTTGCCGCGGAATAGAATCTGTTATTGAATATGATGCGGGAAGAATCGAAGAGAAAAAAAGAGCTGCTGCAGCTCCTTCATACCCTGGTGGATCGGCCTGTCCGTCTGATGGTTGCCTGCGGCAATCAGAATCGTACTCTGCTGCGTACCAATACCCGCAAGGAGCTTCCCGAAAAACTGGAGCTTGTTGCCGGCCCCGGATGCAGTGTCTGTGTTATGCCGGCCGGGCATATTGATGCTTTTGTCAAGGTTGGCATGCAGCCGGGGGTGATTACCGCCGCCTGTGAAGACCTGCTGCAGGTGCGCGGCAGCGGTCAGTCGCTTGGCACTATCCATAAAAAAGGTGCGCGGGTAGAGGTTATCAATACCCCGCATGAGGCGTTGGCAATCGCGAAAAAAGAGCCGAATTATACCGTGGTTTACCCGGCGGTTGGTTTTGAGGCCACCGCGGTCAATGTTGCCGAGGTGATTCTTGAGGCGGCAAGGCTTGGCATTGAAAATTTCTGCATTATTCCCTCTATCCGTCTGTTACCGCCGACAATCAGCTGGCTCCTGGCGGATACGGATCTGGGTATCCAGGGGCTTCTCTGCTCTGCCAGTATCAATACAATTTCCGATGCCCAGGCCTATAGAGCGCTGGCAGAACGGCATAAAATCGCCTGTTATATCGGTGGGTTTACAATCAATGAAATCCTTACCGGGCTGATTCATCTGGTGCGGCAGGTAAAGGGGGAGGGCAGCGGCGTCTATAGTGACGCCCATTCTCCTTTCTCTCTGGAAGAACACCAGCTTGCCCGGAGTGTGGTATCGCAGGTTTTTTTCGCTGTTGATGCCGACTGGCGTGGGCTTGGCACCGTTGAGCAGAGCGGTTTTGTGATACGCGATGAGCTTGCTCTCTATGATGCGACGAAAAGATTTAATGTGCGCTTTCAAGAGGGCAGGGAGAATTGTATGTGCCACTGTAACGCTATTATTTCCGGGCGCGGCCTGCCGACAGACTGTCCCGCTTTTGGTATGACCTGCCTGCCGGAAAATCCGGTAGGCCCGTGTATGATCTCCAATGAAGGGATCTGTCACTCCTATTTTACATATGGTCTGCAGGGGGGGACTGGTTAGGTGGAATATTTGTTTTAGTGCCAGATTATAAAATGATGGATTCTGGCTTTTACATATTTTTTGGAGGATCAAGTAAAAAGAGCTGTTAAAAGAGTAGCTGGATCTCTTTTATTAGTTTTGGGATGTTTTACCAGGATATAGACGCATATAGACGTGTCTGATAAAAATACTGACGTGGGGAGTAACTCTGCGTCAGCCGAATTGAATTCTGCGAACAGGGATGATTGCCAGATGACAACAACAAGACCAACCAGCCAACCATTGATATGGCCGAGTATTGCCAGATTGCTTGCCACTTTTGGTATTTTTATTTTTCATTTTCAGGGGCTTTACGGGTATAGCAGATATAAACTGGATTTTTATGCGATTTTAATATTCTGTTTCCTGTCTGGCTATTTGGCGAGAATTGATAAAAAAGCACGGTATAAATGGCTGATTACAAGATATTTTGGTATTATGGTGCCATATTGGCTTGTAATTATTCCTGTTTTTCTCGCAAATGAGATTGTGGAATATAAACACATAAGTTTTTTTGAGTATATTGTTTCATTTGCTGGCGGCAATATGTTTTTGCACAATCCTCTCTATGTTATTGCCTGGTATGTGACCTTTGTCTTGCTCTTATACCTATATGTGTTTATTGAAAGTTTTTTCAGATCATACCCTCTTGTCGTATGTATGGCAGTGTCGTTTTTTATCTTCTCATATTTTTTTGGGGAAGGTTATTATTTTGTCGCTTTTGTTATCGGTCTTCGTTTATCCGGGTGGTATCCTGCCAAAGATCGTGTACAAGATTCTTTAATGTATAATATCTCTTCATGGATGTTTGTTTGTCAAAGATACTGTTACTCGTTCTTTTTAATCCACGGAGCTTCAATATTGTTTTTTGTAAAGGTCGTCAACTCTCCATCAACCACTACATTTATCAATTCATTATTTTTAAGCATCGTCCTGTCTATAGTGATCTACCATATTGGTAAACCAATAAGTGCAATTGCAGCTGACAGGATGTTGCGGCAAGTCAGGCTGCTGGAGGCTTCTTGAAAATTTCCTGCTGAATAGCAGCTGTGGCGCAACTTGTTCAATATCTGAAAAACCTCGTGGTTTTGTAAATGAAGCTCAGAAGATATTAAAAAGGCCTCTATCAATCATAAAAAACTTTAATGTGCTATGCACTCAATATGGTATAAGAAAAAGTAAATGTCATCGTTTATTGCCCATGCCATGACAGGGAGTACCGTTGCCGCCGCAAGTCAACAATCTTTTACCCAGAGGCGCAGGCTCATATTCATCCTTACACTTTTGGCCATACTTCCTGATCTGGATTATCTCCTGATCTGGTTCTTCGATATCAGACCTCAGATTCGCATAACCCATAGTATTTTATTTGCAGTTACCTCTTCTTCTGTAATGTGGGTTATAAGTCGTAACTGGACACAGGGAGCAAATTATTTTTTGTTTTTCATCGCCAGTCTTTCTCACCTCGTGCTGGACCTGTTGGTTGGGGTACATCCTCTCCCTTTGCTCTGGCCTCTTTCACAGCCAGATGTTTCAATACCGTTTGCGATCTTGCCGAGTGCAGGAAAACTGCAACTGACAAACTACTATTTATGGCGAAATTTGTTTATTGAAATGGGCATTCTGCTCCCTTTATATGTTCTTGTTATACGATTAGCGAAAAGACGATTTACAAAATCCGATTTTTTTATAACAATATTAATTTTACCGTTGTGGATAGCTGTTTTATGCTGGTCAATCAGACTGGACAGATGATATCGGAGAAAATATTTTACCATGCTTATTGCCCATCTTCCCTCTGGATATATAATGTCCGTATCTATTATCAGATATGTGCGAAGAGATCTGTCAGTCAGGAATATAGAAATCCTGATAGCTGGAATTATAGGGGCCGTTGCTCCTGATTTTGATATGATATATTTCTATTTAATTGATCATGGCCAGACGCATCATCATAAATATATCACTCACTGGCCTGTGCTATGGATAAGTTTATTATTAGCCTTCACTCTTTTGTTTATTGTCCACCGGCAGTCGAAACAGGTCTTTCTTTGCCTTGTTTTTTGTCTGGGCTGTATTCTGCATATAGTACTGGATAGTTTTGTCGGCGATATATGGTGGCTGGCGCCATTAGCAGATCACCCATATTCGATGTTCACGGTCCCGGCCAGATTCAAGCCATGGTGGCTCAACTTTATATTTCATTGGTCTTTTTTTGTTGAATTGCTCATTTGTATCTGGGCGTTATTGATCTTTATTTACCCTGCCCCTGCCAGATCATTTGCACCGGACTCGTAGTTCAACTCACTGTTGAATCATGAAAGAAAAATCAAGTAACAATTTCTAAGGAACTATTGGATCTGATTAAAGTTTTCTCGTTAATTGTCACGATTATTGGTGCAGGTATATTAAGGTATTACCGGTTGAGCTTGTACCACTCGCGGTTCTTCGCATACGGTCAATCTTCCGGAAAAAAGAGCGCAATAGTTCTGCTGTCTGTTTTTTTGCCAAGTAGCGATCCCGCAATAAAAACAGTGGTGGTGATAAGAATCGCTGGCAGGATTGCCCGTGTGCCTCCGATACTCCAGCCTGTTGTCTTGATAACAAGATAGCTGCCAACTCCGCTGATTGAAGAGAGCAGGGCACCGGTTGCGTTGGCGTATCGCCAGTAAAGGCCAAAAAGAATTGGCGCAAAAAAGGCGCACTCCAGCCCTCCCATCGCAAAAAGATTGATCCAGACAATAAGATCCGGCGGTGCTGCGGCAAAAACGATAACAATAAGGCCGATAAACAGCGTGGCGGCTTTGGAGAGGGCGGCAATCTTTTTCTCGCTCTTCTGTGTGGCAGCAGACTCTTTGCTGGCGATATAATTGAGATAGAGGTCCTTTATCAGCGCCGCAGAAGAGAGGATCAGCAGGGAGGAGACGGTGGACATCACCGCCGCAAGCGGGGCGGCGATAAATATCCCGGCAACCACCGGATTCATATAGCGCACCACAATTTCGGGAATAAGATAGTCGGAGGAGTCAAGACTTTCCAGATCAATGATGGCAGGCGCGAAAACTCCGGCAATATGCATAACCAGCATCAGAAAACCTACCGTAACCGTGCCATAGATAATGGCCTGATGGAGTGATCTTGTATCGGCGAAGCCCATGCCCCGTACTGCCGTTTGCGGCAGTCCCAGAACCCCTATCCCTATCAGTACCCAGAATGACATCAGCCAGGCTTTGGTGATTGTGCCGCCCGCGGTAATATCCGCATAATGGGGGCTGACAATCCGCAGCTTTGCGGTGAGAGCATCAACGCCTCCCGCCTCGGAGATAATGGTGACGAGCAGCAGGATACTGCCGATAACCATGACAATACCCTGAATGGTATCGGTGGTAACCACCGCCCGGAAGCCGCCTATGGCGGTATAGGAGATGACCACCACGCCAAAGAGGATAAGCCCGTAGAGATAGTCAAAACCGGTGATTGCCTGAAACAGCACTGCCCCGCCGATAAATTGTGATACCATCTGCGCCATAAAAAAGAGTATCAGACAGATTGATGACAGAATGACCACCGCTGGCGACTGGTAACGCACGCGCAGGAAGTCGTTGATGGTAACTGCGTTTATCTTGCGTGAGATAATGGCAAATTTTTTGCCGAGAATGCCGAGGATAATAAAGGCGGTGGGCACCTGAATCATTGCCAGATAGACCCATGCCAGCCCTTTTGCCGCGGCAACGCCAGGACCGCCGATAAAGGAACTGGCGCTGGTAAAGGTGGCGATCAGTGTCATCGCCAGCACCAGGCCTCCCATTGATCTGCCGCCGATAAAGTAGTTATTGATAAAACCCTTGCCGGAATCGGTGCTGCTGCGTCTGCTGATAAAAAGACCGGCGACCAGATTAAGGGCGAGATAGAAGATAAGAACGGTAATAAGAATTATCTGGTATGACATTTTTCTTCCTCCTCTTCTCCCAGCTCAAAATTGGTAAAGACCATTTTCACCACGATAAAAGAAGCGATACAGAAGAGAAAATAACCGACGACAGTACTGAGGAAAAACCACATTGGCAGACCGAAAACGTAGTGGTAGGTGGCGGGAGTGCCCGCCTCGGCGATACCATAGCCGGTGCAGTACCACCAGAGAAAAAATGCGAGATAGAGAAGAAGTGATGCCCGCACTTCTTTTTTTATCTGCTTGTTTTTCTCTTTTTCTGTTGTGATATTGCTCATGATATCCTTTTGTTTCTGTTTGAAAATCTGCTGCTGTTGCTTGATCAGTGCCTTAAACGCCTCCACCCCGGTTTCAATAATCTGGTCATTAAAATCATACTCCGCGGTATGGATGGCGGGATACTGATAGCCATTGCCAAGATAGAATATCGCTCCTTTTGTTTTTTTCAGATAATAGCCAAAATCCTCTGATGTACGAAACGGCCGCTCCAGTTCGCGCACAGTAAACCCGTGTCGGCGCAGCTGCCGGACGGCATTGCTGCTTTCGTGATGATTACGGGTTTCAGGAAAATAATCCATATAGCTTACGCTATATTGCAGCTGCTGCTCTTCTGCCTTCTCCTTTGCATATCGCTCAATTGCATTCTGCAGGATAATCAGCTCCTGTTCATATTCGGCGCGCAGAGTCAGCAGCAGTCTGCCTTTGCTGGCCGAGATACCAAATGCCTCTTCGCCCAGCGCGATCTGGATTACCGTGCAGAGCACCTCACCGCCAGAGTCGTTCTTTTGCCCGGCAATTTTTTCCAGCTCCAGCACAATCTGCGCCAGGGCGCGGGCCGGATTTCTCCCTTTTTCCGGTTCACTGGCATGACAGGGCGAACCCGTCAATTCAATAATCATACCGGTTGAGGTATAGTGAGTGATACCGTCGCGCACATAGATTGCCTTGCACTCCATATCGCTCATATTATGCAGGGCATAAATCGCATCAATCTTATTTTCATCAATAAAAACGGTACATTCCTTTGCTCCTGAACCGTTTTCCTCGCCAAATTGAAAAAGGAAAAAGATATCCGCTTCAGCGCCCTGCCGGTCGATCTCAAGGGCAAGGCCGGCAAGGATTGCCGAGTGGCCGTCATGACCGCATTTATGCGCAATACCAATGTGTCGGGATTTATGCGGCAGCTCAAGATTCTCTTCCATCCTGAGCGCGTCAAAGTCTGCCCTGAAGGCTATTTTCTGGGTATTTTTACCGCTGTTGCCAGTACGGTAGACGGCATAAAACCAGCGTCCCCGATCACAGATCTCAAGTTTGGTATGTTCGCTGATAAAGGCGAGCAGCCGTTTTTTGGTCCACCGTTCTTCACCGGATGGCTCCGGGTGTTGATGAAGCTCCCGACGAAGGGAGATGACCTGTTCAAGATGTCTCTTTTGCATGATTCCCGCCGTGCCAGAATTTTCAATAACCGCCCTTTCCCTATTGGCTCAATGCTTCGACCGCCCGGTTTGTTGATGGTAAAACTTCAAGTCGTTATTATCGGCAAGTTCACCTGCATTTCCAGCGCTTCCTGACGTCTCTTTCTGCAGCGGCCTGGCGCAAACATCGGATAGGCGGTAATATACCTGCCGGCATGGGCGGAAAACCCGTTATTGTGATACTGAGAACTGTGCCTATGGCCACTGTCCATTGATATAGAGCTGAAAGAAATGCATAATCTGTTCCGAAAAAAAGAGGTAGATAATTGCCGCTATGGAGAGAAAGGGGCCAAAAGGGATCTGGCTTGTCTGGTCTTTTTTCAGGAGATAGAGGCTGATAGAGCCGATAATTGCCCCGGAAAATGAAGAGAAGAGGATGATAAAGGGCAGGCTCTGCCAGCCGAGCCAGGCCCCCAGCATGGCCAGCAGCTTCACATCGCCACCTCCCATCCCCTCTTTTTTGCGTAACAGGACATAAAGAACTGCCAGAATCCATAACACACCGCCGCCGGCAATAATGCCGATAAAGGAGCTCTGCCAGGTGACCAGAGGGTTGATAAAGGAGAAGAGCAGGCCGAGGACGATCCCTGGCAGATCAATAACATCAGGGATAATATAATGGTGATAATCAATAAAGATAATGGTGAGCAGTGCCGCCAGAAAAAGAAAATACCCGGCAAAGATAATGGAAAGACCAAATTTATAGTATAACGCCGCGGAAAGAGCCGCCATAGATGCTTCAACAACAGGGTACTGCAGAGATATCTTTTCCTTGCAGTGGCCGCATTTTCCCCGCAGCACAATATAGCTTAACAGCGGAATATTTTCATACCAGCGCAGCGGCGAGAGACATTTTGGACAGTGGGAAGCGGGAAATACTACCGAGCTGTTCTCTTGCGGCAGGCGCAGAATAACGACATTAAGAAAACTGCCCACCGCCGCACCGAGGATGGCGGCAAGCAAGGTAAAGAGAGTTTCTGGCATGGCGGTCTCTTGAAAAAAAGTTGAAGTATCCCTCCTGGGGTGTATTTTTGCGTAAATTTTCTGATACTATGGCATAGTATGAAGAAAAAGCAAGTTTTTCCTGTCCTTCCAGCTCTTTTGGTGAAATATGATTGAAATTGTTCCTGTTGCATCTGTCAAGGCGTCACTCTCTGTTCCCGGCTCGAAAAGTTTTACCCAGCGCGCTCTGGTGACGGCGGCACTGGCCAGCGGGACAACTGTTCTGCTTGATCCACTGGTCAGTGAGGATACCGATTATCTTGTGGCGGCGTTGTCGCAGTTGGGAGCAGAGATAAAAAAAGAGGAGAGGCGCTGGCAGATTGCTGGTATCGCTGGCAGAATTACTGCGGGTGAAATTTCTCTCTATCTTGGCAATAATGGAACTGCTGCCCGTTTTCTCACCTCCATTGCCGCTCTTGGCCACAGCCCTTGCGTTATAGAGGGTGACGTTCGGCTGGAACAGCGACCGATTGAGCCGTTACTGGCGGCGCTGCGGGGCTGGGGAGTGGATGTTTTCTCCATATATGAAACCGGCTGCCCGCCTTTACGGATAGAGAACAAAAGAGGCGGCGGCATCGTCGGCGGCACAACGCTGTTACCGGAGGGCAGCAGCAGCCAGTACCTCTCCTCCCTGTTGCTGGCGGCACCCTATGCCGCAAATCCGGCAATTCTGGAGGTGGCAGGGGTGGTGCCGTCCCGTCCTTATGTGGCGATGACCCTGGCAGTGATGAATGACTTTGGCATTACCGTTGACTGCACCGAGGACTACCACCGTTTTCTTATTCCTCAGGGTTGTTATACCGCCCGGCAGTATCAGATAGAGGGTGATGCCTCCAGCGCCTCCTATTTCTGGGCGGCGGCGGCAATATGCGGCGGCAGGGTGGAGGTGGAGAATGTGCGTGTACCTTCCCTGCAGGGTGATGCGATGCTGGTGCCGCTGCTGGGCCGTATGGGTTGTACTGTTGAGCGAACAGACACCGGGTTGGCGGTAACCGGAAGTTCCCGGTTGCAGGGGATAGAGGTGGATATGGCAGATATGCCGGATGTGGTACCAACGCTCGCGGTTGTTGCCGCCTTTGCCGAAGGCAGCACCACCATTCGCAATATTGGTCATCTACGCATCAAGGAGTGCGACCGGCTGGCAGTTTTGGCGGCAAATCTCGGCCAATTGGGTGTTGCCGTTGATGAGTTTGACGATGCGCTGGTTATCCATGGTACTGGCGGCGACTGCTCCCGGCTGCGTGGTGCCGTTCTTGAGAGCCATAACGATCATCGCATCGCGATGAGCTTTGCTCTGGCCGGCCTGAGAGTGCCGGGGGTAAAAATTCTGGGAGAGGAGTGCGTTGCCAAATCCTTTCCCGGCTACTGGCAGCATTTTGCCCGTTTGACGGGGGTGCCCTTAAGCAGTAAAAAGTAGAGTTTGCCCCGTTCCCGCATAATATTTGCCGCATATTCGGCGCGCTTTCCGGCGCCAGCAAAGAGATCAACCCGCCCCGGCCCCTTGATCGCGGCACCGCTGTCCTGGGCAAGAACAAAGCGGTGGAGCGGTCGCCACTGTATCTGCTGACTTGCTGTTGTGTTATCTGTAAACAGCGGCTGGCGGCTCTGCAGAAAGGCAATGCCGCCGGTGGGAAAAATGGCGGGATCAATGGCAATGGAGCGGCCCGGAGTGAGTGGCACGCCGCTGCTGCCCGCCGGGTTTTGCATATCTCCCCAGCGAAAGAAGATAAAGCGGGGGTTATGCTGCAGCATCTCCCGACGCTGCTCCTTATGCGCTGCCAGCCAGTTACGGATGGAGATATTGTTCACCTCTTCAAGCGGCATAATGCCTCTATCGACAAAGAGTTTGCCCAGACTCATATAGGAATGGCCGTTATTGCCGGCATAGCGTACCGCCTGTGTTGTTCCGTCGGCAAAGCGGATTTTCCCGGAGCCCTGAACATGCAGCAGATAGGCGTCAAAAGGGTCGTTCAGCCAGGCCAGCTCCAGGCCCGCGAAAAGAGTAGAGTTCTCAATCTCCGCCCTTGTCGGCAGCGGTTTCCCATCGATTTCGGGCAGACGATAGATGGGCCAGCGTGCCTGTCTGTTCTTTTTTCTGCTGCCGGCAAAGGTCGGTTCATAGTAAGCGGTAACCAGCATCTCCCCGCTGTTATGGGCGGCAAATCCCTGTGCCTGATAGATATCGTAATGTTTTCTGATATAGTGGTTAAGCTGTGAACGGGCAGGCTTTTTCTGCAGATAATGGAGGAACTTTTCTACCGCTCTGGCGATATCGGCGCAGCAGACGCTGCCCTCTCCAAACGGCACCCTCTTTTGCGGTGGCTGTGTCTCGAGCCATTGGAGCTGGCTTGTGGTCGCCGCGATAAGAGAAGTATAGGCGCTATCGTCAAAAAAGTCTGCCTCCACTGCCGAAATCTTGCAGAGCGGGGCAGGGCACGCCTTTGCCCTTGCCGCAGGAACCGGCATAGTACCGCTGATATGAAAAACCAGTAATATACTGGCGGCAGCAACGGAAAAAGCGCGCCGGTCTCTTCTATTTGGCAAACGCTGTGGCGAGTGTGCTGACAACCGTTGCATATTTCAGGCTGTGGTTATAGTGGAGAATCGCCTGATAGTTGGGGTATCCGGCAATACAGCGCTTATCGCCCCGCGCTGTCTTTTCCAGGCAGAAGACGGTTAGTGGTTTGTTCCCCGGTGAAGGGGGCAGCGATATCTGCTGGTCTTTTGCGACGATTTGCCGATCTATCTTTCCCTTTCTACCGCGCAGACTTGTGGCGATCAGGGCGGCGGATTTCAGCTCCGGGCCAATGTCAATCAGGGTAGGGGTGCCGAATTCCCAGCCGAATTCCCGCAGATAGTTGGCAATGGAGGCGAATATATCCGCTTTGGAACGGAGCAGGTCCGCGCGGCCGTCACCGTCGTAATCGATGGCGTATTTGCGGTAGCTCGACGGCATAAACTGCGCCTGACCAAAGGCGCCGGCGTAGGAGCCGACAACCGTTTTCGGGTCCAGCTCGTTATCCCGGCAGAGCAGCAGGTAATCGATCAGCTCCTGACGGAAGAAACTGCTGCGGCGGGGGTAGGCGGCAAAGAGCGTGTTCAGGCTGCGGAACATATTGAAATTACCACAATTACTGCCAAATCGTGTCTCTATCGCCCAGATGGCGACGATCGCCTCCCGATTTACACCGAATTTCTGCTCAATGTTATCAAACAGCGGGCGGTACTTTTGCAGATAGTTTTTCCCCCGGTTAATGGTGGCAGCAGTAACAAACCGTCTTTTATATTTATACCAGGGCAGAGGCTTGCCCCACTGTTTGTCCATCAGGCGCAGTACCTTGGGGTTGATGGTGGTATCGGTAAAGAGTTTTTGTAATTCGGGGCGGGAGAAGAGGTGCTTTTTTTCCAGTTCGGCAAAAAGTTTCTGGTAGGCGGGGCTGTTGAGATCTATGGGGCGGTCTTGCTGGGCCGCGCCTGCCATCTGCGGCATGCCGGCCAGCAGAAACTGCAGGAAGAGAGCAAGAAAAGAGAGGGCGGCTGTATTTTTCATCGGTCTTGCCTGTGATAATTGATGGAGCGTTAAGGATATGTTTCCGCAAAAGCAGCGCAAAAATATGGAAGCTTTTCCTCCGGCAGGGCATTGATACCTGCCGCTGCCGCCCTGCCGCCGCCGGTGGGGAATCTGTTACAGAGCTCATCGGCCCGGCACGGATCATGCAGCGGCGCACGGACACTTATCCGAAAAACCCCTTCTTTTTCGGTGATAACGGCATGGGCAATATCCTGCTCCTGGCGGGCCTTAAGGTTGGAAAAGACACCGGAAACACGGCGGGCCCAGGGGACATCGGGAAAGATATATATACGGTTTTTACCTGCCATCTGCACCGTTGCCTCCTGTTCTGCCTTTGCCATATCTTCATGGTAGCCGTGTCGCAGTTGTTGCAGCTCTTCTGCGTCGGCAATAAAATCAAGCGGACTCCGGTAGGGCTTTACTGCCCGATAGAGCGCCGCCGGGTGGAAATGGAGATCTGTCACAACGCTGCCATAGCTATTGTAGTTGAACAGTTCTCCCAGTTCCGCAAGCAGAGCAGTCTCTTCTTTTTGCAGCAGCATTTTCGTTGCCAGAAGCGACGCCGGCTTATGCAGATTATCACCAAAGGCGCCGCAGACCGCCCATAACGCGAACTGCCCGTCGAGTTTTTCATTGACAAGAAGAGAGCTGCACAGCTTAGCAGAGGTGTTGATCGCTGTCTGCAGCAGCGTATGTTCAGGAATTCTCCCCGCAAAATGGTGATCAAACCAGCAGACGCTGTTTTTCTGCGTAAGCAGTCTCTCCAGAGGCTGCCGATTGGAATCAAGCGAGATATCAAAGACGGTTATCTGCTGCGAGCTGTCATCAATCCTGTCCAGCAGACGGATATCCCTTTTTACGCCGGTTACCAACCGTTGCAGTTTCTCCTCTACCGGGAAAAAAAGGCGATACTGGTGGAGGGCAAAAATTCCATCAGCATCGCCGTTAAACACATCGTAATACATCCCCTATAGGCCAACTCCCAGCTTGGCACCAATATTGGCAAGTTCAAAAAACATCATATACGCGGTATCTTCCGGGGTATATCTGGTTTCAAACTTCACCGTCCAGCACTGTGCCTCATAGCTCAGTGACGCACGGGCCTCGTTGGTCTCTTCGTTGGCGAGGGAGTATTCAACACGGCCTCCCAGCACCCAATGAGCCAAAAGGCGGGTCTGCGCCCAGGCGTTTATCTGTTCCAGATCGTTGGCCTTGTCAAAGCTGTACTCTGTACCGATATGGTTGTTATTGCCCCAGTTGTAGATTCCGGCAAAGTTATGGCTGTTGAAGTCGTTATCATAGACATCATAGTACATCTTGTAATTCAAGCTCACCCTGTATGACGGCGTCCAGGACAGTTTCGCATGAATATCAGAGAAAGGCTCGTCCTTGGAGTCGTCATCCATATTATAAGACTGCTCTACCAGCAGGCTGGCCCTGGTAGCTAAATTCTCCAGCCCTGTTCCATTGGTCGCCTTTGCCACCCTGCTGAAGAGGTTATCCACCCCGTAAGTGATACGATTCAGCTGGGTGATGGCGTCAAGGGAATCCCATTGGGGAAGCTTATCCCGGTTATCAATTTCGGGAATGTAAAAATATTTGATAAAGGGTCGAAACTCATGACGCAACGAATTACGTCTGCCAAAGTCCCGCTGCAAGGTGGTGGCGGCATTAAGCTCCAGTTCAGGGTAGAATCTGTTCAGGCTGTCATCGTTTGCCCAGGTCGTCTCGCCATACTCCTCAATGGTATAATGGGTGTTGCGCAGTGAGAACTTGGCGCGGCTTTCAAGATAGGGAGAGATGCGGATCGGGGTGGAGAGTGATGGGCGGATATCTATCCTGCTGCCGCCAATCCCCTCTTTTCGCCAGAAATGGACATAATTTGTCTCCCAGTCAAAGGTAAAGTTGGCAAAACCTGTATCAACGGTGCCGTCAAAATCAAGTTCGGGGAGTTTCCATAACGGTGTCTCACCTTTTTTGGTGGTGATAGTGGTTGTCTCTCCGGTCTCTGGATTAAATGTTGTCCCGGCAACAACCGGCTTGGTGGTTATGGTTTTTTTGGTGGTGCTGTTTCCTTCGCTGTCAGTCACCGTGGTGGTAACCGCGGTTGTCTCCGGATTGAGATCATCAATGGCGAGAAGATTTGCCCCAATGGAGATACCTCCCCAGTTTTTCAGCAGTTTGAAGGTGTTTTTCCTGGTTCGGTCCTTGTTCTCCTCGAAGTTACGACCAAACATATCAAGGTATCTGTGCTGGCTCTTGTTAAAGCCGGTAATGCCAAAATCAAACTCCCGCAGATAGTCTTCGTCGGAGACAACATCCACATCAAGTCTGGTGATCCAGCCGTCACCAAAGGTGTGGTCAGCTTTCCCTCTTACCCAATACCTTTTCTGGTTGGTATGGGTGTAGCCGGTCTCTTTGTAGTATTCTTTTTCTTCCGGATCGGAGAGCGCGTCGTCGAGGTAGTTGCCGCTGAACATGCCTTTACTCTGTTCGCTGGTGGTATAGCGTAACTCCGCACCGCCCATAAAGCCTCTTTCGGCAAAATAATTGGGATAAAGTGTCATGTCAGCGGAGTCTGAAAAGTTAATAAAGAGAGGAATCCCGGCGCCAAAGCCGCCGTTTGCGGAGTAGGAAAACTCCGGAAAGAGCAGTCCCGTCTGGCGGGTATTTTTCACCGGCAGAATAAGAAACGGTGTATAAAAAACGGGAACCTTGTGGATGCGGAAACGGGCGTTGGTGAGAACAGCATAACCGCCAGGGGTAATTCTGGTATTGGAACTGGCAATTGACCAGGGTGGAGTTTCTCCCTCCTTAACCTTACAGGTAACCGCCCAGCCGTCACGAATTCTGTAAGTATTATACCCTGTTTTGGCGATGACTTCTCCCTCCAGATGGAGTTCATTCTCTTCACGGACAATAACCGCTTCCTTGAATTCTCCCGTTTCCGACTCCAGGCTGAGGGTTCCCTCTTTTGCCCGCAGTTCGTCTTCCGGGGTGGTAATCTTCAGATGTCCCTTGGCCTTGATCCTCTTCTTCTCCATATCATAGGCGATCCAGTCGGCCTTTACGGTAACAGTGGTCCTGTACTTTGGCGCTTCTGTCTTTTCTATCTCTTCGGCGGTGAGGGCCTTTTTCGGATTTTCCTCCAGCAGCTCTCCCCATGAGCTTACAGCACTCTTTTTTTTCGGCATATGCAGCGGAATCTTCTCCTTTTTTACAAGGACAACGTGGCCTTTGGCGATAATACTGCGAGGATTGTCAAAATGGAGGATTTTATCCGCTGTGATATTCCACTCTTCTGTTGCTGTCTTCGCGGCAAGAAGCTTGTCGGGCAAGAAAAAGGAGAGCGCTATGGAGAGGGTGATACCTCCAAATATCCCGACACGGTGCAGGGATAGAGGGGCATGGGAAGAAGCAGACTTTTTTTCCTGAATCAAGTCGGTGGGCTGTGTGGACATAGTGGCCTGTACAGGTTGAATTTGTTGGAATATGAAATGACAGATTTTCCCAAAAGTTTTGTAGCGGTAACGGGGAGCTGCCATATATACCCTCCTTGCCGGATATAATCCGCTACAGAGGGATCTGGTTTTTCTCAATTATCTTTTGCTGGCGTCAAGGAATCCGGCAAAAAGGTGAACTGTCGGAGACGTTTCCATCAAGGCACCTCTGGCACTGATACATTCCGCCTTACAACTGCTGAATTTTACGGGGAGTAGAAGAGTGTGTCAAGGGATAAAGTCGTAAAATAGCAATAGAGTTCATGAAGTTTATTCAAAACACGGTTCCTGGGCAGGCATCAGTATCCCGAAGTTCCGTGTTTCATACTTTGTTATGGCTGAAGGCTGTCTGGTCCGGCTATGCTGGTTTGTCTGGCTGGAAATGGTGCGGCTTGTCAGATTTTGCCGTATTGATTATGATCAGCAGGCTTTTCCAGCAAAGCTTTATGGTTGTAGTTCCGTTTTCACCGATAATTTGCCCGGAGGATGTTCAGGTCTTATGTATTATAACAAAGAGTCGTTGATTCTGGCCTCTGCCTCTCCCCGCCGCCAGGATTTTCTGCGCTGGATGGGGCTTGAGTATCAGGTAGAGGTGGCAGCTATTGATGAGGGCCGCAGAGAAGGTGAGGCGCCGGTCTCTTTTGTGCAGCGGCTGGCAATGGAGAAGGGCGCCGCTGTTGCCGCCAATTTCCCGGCGCACTGGGTTATCAGTGGAGATACGGTGGTTTGCCTTGATTCCCAGGTGTTAGGCAAACCGCAGGACAAAACGGAAGCAGTAGAGATGCTGATGCAGCTTGCCGGCCGCACCCATAGCGTGCTGTCGGCCTACTCTATTATTCACCGGCAGCGGGGTATTGCTGAATGTGATGCTGTCCGCACTGAGGTGACATTTACCGATTTTCCACGGGCGGTGGCAGAGGCGTATGTTGAGACCGGAGAACCGCTGGACAAGGCCGGTTCTTATGGCATTCAGCAGTGCGGAGTAGCGCTTGTTGCGGCAATAAACGGCTCCTACTCCAATGTGGTTGGGCTGCCTTTGGCGGAGCTGCTCTCATCGCTGGTGCGGCTGGGGGCGATCTCCTGTCGGCAGATCCGATGAGTTTTTTAATACTGGTAAAGAAATCAGCAGTCGGATAATCGTGCCGTAACAAGAAAGTGATGATTATTGAAAAATATAACAGGCCGTTTTTATTTTATTTTTTGGCAACAGCTATCCCCTGGATATTTTGGTTTACTGCCGGGTTTATCAGTAATATTACTCCCCGTTTTGCGATGCAGATGGAACTCACCAGCGGTATTGCATTTGTCGGATTACTAGGGCCGATTTTCTCCTGTTGCTGGCTTCTCAGGGATAACAGGGAATTACGGCTTGATATCTATAGAAGACTCTTTACCATAAAATCGGTAAAGCCGGTTTATATCGTTATCGCCTGCTGTCTGATGCCTGCAAGTATATTGCTGGCACAGGCTGTTTCCCTTCTTTTTGGTTATAGTGCATCACAATTTTTTATTACCGGGCATTTCACTTTCACATCCGGTATTTTTCCTGTGTGGTTTTTGCTGATTATCGCACCTGTCCTGGAAGAGCTTGGCTGGCATTCATATGGAACCGACTGTCTTAGAAGCAGGTTTACCCTGTTTACAACATCTATAATATTTGGTCTGTTCTGGGGTTGCTGGCATATGCCTCTTGCGACGATACATGATTATTATCAAAGTAATGTTGTTGCAACTGGCTGGATATACGGGGTGAATTTTCTGGTGAGTATTATTCCCTTTGTTTTGCTGATGAACTGGCTCTATTATAAAACGGACCGTAATATTCTTATTGTTACTGTTTTTCATATTACAGCCGGCTTTTTTAACGAGATATTTGCCACCCATCCGGATAGTAAAATTATCCAGACAATATTATTGCTGGCAATAACGATAGTAATTGTGCTGAATGATCGGGATTTTTTCTTTCAGATGGAGATAGCGGAAATTGAAACAAAAACAGATAAGAGTAACTAACGGTATTCGCAGCTTTAACTGAAAAAAGACGGAATCTCGGGATGTAATTGGAAATTAGTTTTGTTGTAATGGATGCATGATTTATTTTGCTAAATTTGTCTTTGCTGTTTCTCCGATTGTATTATGGTTTTTATTGCTTGCCACAATACTGTGCGGTATTGCCACTCCGGTGGAGACCGGAGTGGTAGCGCTTATTACTTTAATTTTACTTCTTTTTTTTAAACTAAAGATAGTTCTTAATAATTATATCCATAATATTTTTTACTTTGGGTTAGGTTTTCTAACTGCTTTTGTTGTGTTTTTTTGGGGGCTACCTCTTATTATATAGTTCAGTTAGCCCTCCTTCTTCAAATAATAATTTGTATGTTTTTTCCATAAAGTAATATCATATGTGTATTACCGCCTAAACAAACGAGGTGAACATGCGAGTAACAGGTAAGGCCAGATTACAATCCCGAGAAATATAAGAGAAATTCTGGGGATAATCACTCAGTCTGAAATTGAGTTCCAGAAAGATAGCAGTAGATTTTATATTACAAAAAAAATTGCACCAAATTCCACTAAAAATCACGCCAAATTAAGAGGTATCGCAACTGCTCAAATGTCCACTGAGGAAATCATGAATCGCACAAGAAAATAATATGAACGGAATACTGTTTTGACTCTCATGTGTGTTACTTGATATCTTTACTGAGGATCCAAATTGGGCTGACTGGTCAGAAAAATGTTGATAATGTACTGTTCGCCCGTAACTTTATGCATTAAACTAATAGCTTATGCCGAAGATTTAATTTGATTTATAGTATTGAGGAAATCGGACTGGCTGCAAAAGGTGTTTGTGTAAAACCACTTGAAATAACAAAAGAAATATTGTTCTTGATTGAAAAATTTTTAAATTTAAAATAAATAAAAAGTAAAAATATTATTAATAGTTATTATTATTTTTAAGTCAAAAAGTTTGTTTCCAGAAGACTCTGGAGAAAAGAGTTTTAACATGAGTTAACAGGTTGTTTCACCGGACTCGTTTCATTCGCTGGTGAACTCTGCGATATTGTTAATTCCTGATATTATAAGACAGCATTGATGCAGATGCTGAATAATTGTCTTTTTACGTCAAAAAATGAATTTTTATTGTCAAGTTATGAAAAAAAGAAAAAGCACTGTTAAATCTATTTTTGTAATGATTTTTTTCCTGTCAACAATTGCTCCGCCTGTCATCTTGAGAATAGAGCTGGATTCAGTTTATTCCAATAATAAAAAGATGTGTTGATATTAGATGCTTTGTTTTGGCTATCCTATAATCCAGATGCCAGAAAAATATTTAAAGATGAATTGGCGTTAACAAATGTGGAAAGAATAATAAATAATTGTTTGATGCGTCATCCAGATTCAGATATGGTCAAAATTAAAGGAGGCAAGGTTGTTGGTCCTCTATTGTATTATAGAGGTATTGATAAAGCCAAAGAATCTGTTTCCTATTTTGATAAGGCGATAAAATTAAAGCCAGAGGAAGGGTGGTATTATCGTGAAAGAGGCTGGGCCTCTATGAGGGCCGGTTTATATCCTCAATGTGTTAAGGATCTGTCCAAGGCTATGGCATCAGGTTATAAATCAAAAAGTGTAGTCAGCGCAAGAGAAAACTGCCAGGCATTATTGGGAAAAAGCTTAAAGAAGAACAATTAATAAATAATTTTGAGGTACTCATTTGAACTTTGTATAACAAGTTAAACATATTATTTTCAGGCAAAAGAAACCCTCAGAATTTATGTTTATGTAATGCTTTTCGTAAGTAATTATTTGATATCATTTACCCACTGCTCCATCGCCAATGCCGAACGCCTTGCCCGCTCCTCACCTCTGAACTTTTTGCCAATTTTCATCCCCAGCGGTGGAAAGAGCCCGAAATTGATATTGGATGGCTGAAAGTGTTTTGCTTCCGAGAGGGTAAGGTGACGGATAAGGGCGCCAAGCGCGGTCTCCGGCGGCGGGATAATAAGCTGGCGCTGCTGTGTAAGCCGCAGAGCATTCAGCCCTGCCAGCAGCCCCATTGCCGCTGATTCCACATAGCCCTCAACTCCGGAGAGCTGGCCTGCCAGCAGCAGATCGTCCCTGGTCATAAACTGCAGAGTGGGGCGTAGCAGCTCCGGGGCAAGGATAAAGGTGTTGCGGTGGATGGAGCCGAAGCGGGCAAACTCAGCTCGTGCCATTCCCGGAATCTGGCGGAAGATACGTTTTTGTTCGGTATAGGTGAGTTTGGTCTGAAAGCCGACCATATTCCAGGTCGAGCCTTCGCTGTTTTCC